>Ga0214921_10007542_pt1 | contig 14457 bp, 12 predicted proteins | sample LL1505_MetaG_FD_177992 | JGI IMG/M metagenome (GOLD analysis project Ga0214921, IMG submission 177992) | Freshwater microbial communities from Lake Lanier, Atlanta, Georgia, United States - LL-1505 | ecosystem: Environmental > Aquatic > Freshwater > Lake | place: USA: Georgia | collected... | reverse complement strand
CTTCAGGCCGTCACTTATTCTGTATCAATCAAGGCTCCGTCTTTGAAGACCTACGCGTTCGTTGTGCGGAAGAATTAGCCGGACTCGACTTTCCTGGTTTTGCGATTGGTGGCGTGAGCGTCGGTGAGCCTGAAGAAGAAATGCTCCGTCAGGTCGGTATCGCTGCCCCTTTATTACCCAAGAATAAACCTCGCTACGTGATGGGCGTAGGTACGCCTCCGCAGTTGTTACGCATGGTTGCACTGGGTGCCGACATGTTTGATTGCACCATGCCTACGCGCATTGGCCGTCACGGTGGTGCGTTCACTCCCGATGGCCCCGTGAGCTTAAAACATTTACGTTATAAGGAAGATCACCGTCCACTCGTTGAAGGTTTAGATAACTACACCTGTAAAAATTTCTCCCGCGCGTATCTCCGTCACTTACATCACGCGAGTGAATCGCTCGGCGGTACTTTATTAGCGCTACACAATATCCACTTCTTGCAAGATCTCATGAAGCAAGCCCACGACCATATTGCGGCGGGTGATTTCGCTTCGTGGTCCAAAGCTTGGTGCGAGCGTTACGAAGCCGGCGCCAAGGATGAGATTCCCGCGGGAGAATAATCCGTTTTAACGCCGGTTTCCGTTGAAGGTTAAACGCATACCGCGTGAGGTATCGTTTACTTTTCCGTTTTCATAAACACTGACACCATTAACAAAAGTTTGGTGAATGGTGTTTTTGAAAGTATGTCCTTCAAAGGGCGACCAACCGCAGTAGAAGAGAATATTTTCCTTAGATACGGTGTAAGATTTCTTGGGGTCAACAATCACAAGGTCAGCCCAATAGCCTTCGCGAATGAAGCCACGGTTTTCGACTCCGAATAGCAGGGCAGGAGCGTGACAGGCTCTCTCCACTACTTTTTCTAAGGTGAAAACTCCTTGGTCGACTAGATCAAGAAGTATCAAGAGGGAATGTTGAACGAGGGGAAGTCCTGCTGGCGCTTTGAAATATTTCTGAGCTTTTTCTTCAGCCGTATGCGGTGCGTGGTCGGTCGCAATGACATCAATGACTCCTTGATTAACCGCTTCACGTACGGCCGCCCGATCTTGCACCGTCTTTATCGCCGGATTGCATTTAATCTTATGTCCCAGTCGGGCATAGTCCTGATCGCTAAACCAAAGGTGATGTACACAAGCCTCTGCCGTGATTCGCTTTTTGCCCAAGGGTTCTGCTGAAAATAGACTTAACTCCTTAGCGGTAGTAATGTGTAAGACGTGCAGTCTCGCCCCGTGTTTCTTGGCTAAACTCACTGCAAGAGATGATGATGCATAGCAAGCGTCTGCATCACGAATAATCGGATGTTCACTCGCGGGAACATCTTCACCCCATTTTGATTTCGCCGCAGCTTCGGCCGCTTTAATCATCGGCGTATCTTCACAGTGCGTTGCGATGAGGGTGGGTGAGTGTTTGAAAATACCTTCGAGCGTGGTGGCTTGGTCGACCAACATATCGCCCGTCGATGAGCCCATGAAAACTTTCACTCCACAAACTTTGGTGGCATCAATAGTTTTTAAAATTTCCAGATTGGTATTCGTTCCTCCGAAGAAGAAGGAATAGTTGGCCACGGAGACTTGAGCGGCGCGGCTGTATTTTAATTCTAATTCCTCAATCGTTGTGGCTGGAGGATTCGTATTAGGCATCTCCATGAATGACGTCACTCCGCCCGCCACGGCTGCACGTGCTTCACTCGCAATCGTAGCTTTATGAGTTAATCCGGGTTCTCTGAAATGAACTTGGTCGTCAATTAGACCCGGAAAAACAAGTTTACCGGCGAGGTCGATTTCACGATCGGCTTTAAGATCCGCTGGGATTTGTCCGATCCGTTCGATTCTTCCATTTCGAACAAGGATATCAGCATGAAAGCGTTTACCTTCATTGACGATGAGCCCGTTGCGAAGGACGAGTGAGTCCATGCAATTAAGTTCACTTAAAATCTTCCTGACCGCAAACGGTAAAGTGAAGATTAGAGGCTCGGCTTAATAATATCGCTTAAATCCGTATTCGAAAGACCTTCGGGATTAACGTTCACAGCCGATACATTGAAGGTTGCACCCGTACGGTGATTGAATTTTAAGACGAAATTCGTGATGAGTGCATTTTCACCAGGATAGAGTTCTTCTTTACGGGCAATCATCGATGTGACTAACTCGTCTACTTGCTCAGCGGAAGATCCAGGGAGGGCATTCAGTTTAGCTTTTGCTTCTTTGATCTTTTCTTCTCCGCCGATGTGGGCATTCCAAATTAAAATCGCGACATTCATGGCGCCTTTAGCGGCGGTGCGATTATTACCTGCCTGCTGGAGGATGGGTTGACTGAAAGTGGCTAACTTATCGGCAATCGTTAGAGTGCGAGGAGTCTTTTCCTTTTGGACGGGAGGTGGAGCACTGAAATCGCGTTCAATGGGACGAGGGCTGCGGTTACCGAAGGCACCGTTGGTCTTACTACGTGAGCGGGGGGAGGACATGGGGAGCCGTGGATGACTTTTAAGGCAAACCAGTCTCGCCCGTTGGGCAAGCCCATTTCCGCTTCCCATCCCTTGACAGAACAGACTCGCCTTGCCAGTCTGACCCCTAAATAACCTATACCTGTGACTGATTATAGCGAAGTTATTAAAGCCCACCGCCGCGACCACCTCGCCCGGCCTATGTCTCTCCCCACCGGAGTACATCGTCACTTCGAGAGCACTACTTTACCTTTACCCATCGAGAAGGTCTTCGAATTTTTCTCCAAGGCAGAAAATCTCGAGGCGATCACTCCTCCCGAATTACAATTTAAAATCTTAACCCCGCTGCCCATCATCATGGAACGCGGAACGTTGATTGATTATAAAATTAAAATGAGTGGCATTCCTTTTGGATGGCGCACCCGCATCACGCACTGGGATCCTCCCTACGCTTTTGCCGATCAACAGCTCAAAGGTCCTTACGCTGTTTGGTTCCACACTCATACTTTTGCCGACGAAGGTGGTAAGACGCGGATGGATGATGAAGTGCTCTATAAACTTCCGCTCTGGCCGTTCGGTGAAATCGCTTATCCTTTTGTGAAAGGAAAAGTGGAAGGTATCTTCAAATACCGCCGTCAGAAAATCCGAAAACTTCTCGGAGTTTAATTAGTCGAGTAGGGAGATGAGTTGATCGAGCGACGTGATAAAAGCGTCTGCTCCTGCTTTGACTTTGGGTCGTGGAGTGTAACGACCAAAGCCAATCATCTTATCGACATCGCCTTTCACTTCTAAGTCACTCGCACCATCACCGACTAAAATCATTTGGTAAGCTTTGAATTCATCGCGCAGTTTTAACACGACCACATTTTTGCCTTTAGATTTAGCGGTTGGGCAGCTCTCGACGTAGCCGGCATAAGAACCATCGGTATTAAAACGAAGTTCTACTGCTTCCACGCGTTCGATGCCTAAATATTGGGCGAGGGGACGGATGGCCTGAGTGAATCCACCGCTCACGATGATTACTGTCCATCCTGCAGCCTTAAGTTTTTTAATCGTATCTACGGCGGTCGGTTCGACCTGTTGAATGTATTTCTGTCCGATGGATTCTAATTCTTTTAAAGTCGGCTTAATCATATCTAGGCGCTTCGCGAAGATCGATTCCATCGGCGTGCTGCCATCCATAGCCTGAGTCGTCATATCTTCTACCGCCTTGAATACCTCAGGTCCACGTAAACGACCCAACTCATCGATACCCTCAATTGCAGAAAGCGTCGAATCACAGTCGAATAATAGAAGCTTAGTCGCCACGCCGTTATACAGACCGACTTACCTCAGAGGTCAAGGTTTGGAGTTTCTTAAATTATTATTCGCCCAATAATTTTCTTAATTCTGGCTCACCTAAGATAGTAATACCGAGTTCTTGGGCTTTGGTGAGTTTGGATCCGGCTTCTTCACCCGCCACCACGTAGTCGGTATTTTTACTCACGCTGCCTGAAACTTTTCCGCCTGCTTTTTCAATGAGATCGCGCGCTTCATCACGACCTAATGTCGGTAGCGTACCCGTGAGCACAAAAGTTTTTCCTGCAACCGCTGTAACCGATTGCGTAGTGGTTTTCTCTGTAAGATTTAATCCAGCATTGCGCATCGCAGCAACCCATTCGCGATGATGGGGGTCGCTGAAGAATGACGCGATAGATTTAGAAACTTCTACGCCCACGCCACTGATGACGGACTCATAAGTCTCTCCGCCTTTTTTACCTACTTTGGTAATGAGTAAGTTTTCAAGTTTGGCTGACTCGAGGGCGTCCATGGATTTGAAATGTCGCGCGAGGTCTTTCGCAGTTTGCATTCCGACATTCGGAATTCCAAGAGCATGAATCGAGCGCCAGAGTTCGCGTTGCTTCGCAGCCGCGAGGCCCGACATCATATTCTCGACAGATTTTTCTTTGAAGCCTTCAAGCATACGCCATTCGGCAGGTGTGAGTTTAAGCGCATCCACAGGTGCATCGACTAATCCGAGTGAAATGAGTTGTTCAGCTACCGCATCACCTAGTCCATCGATATCCAAACATTGCTTACAGGCGAAATGTACCAGGCGACGAATTTTCATTTCGCGCGAAGGGGCTGTTAACTTATACGCCGCTTCATCGTCTACGCGAACGGCTTCTAGGCCTAATTCTTTAAGGCGTTTTTCGAAATTAAAAGGTTTAGCGTCCTTGGGTCTTTTTTCTAAAACGACCGCGACGATTTGAGGAATGATTTCGCCGGCTTTTTGAATGCGCACCGTATCGCCTTCGCGAATATCCTTACGTGAAATCTCATCGGCATTGTGCAAGGTAGCGCGACCAACAGTGGATCCGGCCAATAAAACAGGCTCTAATTCGGCAACGGGAGTGACCACGCCAGTACGACCTACCTGCATGCTGATAGCTTTGAGTACAGTCTCTGCTTGGTCGGGTGGAAATTTAAAAGCGACAGCCCAGTGTGGAAACTTACTGGTCGTGCCCGTGCGTTCTTGGTCGGCGATGCGATTCACTTTTACCACCGCTCCATCAGTCGGAAAGGGAAGTGTGCGACGGAAAGTATCGAGATGCTGAATAGCCTTCCAGGCGTTATCGATTCCTTTTTGCACTCCGATATCATCACGAATCGGAAAGCCCCACGCTTTTAATTGGTCTTTAAATTCTTGTAAGGTTTTGAAGGTAGCAGGATCGCAAGCACCGAGACCATAGCAGACGATGCTCAGCTGACGTTTTTTTGCTTCATCGGTGTCGAGAAGTTTTACTGTACCTGCGGCGAGATTTCGGGGATTTGCATAAAGCGCTTCACCTTCGGCTTCACGCTCGCGATTCAATCTCTCGAACTCACTGTTCTCCATGTAGATTTCGCCACGTACTTCGAGTAGATCGGGCGCACCTTTGAGAGTTCTCGGAATAGATTTAATTAAAGCGACGTTGTGAGTGACGTCATCACCGCGGGAACCGTTTCCACGAGTGACGGCACGGATAAACTTACCCTTTTCGTAGGTGAGAGATACCGCTACGCCATCAATTTTTGGTTCGACCACGAAGTCCATTTTGGGGTCACCGAGGATTTTGAATAGACGATCTCCGAAGGCCCGAAATTCTTTTTCATCGTACGTATTATCCAATGAAAGCATCGGCTGACGGTGGTCGCGCTGTTGAAAGCCTTCCGCTTGGTCGTCACCAATACCTAGGTCAGGCCCAGCGAATTCAGGGTGCTCGCGTTCCAGGTCGCGCAATTGATCGACCATTTGATCGAATTCAAAGTCCGTGATTTCGGGATTATTTTTCTTCCGATAAAGTTCCTCGTGGCGCATGACCTCTTTGCGCAGAGCGAGGATTTTTTGTCGGATATCTTCGGACATAATAACGAGATTAATACTAGAGAGTTAGGGCACAAAGGGGAAGGAGGTTTTTCCTCTAAGTTAAAGACCCTGCTAAATCGTGCTGGATATGACACAAAAACTTGAGGCAAATGAAGACATGATCGGGCGATGGCTCAGAGGGCTGATTTTAAGATTTCGAAAGCCCGAAAGTTTGGGTCAACGCGGGGAGCGTTTGGCGGAGAAGTATTACCGCGATCAAGGTTGTACCATCCTGGCAAGGAATTGGAGGTGTGGTCAGGACGAGCTCGATTTGGTTGTTCTGGATGGAGTCGTCTTGGTCTTCGTGGAAGTGAAGACACGGTCGGTCGATTGGGGTGGGGTAGGTTATCGCGCGGTCGACCAAAGAAAGAAGACTGCCCTCCGTCGGGCCGCGATTGGGTGGTTACGTCAAATAAGTCCCGTTCCCCATAGGCGTTTTGACATAGTCGAAGTTCTGGTTTGCCAAGAGGGAAACGTACGCCTCCTTCAACATAAGGGTGTACCCCTTTTTCGAAAGCATCACACTTGAATCCGATGTCCGACTCTGACCGCCATCCATTTCTCGCCGGTTTAAGCAAGCACCGCGGTGCCCAGCCCACCTGCCTCATCATTTTCGGCGCTTCGGGCGACCTCGCTTCGCGTAAATTACTTCCCGCCCTGTACAACCTGGCCGTCGACAGTCTGCTACCTTCGGATTTTTATTTAATTGGGTTTGGCCGTAAGCCGATTCCTGACGCCGATTTCCAAACCTCATCTGCCACCGACATTTCCAAGTTCTCCCGTCGGGAATATCGCGCCGACATTTGGAAGCGCGTCAGCGACCAAACTTTTTATCAAGCGGGTGGTTATGATGAGCCCGCTGCATACGAGAGTTTAAAACAAAAAATCGCAGTCGCTGAAAAATCAGCCGGTCGTCCTCTGCAATTAGTATTCTACGTTTCGACTCCGCCTACGGTCTTTGAATCGATTTTAGAAAACTTAGGAAAATGTGGTTTAGCGGCTCGTGGTCAGGGCACCGCCCTCGAGAGTAAGGTAATTATCGAGAAGCCATTCGGTCGAGATCTGGAATCGGCCGTCCAATTAAACAAAGTAGCCGCTAGCAATTTCCTCGAGCCTCAGATTTATCGAATCGACCACTATTTAGGCAAAGAAACGGTTCAGGATTTATTGGTACAACGTTTTGCGAATCCGATTTTTGAACCTCTCTGGAATAATAAACACGTTGACCACGTTCAAATTACGGTAGCGGAAGAATTGGGCGTGGGTTCACGCGGTGGTTATTATGATCACAGCGGTGCCACGCGTGACATGTTACAAAATCACACCATGCAGCTGTTGGCATTAACGGCGATGGATCAGCCCGCTTCACTTTCCGCTGAACATATTCGTGATGAAAAAGTAAAATTACTTAAATCCGTTCAGCCTTTGCGTCTCGGACCTAATGGTGATGCCGTGCGTGCGCAATACACTGCAGGATTATCGGGCGGTGAAAATGTCATCGGATATCACCAAGAAAAAGATATTCCGAGTCACTCTTCGACCGAAACTTTTTGTGCATTGCGTCTAACGATTGATAACGCGCGCTGGGCAGGCGTTCCGTTTTATATGCGCTCGGGTAAACGCTTAGCCCGACGAGTTTCCGAAATCGCTGTTCAATTTAAACAGCCCGTTACAGGCTTATTTGCTGGGGATTCACGCTACGACATCGCCCCTAATCGCTTGGTGATTCAGATCCAACCTGATGAAGGTGTCACGCTGGTGATGAATTCGAAAGTGCCTGGTTTAGAGCCTCGTACGCAACCAGTGCGCTTGAGTTTCCGTTACGCGACCACCTTTGGTTCGAATACGCCTGAAGCTTATGAGCGCTTGATTCTCGATGCGATTGTCGGCGACCGCACATTATTTATTCGTGGTGATGAAACTGAAGCTTCGTGGCGTCTGTTCACACCTCTCCTGAAAAGTTGGGAGCAGTTAGGTAAATCAGGTGTGGAAACTTATGCTGCGGGATCTTGGGGTCCAGCAGGAGCTGACGATTTATTGTCGGCCAATGGTCACAGCTGGCGTAACGCCGGTCGATAATCCATGGCTCATCCTATTTTAGATAATCTGTCGGGCTTTCCTTTAAAAGTGTCGGAAGCATTACACGCACTTGATAAGGCGTGGGCGGATGAGGGTGAAGAAGCATCGCGTGCGTCGCAGATGAATTTAATTTTAATGTTCGGTGCAAAGGTAACACCGGCTGATGCCCAAGCTCGCTTTGATGAAGCCGTTTTATTTGCCCAGCGTTATCCTTGTCGCGTCATTGTTTTAGCCGCACGTCCAAAGGCTGAAGCCCATGCACCGTTAGAAGCCAAAGTGAATGTGGTTTGTTTCTTTGATCCCAACCGTCGCGGTAAACGTTGTTGTGAAGCATTAATGTTAGCTCACGGCGAACCTACCAACGAACTTGAGTCACTGGTATCGACGTGGCTCGAAGGTGATTTACCGGTGAATCTTTGGGCACATGGAGTCACCGATGAAGAGATGGAACCATGGCTCGTTTGGACAAAGCGCTGCCGTCGTATTGTCGCTGATCGCACGATTACGGGTAACGATTTTTTCTCACTTCCATTTCCGAAAGCCTCTGCCGTTCGCGATTTATCCGTCGCTCGTTGCCTGCCTGTGCGTCAGGCCATTGGACAATTTTTAGCGGCACATAAACCTGAAATCCTAGTGAAAGGTTTGAAAACTGTTACGATGAATCACACTCCAACCATGCGTGGTGAGGCGATGGGTTTATTGAATTGGATGCGTGATTGCTTGGTCGAATGTTCCAAAGTCGCTAAGGTTCCATTACAGGCCGAATTTAAATTATCTGAAGGGGCGCCGGCGGGAGATAACCTAGATGCTGAATGGGTTTTTGAAGACGGTAGCCGTTTTTCTTGGGAACATGCCGATCAAGGCACATGGGCTGGACTGCGTTTTACCCGTGCAGAAACGACGCAATCACTGGCTCAGCGCGTTGCTTTCATGGGTCCAGCCCAGGCCCTCTCCGAAGCGATTTTTTTCTAGAATCCCTTAAATTAACGTACGATGAATTCGGATTTAGAAAGTAGAATTAGTTTAGTCGAAGACTTACTAAAGAGTAATGAAATCGAAGAAGGTAGAAAAAGACTCAATGAATTAGAAGCCTTAGACCCTCAGCACTTCCGCATTATTTTTTTATCGGGCTTGGTGTACGCGATGAGTGGTCAATTGAATGAGGCCGCAGAAAAATTTCGTAAAGTACTGGAACTAAATCCCCAACACTTTGGTGCGACAGAGAATTTAGGCTTATGTTTATTGAAACTCAATAAACTCACAGAAGCTGAAAAAATTTATACGGAGGCATTGAAGTTAGATTCCGATTGTTATCCCGTATTAAGAGCTTTGGGCACGATTGCTTTTAAACTTAATAAATATGATCAGGCTGCTCTTTATTTGGGTAAAGCCCGCGAAATCAATTTAGGAGATTCATCCGTAAATGCTCAGTGTGGATATGCGTTATATAAATTAAATAAAATGACAGAGGCACACGGTGTTCTTTCGGCGGCACGTAAAAGTCACCCTAATAATTATCTAGCATGGGCTTATCATGGCCAAATTTATTACGAGTTAAAGCAATATGCTGAATCTCTTAAACTTTTGGATGTCGTTCTAAAACTAAATAGTGATTTAGGCGAAGCATGGAGTTATCGAGCCTTAAATTGTACCGAATTAGGTTTAGGGGATGAGGCTATTTTGTCGTTTAAAAAAGCTATAGAGCTAGAGCCAGAAAACGCACTTCATTGGGCCAATTTAGCGGTTTATTACGTACGCAATGAGCAAAAAGATAAAGCGATAGAGTGTTTCAGTCGTTGTTATGAAATTTCTCCCGAGTCTGGAAATTACCTAGGGGCGCTCTTGCATATGAAAAAATATTCCGGCGACTGGAATGAGTATGAGAGTATGGTTGAAAAAATTAAGCGTGGAATTGCTAACGGAAAATTCGTTGTTTTTCATTTTGATTTACTAAGTATCTCTGACTCTGAAGAGGAATTAAAATCCAATGCTATAATCAACTCACGCAGTTTCCCTAGTTCGAGTTTACCGTTAATAAACTTCCCTAAGAAAAAGAGAACATCTAAGATTAAAGTAGGGTATCTATGCGGTGAATACCGTAATCATGCCATCACCGTTTGTTTAGTGGGTGTGATTGAAAGTCACAACCATAGTGAATTTGAATTTATTGCCTTTGATGATACTCCAGATGATGGTAGTGAGGTTCGTCAAAGAATATTAAAAGCCTTCGATTGTGTTTATGATATTAGAGGTATGAATGATGTTGAGGCTACACAGTTCATCCGACAAAAAGAAATAGATATTCTCATTGATTTAAATGGCTTTGCGGATCGTCCACGGCCAGGCGTTTTAAAGAATCGCGCTGCCCCAGTTCAGGTAAACTACCTTGGCTATCCAGGTACGCAGGGGGTCGATTATATGGACTACTTAATTGCCGACCCCACGGTCGTTCCCGTGTCGAGCCAGTCCTACTATAACGAGAAAATTGCCTATCTGCCTCATACTTATATGCCGAATGATTTTGGTAAGGATAGGGAAATTAAACAGTCACTCTCTCGGCGGGAGTACGGCCTGCCTGAAGAAGGTTTCATATTTTCTTGTTTAAATATTAGCTACAAAATTACTCCCCAGATTTTTGATGTCTGGATGAATATTTTGCGACGCGTGCCTGGAAGTTTTCTTTGGCTACCAAAGAGTAACGAGCCGTTTCAAAAAAATATCCGTCGCGAGGCTGAACAAAGAGGAATTAATCCCGAGCGAATTATTTTTGCTCCACGGATTGCTGAACGTATGAAATATATTGCACGCTATCGGGTAGCAGGACTGTTCTTGGATACTCTGCCTTATAACGCCCATGCGACGGCGAGTGATGCCTTATGGGCAGGGGCTCCTCTTTTAACCTGTGTGGGTAAGACTCTCCCAGGACGAGTGGCCGCTGGCATACTCAAAGCTCTCGATGTGCATGAACTGATTACTGATTCACTCAAAGACTATGAAGATAGAGCCGTTGAATTGGCGACCCACCCCGAAAAACTTTCTGCGATTAAAGCTAAAATAAGAAATAATCGCTACACTACTCCCTTGTTTGATACAGCACAGTATACAAAGCACTTAGAGGGCTTATATAAAGAGATGTTTAGAAGGTTCCAGGAGGGGCTGCCTCCTGATCATATCGAAGCCAAGTCCAACTAAACGCCTAACTCGTTTTCTTTCATCCAATGAACTAATTGGGCGAAGGCTTTAGCGCGGTGACTGTGTTTATCTTTGGTCTGAGGTTGGAGCTCGCCAAAGGTTTTATCGAATCCGCTCGGAACGAAAAGTGAATCGTAACCAAATCCTTCAGTGCCGACTTCCGCTTCTAAAATGGAGCCCCAGCATTGACCGAGAAATTTTTGTTCTTCGTTATTGGGACCGAGGATAAGTAAATGACATTCGAAACGTGCACCGCGTTTATGGAGCGGCGCTTTTTTCATCGCATTCAAAAGCTTCGCACGATTTTCAGCGTCGGTCGCATTATTTCCTGCATACACTGCTGAATCCACACCTGGGCCGCCTTGAAGGGCGTCGCAGCAGAGTCCACTATCATCGGCGAGCACCCAAGATTTGTACGGAGCGATTCTTCGAAGGGCTTCCGCTTTTAAGCGACAGTTTCCTGTGAAGGTTCCGGTGATTTCTTCCACGTAGGGCATACCGCCAATCTCTTTGGCTGAATAGACGTTTACTCTGAGTCCTGCCTTTTTGAATAACCGACTGAATTCTTCGGTTTTATGGGCATTTCCAGTGGCTAAATACAAATCCATACCCCAGCGTGGGCATAAAATTACGAAATGGAAAGGTTGAAAAGACTGAGAAAGGGCCGCCTTCATTCTCGCCCTCAGTCCCGCCATCCCTCAAATTAATTAAAGCAATGCCACTTCGCTGTTTAATCACTGCAGGACCTACTCGGGAATTTTTTGATCCCGTTCGCTTTGTGAGCAATCCCTCCACGGGCAAGATGGGTTTTGCACTAGCCAAAGCAGCGAAGGCAGCCGGATGGACAGTCGATCTAGTGAGTGGACCCGTTGCACTGCCCGAGCCTGAAGGCGTGATGTTTTACCCAGTGGTAACGGCTGATGAGCTGATGCGTCAGACCGATGCTCTATTTGGTCCGTGCGATATTTTAATTATGACCGCCGCGGTGAGCGATTGGCGTCCTAAACAAACACTTCCGCAGAAACTGAAAAAAGATGGGACGGCCATGAGTTTAGAAATGGAACCCGTCCCGGATATTTTAGCGGCGATGGCGGCACAAAGAAAACCTGGACAACTCTTAGTCGGCTTTGCTGCGGAGACAGAAAACATCGAGGAACATGCTTTGGAGAAACTAAAGCGTAAGAAGATCGATTTAATTGCCGCTAATTCGGTGGCTGGAGCCGAGGGGGCCTTTGGAAATGATGAAAATACCTTAATTTTATTGGGGAATAATGGTTTTCGTCAGGTAATTGGCCCAGCTTCCAAAGATAAAATTGCCGATTTATTAATTCAGCAAATTAGTCATATTGTTTCTGCCCGAGCCGTATGAAGAAAAGATATTTCAGTCCCTTGGATAAAGTGTTGAGTCGTGTCGACGGTCTCGACTCACAAAATCTGTCTATTCTAGTTCGTCGACTCGAACGCGAGCGCGATCTGATGGAAACCGTACTCGATACATTGCGTGAAGGTGTGATTGTTTTATCGGCTGATGGATCCATCGATTACGCTAACTTGGCGGCAGTTCAATTACTCGGTGTAAGTATCGAAAAAGTGACCGGTGCTGAGTTGCGAAGAATTTCTCCCGACATCGCCAAGGCCTTGGAACTGCCAGACCAAGTAGAGGCACTCACGCGTGAGATTGAGGTGCGGTATCCGGAATCTCGTGTTCTCCGTCTTCACTTGGCTCGCGTAGGTTCGGCGAATGATTTTGAAAACTCCAGACGTGTGGCTGTTTTAAGTGATGTCACCACGGAGAAAGTACAAACCGAAGACCGGATTGAGAGTGAACGGATTGATTCCATTGTCGCTTTGGCTGCGGGTGTGGCACACGAGATTGGCAATCCACTGAATGCGATTGGCCTGCATTTACAGGTCTTACAGCGCGCCGCTGAAAAACTGGGAGAAAGTCCTGAAGCCAAAAAAGTGCGTGATGCCGCAGAAGTTTGTCAGGGTGAAATTAAACGCCTCGATGGTATCGTCCGTGATTTCCTCGGAGCGGTTCGTCCGACCAAACCGAATTTAGTAGATACCGATTTAGTAGCCGTTGTCGCTGAGACCATGAATTTACTGCAGGACCAGTTAAAGCAGCTCGGCATTCGAGTGTCGGTCGACGTGGGTAGTGAAATTCCACTGATACTCGCGGATCGAAATCAAATTAAACAGGCCTTGTTCAATGTGATGAAAAATTCACTCGAGGCATTGGATCGCGGGGGAGATATTTTCGTTAATTTTTCGACGGATGATGAGTGGGTGATTTTAGCCGTTAAAGATACCGGTGTGGGAATTCCTGCGGATAAACTCACCCGAGTTTTCGATGCTTACTACAGCACTAAGGCGTCGGGTGGAGGTTTAGGTATGATGATTTTACTTAAAATATTACGGGCTCACGGCGGCACGGTGGATATTGAGAGTACGCCCAATGTGGGAACGACCGTAACGCTCCGTTTTCCCCTGAAACATCGTCGGGTTCGTACTTTAGATGCACCGAAGGCTTGAAAGCTTGAGAGAAGGTTGCACTTTAAAGGTGTGAAAGTCATTCGAGCTAAATCGGCTGGATTTTGTTGGGGCGTAGAGCGTGCTATCGATATTGCCCGCGAGTACGCTTCGAAGGGTCGTAGTCCGGTCTATACCGACGGACCTCTCATTCATAATCGTCAGATGATGGAGGTTCTGACGAAAGAGGGAATTCGTGAAGTCGGTGACTACAGCAGCCAGGCGGAATTGAGTGTGAAGAAGGAAGATCAATCCGTGATGGTGGTGCGTGCGCACGGGATTTCTCCTGAACGCAGAAAATATTTAAAAAATCTGGGCATGGAATTTCGCGATGCGACCTGTCCGGATGTGGGTATCATCGCTGGCAAAGTTCGCATGTATGCCAAGAAGGGCTACGTGACAGTCATTTTTGGAGATCCGAAACACCCTGAAGTTATTGGTTTATTAGGTTATGCTGAAGCAGGGGGTCATGTGATTACATCGCATGAAGAAATCGCTGCATTGCCTGCCTTGGGTGACAAAGTTTGCATGGTGTCGCAATCGACCATGTTCACGGATGAATTTGAAAGACTCGCAGCTGATTTAAAATCGCGTTATCCGAAGGTAGAAATTTTTGACACCATTTGTGGGGCGACGAAAGATCGGCAATCGGATGTCGTTGAATTAGCTAAGCAGGGTTGTCAGGCGATTGTCGTGATTGGTGGTCGTCACTCCGCGAACACCGTCAAGTTAGCCAAGTTAGTCGAGTTACAGGGCTTGCCTTGTTACCACGTTGAAACCG
>Ga0214921_10007540_pt1 | contig 14461 bp, 8 predicted proteins | sample LL1505_MetaG_FD_177992 | JGI IMG/M metagenome (GOLD analysis project Ga0214921, IMG submission 177992) | Freshwater microbial communities from Lake Lanier, Atlanta, Georgia, United States - LL-1505 | ecosystem: Environmental > Aquatic > Freshwater > Lake | place: USA: Georgia | collected 2015-05-28 | reverse complement strand
ATTGGGCCAGTATCACCCGTTGGACCTGTATCGCCCGTTGGGCCAATTGGTCCTGTATCGCCGGTTGGCCCGATTGGGCCAGTATCACCCGTTGGACCTGTATCGCCCGTTGGGCCAATTGGTCCTGTATCTCCGGTCGGCCCGATTGGGCCAGTATCACCCGTTGGACCTGTATCGCCCGTTGGGCCGATAGGTCCCGTGTCGCCGGTTGGCCCCGTAGGTCCGGTTGGACCTGGAGGTGCGGGAATTAATACCCATTCAGTTCCATTCCACTGTAAGATATCTCCAACGGTAGGTACTCCGGCTGATACAATCATGGTTCCAGATGAATTCGGATGACTAATTACTATATTAGAACCAGGATTTCCTTGATATCGAACATTTGACATTGATTAGGCCCTTTAGTTAAATTAACTGCTATAACTAGTACGATGATCTCTAAAAAATAGCATAAATTTTTGATTTTATAGATATAATAAAATTAATTATCATGATTTAAACTACGCAACTCTGGTTAGATGCGCTGTTGCTACATAACGAACCGGCCCCGTACCAGAAGGAGCAGAAACTAATACTTGAATGGAGCCATTAGTTGTATTGGCTTGAACATCACATGTCCAAGTTGCAGAGTTTCCGCCGGCATTACCTCCAACTGTTACCGTTGGACCTAACAAAGTTGTTGATGCGGCATTGGAGCCTCTAATAATTCCACCTTTAATTTCCCACCAAGCGCCCTGACCCGCAACCGCAGTATCACGAGCTATTACACGTATAAAAAATTGATAAGCTGTAGAGTTTGTTAAAACAAGAGTGTTATTAGTTATTGGAGAGTTTCCATTTAAAGTAACATCTGTTGCTGTGGCGCCAACCGTAATTGATCGGCGTAAAGTTACATATGAAGTTTGAGCATCTCCAGATGCGGCAAACTGACCATTTGAAGTGGCAACTTCTGATTGATATCTAGTTTGAGCTTGAATTCCACCAACAATTGCAGAGTAGTCTTGGTCTGTACCTGTTCCCGTTCTGTTGTTCTGGCCTCCCAAAATAATGGAATAATTTCCAACAGATGTATTGTTTGAGCCAGCAACAACCGCAGAATACGTTCCTGTACCGCCGCCTCCAGCCGTATTAGTATCTCCACCAAAAATAGAGGACCAGTTTGAAGCTGCATTATTACCAGAGCCGCCTGCTACAATACTCGCATAGCCGCCTGCAGTATTTCTTGTTCCGCCCGATACCGCACTTGCAGATCCTGTTGCGCTATTTCTTCCGGATAAAGTTCCGTCACCACCACCAACGACAACTGAGTAATCCCCAGAGGCTAAACCGAAACTTGCTGATCCTATAAATGATGAGATACCGCTTGACGTATTGCTTTGCCCACCGATAATTACGGAATAATTTCCGCTAGCAACCATCGTATTTGTCGTTCTTACTCTTTGTAAATCGATTGCGTATTGACCTCGCTTATTTCCACCTGTCGAGGTATTATCTGGAACTTGAGCTAAAGTCGCTCCATTTCCTTTTGCAATTAAAGCGGCATCAGTATTTGTCGCACTAGAGGCGACAGACCATGAATTTACATAAACAGTGGCGTTTGGAGCAGAAGTTGATTGAGCTTCTACCCAATAGGAGAGAGAGCCTGCTGGACCGGTTGGTCCAGTAGCGCCCGTAGCCCCTGTTGGTCCGGTTGGACCGGTAGCACCTGTACCTGTGGCACCCGTTGGACCTATTGGTCCCGTATCTCCGGTTGGCCCAATTGGGCCGGTATCACCTTTTGGTCCTGTATCACCTATTGGTCCAATTGGACCCGTATCGCCTATCGGTCCAATAGGCCCAACATCTCCCATCGGTCCAGTTGGCCCCGTGCTGCCGGTTGGCCCCGTAGGACCCGGAGCGCCTGCGGCGCCATCTAAATTTGCAGTCCAAGAAGAATAAGTTCCAGAGCCAGCAATCTCTAAAACATCAACAGACAAATCGCCTGTTAATGAATCATATGAAATTACTTTACCATTCATATAATCAGAAGCTGATCCTGTATAGTCGATAACTATATTTTGTTGCGGAGTCCAAGCTAGGCCTGTTTCTACAACCAAATCTTGTGTGCCTGTAGCTATAGTTAATTCTGTAAATGAAATTGTTGAATACTTATCGCCCGGAGCGCCCGTTGGACCTGTATCGCCCGTTGGGCCAACTGGTCCTGTATCTCCGGTTGGCCCGATTGGGCCAGTATCACCCGTTGGACCTGTATCGCCCGTTGGGCCAATTGGTCCTGTATCGCCGGTTGGCCCGATTGGGCCAGTATCACCCGTTGGACCTGTATCGCCCGTTGGGCCAACTGGTCCTGTATCTCCGGTTGGCCCGATTGGGCCAGTATCACCCGTTGGACCTGTATCGCCCGTTGGGCCAACTGGTCCCGTGTCTCCGGTCGGCCCGATTGGGCCAGTATCACCCGTTGGACCTGTATCGCCCGTTGGGCCAACTGGTCCCGTGTCTCCGGTCGGCCCGATTGGGCCAGTATCACCCGTTGGACCTGTATCGCCCGTTGGGCCGATAGGTCCCGTGTCTCCGGTCGGCCCGATTGGGCCGGTATCACCCGTTGGACCTGTATCGCCCGTTGGGCCGATAGGTCCCGTGTCTCCGGTCGGCCCGATTGGGCCAGTATCACCCGTTGGACCTGTATCGCCCGTTGGGCCGATAGGTCCCGTGTCGCCGGTTGGCCCGATTGGGCCGGTGTCGCCCGTTGGACCCGTAGGACCCGGAGCGCCTGCGGCGCCATCCAAGTTTACCGTCCAAGAAGAATAAGAACCGGAACCTGTAACTTCTAAAACATCAACGGATAAATCACCCGTTAAAGAATCATATGAAATCACCTTGCCATTCATATAATCCGAAGAAGAACCTGTATAGTCGATAACTATATTTTGCTGCGGAGTCCAAGCTAAACCAGCATCAACAACCAAATTCTGTGTACCTAAACCGATGGTTAAAGTTGCAGATGAGGTTGTAGAGTATCTATCTCCGGCGGCGCCAGTGGGTCCGGTATCTCCCGTTGGTCCAGTATCACCTGTCGGTCCTGTTGGACCTGTTGCGCCCGAGCCGGCTTCCAACGCATCTAATCGCTCAGCAACCGTATCATAATCTCCACTTGGATTAACGCCGAGCTCATTTTCAATATTAATAATAGCTGAGCGTAACCCATTAAGATCCGAAGCCTTAACTTCGGTTATTCCATCAACAACGATAGGTAGTTGAGTCTCACCATCGATAGCTTCAGGAAAAACACTAGGATATAGATGTGTAGGATCTGAAATCGGCATTCGTTATTCTCACTTTTTCTTTTTTGTTGTAGTGACAGCCGGTGGCGCTACAGGTCTCACTAACGGCATTTTTTTAACCGGAATATCTTTCTTTGCAGGCGCTTGTTGGCTTTTAGAAACTTTGCTTTTATTACACCCGCAACCCATAACTGCTCCCACGAAAATACAACTCAAATTTAAACAAATTAATTAGCAAATTAGTCGTTCAAATTTTCATTCATCAACTTTTGTTATTGTAATTACAGTATCTCCGTTACTATCTGTTGACGATGAACTTGCTCCAATAAGCTGCCAAGATGGATAATCAACTGAAACGGAAATTACACCGTTGTTATAGGTATATTGTTTTGTCGTTCCGTTCCAACTTCTTCTCGTTTTGAACCTTAATTTAGATCCAGCCGTAAGCTGCATTGTAACTTCTAATTTAATATGATCCTGATCATATTTTGGACTCTGAGGAAGAGTCGCTACCCATGTAGATTCGTCAACTTTTGTATCAGTTGAATTAAAATAATAACGGTCATAATCTGACGAACTTGCGGGTCTCGGCCCTACGGATAAATATGCAGAACTTTCTTTTATTGGATAGAATTTTGTTGTTGCAGACGCATCTGCGACGGTTAACCCAAGATAGACGTATCCCGCATAAGAAAGTGATGTATCATAATTTATAGCGCGACAATAAGCGGTTGCCTCTATTTTGTATTTTCCAGTTTGATTGATAGTAAAAGATGTTCTATATGGAGAAGATGTTGTTGCTGCAGTTACAAGATCTCCAAAATTTAATTTTACATCTTGTAAGCGTAAAGTATCTCCACCGCATACAATTGCATCGTAATCTACGGGATGATAATATGCAGATGTTGATCCTGATGAACCCAGCGCTGCTGAGTATATTTTTATTCCTGCGCCATCCTTTACAATAGTAAGCGTAACATTATCGCTAAAACCATCTTTTGTAATGCCAACTTTAACTGCGATAATACCGCTCGTCATGACTGCCGCAAATTGAGAGTCGGTCATGGTCGCCGAGTTGCCAGAAATACTAAGATTTGCTGCAGATATCGTTACGCTTGTTTCAATTCCAGAAGATGAAATCTTCCAAAGCCTCCAATCAGTATCAGTTAAATTAGAGACGCTTAAATTTTGTAGTGTCGCAGAAAATGTAATTGTCTGCGGGGTCGGGTCGTATACTCCGTTTGCATTTTGATTGAAATATAATTTATTCGCAGATAATCTTAAAACCTTTCCATTTGTTCCGGATGTTCCCGTCGCTCCTGTTGCTCCGGTAGCACCTGTTGCTCCCGTAGAGCCAGTTGGACCCGTAGGTCCTGTCGGTCCAGTTGAGCCTGTTGCTCCAACTTTACTTTTAGATAAAGTTTGAACTTTTGTAAATATTGTATCAGAACCCGCTGCATCACGAACGGTTATTGTAAAAGTTGCTGTAGCAGAATCATTTGCTATACTAAACGAAGATGGTGTATATGTAAATTTCTTATTTGATACATCAGGAGAGCCTAATGTTCCTAAATATCCGGATGATAGACTAACTGAGACTTTAAATTGATTTGTTGATGTAAAAGAAGTTACAGGCGTAAGCTTTGTTGCGCCAATATATGCAGTTATATCAGTTGCCCCCAATAGCAAATCAGAAGCAGAAATGGCGCCAGAAGAAGAAGCGGGATAAGCATGGGTTTCATTGCTTAGAAGAATATTTACCGCCGAGGATCCTTCTTTTGTCCCAATTATTGTTATGGAATCTTGCGCAATTTCAGAGCCATCAACATATGTTTTTACAGAATATGTAATCGGTGTGCCGGATACTCCAAATGTTGAGGAGAAATCACCTATCGATATCGATTTTGTTGAAATAGCTGAATTTTGAATTTCCTCAGAGTTCTTTAAAAATTGATAATAAACAGTTCCCGTATGATTCGATTGAGTCGCCGTTAATGTAATCTCCGATGGATTAGCACCCGTACCAGAGGCATTATAAGCAATTTGATAAGCAGAAGATTGAAGCTTTACAACTTTTGAATCAGAACCTCTTGCACCGTCATCTCCTTTTACGCCAGCTTTTGATTTTGCAAAAGACTGAATTTTCTCAAAAGAAACTTCCGTTCCATTTGAATCTCTTGCCGTTATTGTGTATACAATTGCGGACTTATCAATTGAACTACTAACGGATGACGTATTAGGCTCAAATGAAAATAGCTTATCTGTTAAATTTATCGTTCCTGTTGCAGAAATATTTGATTCAGCTTTTATTACAGTGAATTTCGAGATATCACCAATCGAAAGCGATTCAACGGGCGTTAACTTATTATTGCCCTCATAAATGTAAATATCCGTAGCACCATCTGCATAATCAGATGCGGCAATTTCTCCACTTGCATTTGCTGGAAAAACATGAGATGAGTTCGTCAAAACAACATTTAAAGATGAAGAGCCCGCTTTTGTTGCAATTATTGTTATAGAATCTTGCGCTATAGAAACTCCTGCGCTATCTTTTGTTATAACTCTATAAATAATTGGCGTTTCAAAATAAATAGCAGGCTGAGAAAAAGATCTAGAATTTGCGCTTGAGATTTGAGCCAATTCACTAAACGTTTCACCTCCATCTTCGGAATACTCAAAATAATAAGAAGATGGAATATGATTTTTTGCAGCAGCAGTTAATGTAACTGTAGCGCTTCCTCTGAATAAACCAACAATAGAATCTGCGCCACCAGCTGAATTATATGGAAGTTGATATGCCGTCGATTCCAATTTTACAGATTGAGAATCTGATCCGTTTACACCATTTGAGACATAAGATAAAGAAATTTCATCAGAAATTCCATCGCATTCAGCTATAACTTTTACGCAGCTTCCCGAATGTAATAATTGATCAAACATCGATTCTGTCATTGATGCAGATAATGTATCACTAGAAATATCTAAATAAGAATCAACTGGAGTTGCTGCCGCCCAAGTTGAACCGTCCAACCATTTTGTTGACCAAGATACAGATTGATCGGCAGCTATATTTTGACGATAAACAGAGAGACTTGCAACCTGAGAAGTTGGAGAATAATTACCTTCACTATCTTTATTGAAAAATAATCTATCAGAATTCAAATAGATAAGCTTAGCGTTAAGCCCACCTTTTGATTTCGTAATTGTATAAGTTTTTATAACATCTGGATATTGAGCAATTTGAGCTTTTAAATAAAATATAGCTGTATCACTAATCCATCCACTAACAGATTCGGATAAAGAATAATTTCCTGCAGCATCTATTTGAATATTTAGACCAGATTCTTCACAAGACGAGGAATAAGAAATTCCATTTGTGGATACAGAATAATCTACATCGCCAGCTAAGCTTCCGCCAATATGAACAACAAAACTTCCGCCAGCAGAAGCTAAACCTTGAATATTTTTACCATCCGAATCCGCAGGAACAATGTGACTTTCATTTGTTAGAATTCCATTTATAGGGCTATTTCCCGCTGCTCCATCTTTTAATTTTGTAATCGTTACAACATCAAAAAACGAATCTGCTTCCGCTTTTATTTTTAAATTCTTACTTCCACCTTCTCCAATCGCATAACTAAATTGCTCTTGATTCATTGTTGCAGAAAAAGAATCGGTTGTTAAAACAGAACTTGATAGCTCAACGGAATCCCAGCTTAAACTTAATATATTCCACCGCTCAACGGACCAAGTAACTGATGTGCAATCAATATTTTTTGGTGACGCCGTAAAGGTTATAATCTGACTTTCTGGATTAAATACATCCGAACCATCTGCTGTAAAATATTGAACATCAGAAGTTAAATACATTAATTTTGCAGGCTCGCCATTTGATCCCGCTTTTGACTTTGAAATAGAAAATGTTTTTTCTATAGTTGATCCGTTAATTTGCGCCAAAAGAACAAATGATGTGGAATTCGAAGAATTTAACCAAGAACCTTCTGATTGCTGAAATACACTATATTGACCAGAAGTTCTATCTATAGATATCGTTAACCCTTCAATAGTTTTAACAGAGTTAGTCGCATCACTATCAACTAAACTTTGACCGGAAACGCTAAATGTTGCCGCTACAGATTCCGTTCCCTTAAAAACATAAAATACACCTGAAGCTCCAGATGCTTCAAGATCAGCATTTGTTACAGAACCCTCATATGCAGCTGAAACTAGATGACTTTCATTTGACAAGAATCCATTATATGAGCCTTCACCATTCGTTCCGTCTTTAACGGTCATAATAGAAATTTCATCAAACAAATCTTCAGATGATGCTTTAACTTTTAGATATGTACCATTTAAACCTATTGCATTAGAATATTGAGCTTCAGTCATGGATGCAGAAGCGCCATCTTCAGATAGTGTGCCTGAAGAAACAACAACTTCTTCCCATTGAGCGCCAACCCACTTAAATAAACTCCAAGATACACTTGAGGTTATATTCTGTAAACTTGCTGTAAAGTTAATCGTCTGATTTTGTGGATAAAATGCTCCATCACCATCTTTCTTAAATGATTGAGAATCTGAAGTTAAAAAAACAAGCTTCGCCGGCTCTCCATTTGCACCCGCTTTTGATTTAGAAATAGTGTAAGACTTATTTATATCTTTTCCTGAAGACAGAATCGTCGCTTTTAAAGTAAATGAAACATGATCTGAGGTCCAATTTGATTGCGATAAGGAATACTCACCCGTTCCGCTGTCAATTAAAATAGTTAATCCATCTACAGTAGCGGGTTCAACTACAGAAAAACTTACATCATTAGAGACTTCAGCACCATTGTAAACAATAAAGCTTCCGCCGGCTGAGTCTAAATAAGAAGAGTCTACTTCGCCAGAATAAGTTGCTGGAACTGTATGATTTTCGTTTGTTAAAATTCCACTATACGCGCTTCCGTCACTACCATCTTTTATTGAAATAATTGAAATTTCATCGGATAAACCATCAGCCTCAGCTTTAATCTTAATTGTATTTGATGAACCAAATATAGAAGATAAAGAATGTTCAGTATCACCGATAGTTAAAGTTACACTTGAGCTTCCAGTTGTCGTATTTGATGATAAAACTTCGCCCTCAATCAAATTCCACGAACCGGAAATCAATCTATAAATGGTCCAAGTTACTTGGTTATTTGTTATATTTTGTAGTTTGGCATTAAAGGTAATGGTCTGAATAGATGGTAATAAATTAAGGGAGCCATCGCAAGTTACAGACTGTTTGTCGCTAGATAGATATAAAAGCTTAGCATTTGCGCCGCCTTTTGATTTTGTAATTACATAACTTTTATCAATTACTGTAGAATCGGTTGTTGCTCTAAGCGTAAAGCTGCAAGAATCTATTATCCAAGAACTATTCTCTTCAAGATCGTATTCGCCTGTAACTTGATTTATTTTTATTTTTAAACCATCTTTTGTTTGAGAAGAATATCCTCCGCCATTAGTTCCGTCTACAACAGAATAGGTAACGCCCGATTCCAATAAAGACGTTCCAAAGTAAACGTAGAAAAATCCTCCCGCTTTATTTGTTGGAACTATACCTAAACCTTGCACACCAGTTCCATCTGATTCGGCTGGAACGGTATGACTTTCATTTGTTAAAATTCCATTATAAGCATCATCACCTTTTGGGCCGGCTGGACCGGTTGGACCAACAGAACCGCCGGAGCCGCCTCCTGCCTCCAAAGAGTCTAACCTAGAAGAAACTGAAGAATCGGGTCCATCAGGATTTGCCCCAATTTCAGTTTGAAGGTTAATTACCGCACTTCGCAAGTTATTAAAATATTCAGAAGCTTTTATCGCCGGAGAGTCTTCATTAATAATAGGCAAAGATTCTTCGCCATCGATCTTAGAAGGAAATTGGCTAGGCGGTAACTGCTTTGAATTTGACATAAAGACTCCAGGTTGCGTGAACTAATTATTTGTTTTTTAATTAGCATCACGTAACTTTGATCTTTTCCGTAATAATTTTAAACCTAATTGCTCTTTTAGCGCGGTAACTGCTGAGATATCAACATACTTACCTGATGATGCTAGTGCGATTATTTCGTTCGCAGCTTTTGCGCTCTGAAGTGCAGATATTTGCTCATCTGACATATCTGAATTTGAAGAATAAGTTTCTGATAACTTTTCAATTTGCTCAACAGATAATCCAAAGCCAGCTGCCGTTACTTTTATTTCTGACAGAGCAGCCGCTATCTTTTTTCTCTTTTCTTCTTTTTGTTTTTTATTTGGATTTTTAGAACAAAACAAAGGACAAGAATTACAAGCGGAAAACAATTCCGCATCCCAGGTCTTACATTCCATCCATTCTTTTTCTTCTTTTGCTAGATTTTGAATAGAAGATTGACATCCAAATGTGATCTTGGTGCCGTCAAAATAAGACTTTCCAATGCAAAAGCCGCTCTCTCGAACGGCTCTTGTCATTTTACAGTTTTTTGTACAATCAAACTCTTGCATCTAAACTAAGTCTTTTTTCATAGTTACTAATCTAGCAATAATCTCATCTACTCTTTTTAAATCAAGCCTTACGCTAACAACAAGAGTCTTCTCTTCCTCATCTTTTGTTTTGACCGAAAGAACAGCTTCTTTATTATCTGTTTTTAAGGAAATAAAACTTGATTCGTCAAGATTGATTCTCATCGAGGATCCATATTGATGCCGTAGGCCGCAAGATTATATTCTGAGCCATTGGCCGCCCCATAACCTTTCGCCATAAGAATTTTGCGAGAATAAACATTCTCACCAAAGCTATTTTTTGCGCTTAAATTCATACCATCTCGCTGCCATTGAGCAATTGCCTCAAGGGCTTTTTGTTCCGTTCCCTTATTTGCAAAAACAGCTTCTGCGGCAAGAGCAGATGAACGATAAACCTGACCCTGCTGAACAAAACAATCAAAGAAAAGAGCGGCGGCACGTTCTGATTTTAACTGAGGAAACTTTTCAAGCTGCTTCATGGCAGAATCCCAATATAATGTTTTTGCGACTTCATTTTGTGCCTGAATAGCTGATTCCATTTGACCTAATTGATCGAAAGCCGTCTGCCAAGCTTCAACAAGACGTGTTTTCTTTGGCTTTAAACTAATAGAGTCTCCAAACTCTACGCTTTTATTCGAACAAGCCGAAACGAGTTGGTGTGTGCGAACTTCTCCAAAAACAGAGATAAGATCCGCCTTTGGAATTCGGCGTAAAACTTCATAAAGTGAACCGGATTTGATCGTAAAACCTACGATACCCCATGTTACGCCGGCTTTATCCCAATTTCCTGCCGCAAGTTGATATCCATGACCTTCGATATTTGAAGTTAGCATAAGGCAGCGATCAAATAGACTTGGAGGAGCTTCTCCGGTTAGATCTTGCCAGGTTTTTGCTGATACTCCGGCGACAGGTTCCGCCACACCTTGAGATTTTTGAAAATCCTGTTGAGCGCTTTCTGTCTTTGGACCATATTCACCATCAACAGATACCGCCGCTCCCTTTGATTTTAATGCAGCCTGAAGCTTCTTAACTAAGATCCCCTTGGCGCCTGCGGATAAATAAATCTTTTGTGTCAATTTACACCTCTAAACATTTATTTTACCACAAAAATAAAAGAGGCGAGGAAAAATCCCCGCCTCAATCAAGAATCAGAATAAAAAATTATCCTTGGCTCTTGAGTTCGCGAACGAACGCTACCCATCGGACGGTCTTATTGGCTTCTGAGGTTACAGAAATCTTTAGACCACCAATCGTGGTGTTCGCAGAAACCGCAACATCCCAAGCAACATCGTCTTCAGAGATAATTGTCTTATAGTCATTACCAACAATCGCTACTGACGCAGCAGAATCTACACGATCAAGACAAACCTTGAAACTATAAGCCGCACTTTCTCCGTTAACGTCTGTTCTGCGAGCAACGACCATAATTTCAAATAATGAAGTTGTGTCGTTTTCGAGGTAAACTCGATTCGCAGCGCCGTTTGGAGTGCCGCCGCCGATTGTTAATTCCGCATCTTCACCGGTAACCGCACCGACAGTTGTTCTTGAAAGAACATATGTACGAGTGTAGTCGCCAATAACGCTAGCTCCCGCTCCGGTTGTTTGAACTGGGTATTTTAGTGAATAAGTATCACCACTCTCAGTTACATCGCTGTAAACGATAACCTTCGTACCTTCAGCATTAAACTTCCAATCATTTACAGATGAAAGAGTGTAGGCTGGTGTACGGAAGCTTTCGTTGATAGCAACACCGTTGCGAAGAAGTGTCGCCGCACGAGAAACGTGAAGATCCATGAGAGCGTTATCAATAAGATCAAATTCAGAATTTCCACCAGCAACGGTGAACGCTGCGGCTTCAATCTTTAGCTCTGCATACTTAAATCCAAGCTTTTCGGCGGAGATAGCATCATCAGCAATGGTTAGGGTTCTGTTTCCAGTTCCCGAGCCAGCAAAGTGAGCGCTAGCAAGATCTAGCTGCTGTTTACTAATTGTGACTGCCATTATTTCTCCCTTTTTGTTAAACTTTTATTTTGCCGAAAGAAAACTATTCTTCTTGATCTTGTTTTTCTTCTACTTGTTGTTTTGGCGCTTTCTTTTCAACTAAAATTTCGCCCTGCATATAATTGCCAATATCAGCAGGGTTTACGCTCCAAGCTTCCGTCTCCAGCATTCCCCACTGTGTGGGTACGGGATCTAGACAACGAATTAGAACGACATTTCCTTCAACAATAGAATCCTTAACAATATCTCGGCACCGAATGGTAAAAAGACCACCACCTTCAACTTTTAATGCAACAATAAACATGATTATTCTCCTATGGCATTTTACCTGAAAGATTTATAAGGAGCCCCCTCTTTTAGAAGGGGCTCCCGTTTTGCTCTTAGTAGTGGTAGAAGAGCTTGAAGGTGTCGCCGGAATCGGTTACATCGCCGAAGATGTAAACGGTGCTTCCAACAACGGTCCAATCGCCAGCCGCCGCGAGTGACGCAACATCGGCCTTACGGGCGCCATCCGCAACACCGTTGCGGTATAGTTCCATCGCATCAGCGATTGTAGCGGTCATATCTGGGGTCTGCGCTAGAGACTTGGATGAAACGCCATCAACTACCGCGAAGGCAGAAGCTAGCATGATTTCGCGCTTAGCAGCGAAAGCGAGCTTCGCAGCCGTGATACCGGAATCCTTGACGCGGAGTTCATCGAGGCTGATTTCGATTGAGGAATCGTCAACGTTGATGGACATTACGCCAGAAGCGAAAGCGAGACCGTCGCCAGCGATGCTGGAGTCAACGGCTAGCTTATCACCGGAAAGGGTAAGCGCACTGTTCGTGGCGAGTTCGATAGCGAGTTCGCCGGAAGTAGCGGAGAGACCGTTGGTCGCCGCGAAGTCCGCGATACCGACGCTGTCGGCTAGGATTGATAGACCACGATCCGTGTTGACCGCCATTACGCCAGCAGAGAAAGCAAGACCATCGCCAGCGATGCTGGAATCAACGGCTAGCTTATCACCGGAGAGGGTAAGAGCGCTGTTTGTCGCGAGTTCGATAGCGAGTTCGCCGGAGGTAGCGGAGAGACCGTTGGTCGCCGCGAAGTCCGCGATACCGACGCTGTCGGCTAGGATTGATAGACCACGATCCGTGTTAACGGCCATGACGCCAGCGGAGAAAGCGAGACCATCGCCAGCGATGCTGGAATCAACGGCTAGCTTGTCACCAGCGAGGGTGAGAGCGCTGTTGGTCGCGAGTTCAATGGCGAGTTCGCCAGAGGTAGCGGAGAGACCGTTGGTCGCCGCGAAGTCCGCGATACCGACGCTGTCGGCTAGGATTGATAGACCACGATCCGTGTTAACGGCCATGACACCAGCGGAGAAAGCGAGACCATCGCCAGCGATGCTGGAATCAACGGCTAGCTTGTCACCAGCGAGGGTGAGGGCGCTGTTGGTCGCGAGTTCAATGGCAAGTTCGCCAGAAGTAGCGGAAAGACCGTTGGTCGCCGCGAAATCCGCGATACCAACGTTGTCGCCAACGATGGATAGACCGCGATCAACGTTTACGTCGATAACGTCAACGCCATCAACGCCAGCGCTCTTGGAAAGACCGCTGCCCGCCGTGATCTGACCAGCCGCAGAGAACTGGGTGAATTCTAGAGCGGTTGTGCCGAGGGTGATCGCATCGTCGGTGACGAGAACGAAACCACGGTTACCATTCGCCGTACCTTCAGAAACGAAGGTGTACATGCCGGCGGTAACTTCGGAACTCGTGTCCGCATCTTCTGAACGGGTCCAAGCGCCAGCGTGGGCAACGTAGATACCATTCTGTGAAGCGGTTGTTTGGTTCTTAACGAGAACGCGATCGCCATCAACTAGCTGAACGCCGTCAATCATCGCAAGACCAACGGTCGCGAGGTTGATGTTCGCGGTTGTCGCAGCGCGGACGCTCGCCTTGAGATCAAGACCTTGTGAGAACGCAGCAACCTGCGCATCAACGTAGTCCTTGTTAACCGCATCGTAACCAGAGTCTGGAGCGGTCGTGATCTGAAGTTCGTCGGCCTTGAAGCTCCAAAGAGCGCCATCGAAAGTTACGGTTGAAGCAACGTCGATTTGGACGGTGTCAGCCGCAATTTCCATACCCGTTCCAACGTTAACGGCGAGGGTGCCGGAAGCGTAGGAAAGACCATCGCCGGCAACAGATGAAGCGATACCAACCGCGTCACCATTGATTTCGAGACCGTTTGTTGGAACGACCGCGAGAACGCCAGAAGCGTAGGAGAGACCATCGCCAGCAACAGATGAAGCGATACCGACCGCATCACCATTGATTTCGAGACCGTTCGTTGGAACGACCGCGAGAACGCCTGAAGCGTAAGAAAGACCATCACCAGCCGCTGAAGCCGCGATGCCGACCTTGTCGCCCGCGATTTCGAGGCCATTCTGAACTTCAACGGCGAGAACGCCTGAAGCGTAAGAAAGACCATTACCAGCCGCTGAAGCCGCAATACCTACGGCGTCGCCGGAGATTTCGAGACCATTGGTTGGGACAACGGCGAGAATGCCATTGGTGTAGCTGAGCGCATCGCCAGCAACAGAAGCCGCGAGGCTAACTTTGTCGTTCGCGATTTCGATACCATTTTGGGTCTTGATATCGAAAACACCGTTTGT
>Ga0214921_10007539_pt1 | contig 14461 bp, 16 predicted proteins | sample LL1505_MetaG_FD_177992 | JGI IMG/M metagenome (GOLD analysis project Ga0214921, IMG submission 177992) | Freshwater microbial communities from Lake Lanier, Atlanta, Georgia, United States - LL-1505 | ecosystem: Environmental > Aquatic > Freshwater > Lake | place: USA: Georgia | collected... | reverse complement strand
GTGCCATTGACTAAGTTAAAAACACCGGCTGGTAATCCACTGTCATGGATGATTTCAGCCAAGATCATGGCGTTCACAGGCGCAATTTCACTAGGCTTCAACACCACGGTGCAACCAGCCGCTAGTGCGGGGGCTACTTTCAAAGTAATTTGGTTGAGCGGAAAGTTCCAAGGCGTGATGCAACCGACAACGCCAATGGGCTCGCGCACCACCAAGGAATTACCTACTTGCTCTTCCCACACAAAACGACGCGCCACTTTGGCGGCATTGCCCCAGTTAAAAACTGGGCCGCCCACTTGAATCATCTTGGCCAATTTAATCGGCATGCCCACTTCGCGCGCTATGGCAGTGCCCATTTCATCAGTCCTATCTTTGAGGCCCTGGACAATCTTGTCGATGTAGCCGCAACGTGTCTCCACAGGCAATTTCGACCAGCTATCAAACGCGGCTCTGGCCGCTAGTACAGCCTGCTCCGCCTCCGCTTTGGTGCCTTGCGGAACACTGGCAAATACCTCTTCACTGGTGGAGTCATGGACTTCAAAGACTTTGTCGGATTGGGCTTTGACCCATTGGCCGTTGATGTAATGGTTGGCGTAGTTTTTCATGGGAAGCTCCAATGCTGACTTAACTAAATAAAAATGATTTGAAAGGTTGACTTCGAGAAGTTTTGAATCTCAGAAAAATGCGAAAGGATATTGAAGGGTATAAATTAGGAATGCGCTTCATGCGCCCACAAAATCAAAGCTTCGCGGTCTTCCACCACCAAGCTCACTTTTTTACCGACAGGCAGACACACCTTGGTTTGCACATGACCAAAAGGTAAGTCTGTCAAAACAGGCGTTTTAGTCTGCGCGCGCAGCCAATCAACAACGCTTTGTAATTTGAAACCTCTGTCGTGCGGTGTCAGTTTGTATTGGGTAAATTGCCCCAACACCACCGCTTTTTGCTTAGCCAAAACACCCACATGCAACAGCTGGGTAAGCATGCGCTCAATGCGGTAGGGGTGTTCGCTGATGTCTTCTAAAAACAAAACACCACCCTTGATTTGCGGGAAATAAGGCGTTCCCAAGAGGCCCACCAGGACGGACAAATTGCCGCCCCACAACACAGCATCTTGCGCCCAAACGCCCTCTCGTTTGTGCGACAAAGCTTCTGTGCAAATCGCTGACAAGCGCCACCCTGCCCCTTCGCCCTGCCCGCTCAGCATGTCGTCAAAACAGGCTTCCATGATGTCGTCAGGTTGCTCCTGACCAAAGTCTTCGCCTAGCGCTGGGCCGGCCCAAGACTGACCCCCCGTTTTCGCAAGCAAAGCAGACTGAAACGCAGTGAAGTCGCTCAAGCCTACAAATCGCGTCCCTTTTTGCACCGCTTGGGCTACTTTTTTGTAGTCAATGCCAGGAAGAATTCTTGTTAAACCATAGCCACCTCTGCTAATCAAAGCGACGTCGGCGCCACTGCTGGCAGCACGGTGGATAGCGGCCATTCGGGTGGCGTCGTCGCCAGCGAAACGCGTGCTGCTGGCTAACGCGTCAGCATCGACTTCGACAGAGTGCCCGAGCTTTGTCAATCGTTGGATGCCGCGTTTAAAAGCTTGCTTGTCGCGCACCGCGCCGCTCGGGGAATAAATATAAATATGGGCCATGGCTGAATTGTCTGCGGAATCTTTAAGCGGTGTTACCGACTTTGCTGGCCTTGTGTTGCTCGCGCCGCATTTCAAAAAAGGTTTGTAATTCTTGGACGCATTCAGCAGCCAAGACACCACCAGTGATTTGGGTGTGGTGATTGAGTTGTAGGTTGTCAAACAAGTTCAATACAGAACCTGCTGCGCCAGTTTTAGGCTCTGGCGCACCATAGACCAAGCGAGATAGACGGGCGTGCATAGCGGCACCGCTACACATGGCGCAAGGCTCCAACGTCACGTAGAGCGTGCAACCTTCCAGACGGTAGTTATCCAAATTTTGGGCCGCAAGCCGCAGGGCGTTAATTTCAGCGTGGGCAGTTGGGTCCTTCAGACCCAAAGGAGCGTTATGTGCAACGGCGATCACTTCACCGTTTTTGACGACCACAGCTCCAACGGGAACTTCACCGGCTAATGCACCCGCCTTGGCCTGTGCCAAAGCAAGTTGCATAAAGTGCTTATCTTCTTGCCCAGTCATGCGGGAGTGGGACCGCCCAGGCTTTTAAAACTTACGCTTGGCAGCAGGTCCGCCAGCGTTTGTAGGTCCCTTGCCTTCGATATGACGGAAGGTCACACGGGCTTTGTTCATGTCATAAGGAGAAAGTTCTACAGTGACCTTGTCCCCTTCAATAATGCGAATCCGGTGCAGACGCATTTTTCCAGCCGTGTATGCAATCAGGGAGTGACCGTTTTCCAGGGTGATGCGATAACGCGAATCGGGCAAGACTTCCGTCACGACCCCCTTCATCTCGATCATTTCTTCTTTTGCCATGTGTGTAGTCTTTTATCCGTAAATTACCCTAATCCGCTATTGTAGGATGCTTCTGTTTAGATTTAAGGAGACCCAGCCATGCGACTTACCCCAGAGCAACGCCAGCACTTTGACGAACACGGTTATTTGTTTTTCCCCAGCCTCTTCAACCCACAAGAAATACAAAATTTAGTGGATGCCGTACCTGAGTTGTATAGCCGCCAAGAGGCCTATAACGTGCGCGAAAAGGGTAGCCAAGCGGTGCGCACCAACTTTGCTGCGCACTTGTACAGCAAACCTTTTGCCAAACTTGCGCGCCACCCCCGCATGGTGGAACCCGTGGAAGACTTGTTTGGCGAAAAGCTCTACATGCACCAATTCAAAATCAATGGCAAGATGGCATTTGAAGGTGATGTATGGCAATGGCACCAAGACTATGGCACTTGGCTCAACGACGACATGATGCCCACCGAGCGCGCGATGAACGTCGCTATCTTTTTGGACGATGTGAATGAATTCAATGGCCCCTTGATGTTCATCCCCGGTAGCCACAAAAAAGGCGTGATCGATGCCAAGCACGATCTCACCACCACCAGTTATCCCCTTTGGACGGTTGACAACGAACTTATCACCCAATTGGTGCAACGCGCTGGCGACAAAAAAGGCGGCATCGTAAGCCCTACTGGCCCTGCTGGCTCGATGATCTTGTTCCACAGTTGCTTGGTCCATGCTTCTACCAGCAACCTCTCGCCCTGGAACAGGGTCAGCGTCTACCTGAGTTTGTGTGCTGTGTCTAACCACATCCGCAGACACAAGCGCCCAGAATTTATTGCGCACAGAGATTTCACACCCATCGATTGCTTGCCCGATGATTGTTTGATCAAAGACTACCCCGTCGATTTACCTTGGGCTAATGGCATGCCAGCAAGCGCTATGGAGACCTCCTTAGAAGAAATGCAGGTTGCCGCATGAATTTGCACGCCAAACTTTTACAACGCCAATCAGAAAACCGACCTATCCGAATCGGATTAATTGGCGCTGGCAAATTTGGGTCCATGTATCTGGCGCAAATTCCTAGAACACCTGGCGTGCATTTGGTGGGTATCGCTGATTTATCACCCGATGCCGCACGCACCAATCTCGCGCGCGTGGGTTGGAATCCAGAAAAATTAAACGCCTCTAATTTAGACCAAGCCGTCAAAGAAGGTAGCACCTGCATTTCTGAAGATTGGCAAAGCTTGGTGCGTCATCCATCTATTGACATCGTGGTGGAGTGCACTGGTTCGCCGTTGCACGCTGTCGATCATATTCTTGAATCCTTTGCACATGGCAAACATGTGGTCAACGTCACAGTGGAGGCCGATGCATTTTGTGGCCCTCTTTTAGCCAAACGTGCGCAAGCTGCAGGCGTGGTGTATTCACTTGCATTTGGTGACCAACCCGCTTTGATTTGCGACTTAGTAGATTGGGCCCGCACTTGCGGCTTTCCCGTGGTGGCTGCAGGACGCGGCCACAAGTGGTTGCCTCACTTTTGTGAATCCACACCAGAAACAGTCTGGGGCTATTACGGCTTAACACCTGAGCAAGCAACGCGCGGTGGTTTGAACCCCAAAATGTTCAACAGCTTTTTAGATGGATCGAAACCTTCAATTGAAAGTACGGCTGTTTCCAATGCCACTGGTTTGGGCGTCCCCAGCAATGGTTTGTTGTATCCGCCAGCCAGCGTTGAAGACATTCCTTATGTCACACGCCCTATTTCTGAAGGCGGCGTTTTGGAACGCAAAGGCATGGTGGAAGTCATCTCCTCATTAGAAACAGATGGCCGTCAAATCCCTTACGACATTCGCATGGGTGTGTGGGTCACCGTGGAAGCCGAAACCGATTACATCAAAAACTGTTTTGAAGAATACAACGCGCACACCGATCCATCGGGGCGCTATTTCACGCTTTACAAACGTTGGCATTTGATTGGTTTAGAAGTGGGGGTGAGCGTTGCCAGTGTTGCTTTACGAAATGAACCTACAGGCGTCGCAACAGATTGGAACGCCGATGTAGTGGCTACTGCTAAACGCGATCTGAAACCCGGCGAATTGCTCGATGGCGAAGGTGGTTACACCGTGTGGGGAAAATTACTTCCTGCGTCCACTTCCAAAAAAATGGGCTGCTTACCTTTAGGCCTAGCCCACGGCGTCAAATTGGTGCGTCCAGTTGCCAAAGGCCAAAGCCTCAGTTGGGACGATGTGGAAATGGACACAACCACGCACGCCTACAAAATTCGCCGCGAAATGGAAACAGGCTACAACTTTTAATTCATGCAAACGGGCTATCCACTGCGACTGATAAGGCTTGGTTGTTGGATGGCGGTTGTTTCTTTACTGGGCTCTAGTAGCCTATGCGCCCAGTCCGTTGAAGCAACTGTAGGCCTGCGCATCATGGCTGACAGGAACACGGGCAACTGCGTGTCTTGCCATGAGATTCCTGCTTGGAAAGACAGTACCCAAAGCGCAAATCGACTCACACTGCAAGGAAATTTCGGACCTTCCTTGCAAGGGGTGGGTTCGCGTTACAACAAAGAACAACTCCGTCAATGGATAGTGGATGCACGCGTCATCCACCCCAACACCTTGATGCCACCTTACGGTACTACAGAGAGAATTAATCTACCCGCTCGGCAAGAGAATTTGTTGACGCAAAAGCAGATAGATGCAGTGGTTGATACGCTAACCACTTTTACACAAGCGCCCGTTTCAACTAAAGATGAAAAATCATCTGAAGTACTTACAGCCTCCGGCTTGGCGCAATTGCAATCTGCTACTGCGATGAACCCTATTGGACTTTGGATTGACGAAGGCAAACGCAAGTGGGAGAAAGATTGCAACGCTTGCCATGCGCTTGAAAAGGTCGTGAAAGCAGTTCCTAATTTTCCAAAGCTAGATGCTTCTCAAAAACTGATCAACCTAGAAGATCAAATTTTAGTTTGCCGAAATAGGAATACGGCTGCTCCGACAGCATCGGCATCTAGTCAATTTTTTTCCAATGATGACAACGCTACTTTAGAGTTCAGCACGTTCTTAAACAATGCTGCACGGCAACTTGCCATCAACATCGCACCGCCTACGAACCCATCGCTTGCAACCATTTGGAAGCAAAATTTAGCTGATGGAGAAAGGCTTTTCAAAACCCGTATGGGACATATGAACCTATCGTGCCAACAATGCCACGATGGCAGGGTAGGCACCTCCATGCGTGCGCAAAAAATTACGGTAGGCCACCCAACTGGCTTTCCTGCTTACCGCATCAGTTGGCAAGGTTTGGGGTCGATCGAGAGACGCATCAGGGCTTGCTATTCGGGCGTGCAAGCGCAAGTTCCAGCACCACAAGATATTCGTCTACGACAGCTCGAGTTGTATTTAAAAACGCGCGCACAAGGGCTGGCATTAGAGGGCCCCTCAATTCGCCAATAAGACGCGCACTTTTGCTTCGCCTCTTTGACCCGCATCGTCTTGCCACTGCAACACCAATTCACCGCTTTGCGGCGTACGCACTTGAAACTCTAAAAACGGGTCTGCTGATATGCCAGACCCCAGCGTCGCTTTAAATACTTGTTTGCCTTCAAAGTGGGCAGTCAATGTGTGGATAACGTTTTTAGTGACTGCTGAACCATTGATATCAAAACGAAAACCTGTCTCCATTGGGTGACGGATCAATACCCGCACAGTCGTCATGTAGTTCGGCAACTTGGCTGGAATAATTTGCAAACGCGAATGCATCATGTTTGATCCAAACAAGCTGATTCAGTGACTTCAACTTCCGCTGTATCGAGCCACCACATACTGTCAGAGGTTTGCGCCAACGCATAAACAGTCTGAGAACCCCCTAGCCGAACACGGGTAGAAATAAGCACTTGGTCTGCGCTAGGGCCAAATTCAAAAGCAGCTATCAAAGGCCTTGGGTTACGGTCAGACAAAAGTAACAAGCGACGGACATGGTCTTGTGCAGTCATAGGGCTTGCGACAGAGACCTTCAAGGGAACATTGAAACCGTTGTCCGCTAAACGGGCAATCTCTAGTTTCACTCGTCCTTTTTGAACAGCATTGACACCGACATACGGTTGCAATAACTGCTCCTGCGGAACATGCTGTGCAAATAGCGCTGGTGTCGCGCCCCACCCCAAGCCGAGCGCCCATAACAAGCGTCGGCGAAGGTTCATACCAAGCGCAAGCCCTCGTTCTTGAGCGGCAGCATACGCACAGGTTTGCCACCACGCGCATTAGCAATCGCATTCAATATTGCTGGCGCCACTACACAAATGGTGGGCTCACCTACTCCACCCCAGAAGTCATAAGTAGGAGCAATCACCGACTCGATTTTTGGCATTTGGTACATGCGTGCAATCGGATAGGTATCGAAATTTTTCTCCACAATACGACCGTCTTTGACAGACGATTCACTCTGCAAGGAGTCCATGCCGTAGGCAACTGAACCTTCAATTTGGCTAGCAATTTGAACGGGATTCACAGCGTGTCCGCAATTTGTCGCTAATATCAAGCGATGCACTTTGACATCATTGCCTTTGATAGAAACCTCTGCAATGGCCGCGGTGTAACTGCCGTAACCCATGAACTGCGCAATGCCTCTGAACATGCCTGGTGCCAAAGGTTTATCCCAGCCCCCTTTGTCAGCAACCGCATCTAGTACACCTAAATGCTTAGGGTGGTTTTTAATTAAATTGCGACGAAACGCCAATGGGTCTTTACCTGCTGCCTTAGCCACTTCATCGATAAAGCACTCGAGGTAAATCGCATTTTGGTTGGTGTTCACACCTCGCCATGGACCGACTGGCACATGGGTGTTGCGCATGGCATATTCGACTTTGAGATTCGCTACGGTGTAACCCAGTTGTGATTCACCCGGATCTTTCCAATACCCTTGGAGTTGTCGACGGTCTTTGCCGTCGACGATGTTGTGCGGAGATACATAGGCATTGATGGATTGCCCCGACACACGCAAATGTAATCCCACCATTTCGCCTTTTGCATCGATGCCAGCGACTAAGCGGCATTGGCCAATAGGACGGAAGTAATCTTGGGTCATGTCTTCTTCACGGGTCCAAATCAGTTTTATGGGTGTACCAGGAAATTGTTTAGCAATCAAAGCGGCTTGGCGCACATAGTCTTGCGTACCTCCCCTTCTGCCAAATCCTCCACCTAAAGGTGGGTTGTATGCCTCACATTTTTCTAAAGGCAAGCCAGTCACTGCAGACAGCGCGGCCAAAGAGGCCTCTGCGTTTTGGCTGGGCATCCAAACTTCGGCACGATCAGACGTCACGCGTGCTGTGCAATTCATCGGTTCCATGCAAGCGTGGGAAACAAACTGCGTCCCGTAAACCGCTTCAACCTTTTTCGCAGCACCTTGAATGGCTTCAGTCACGTTGCCTTGGTCAATGTCTGCAAAAACATTATTGGTGGAAGTCAATCCTTCACGTAAACGCTCGGCAATGGTGGCGCTGGATTCCTTGGCATTAGCACCAAAATCCCAAGTAATTGGAAGAGCTTCTATGGCGGATTTGGCGCGCCAAAAACTGTCAGCCAATACGGCTACGGAATGATCGTCTACACGCACCACCGCTTTGACTCCTCGGCGGGAAGAAATTTTCGAGGCATCAAAACTCACCAACTTGCCACCAAACACAGGGCAGGCTTTGATAGCTGCGTATTGCATGCCTGGCAAAACTGTATCGATACCGTATTTGAGTGAACCGTTGACTTTGGGTGCCGTATCCAGACGTCTAGGTGACTTGCCCAATATTTTCCAATCCCGTGGATGTTTGAGAATGATGGACTTAGGATCAGGCGCGGGCAATTTAGAGGCTTGGCTTGCGAGCTTTCCGTAACTAGTCGTTTTGCCGGAAGCAGCGTGCGTCACCACGCCCTTTTCCACAGAAAGATCATTCACAGACACTTTCCATTCGGCTGCGGCGGCTTGCAGCAACATAATGCGCGCTGCAGCACCGCCTTGACGTACATATTCATGCGACTCACGAATGCCGCGACTGCCACCGGTAGACATATTGCGCCAAACTCTTTTGCGAGCAAGGTTCTGTCCAGGGGTAAAAGTTTGCAAACTGACTTTGGCCCAATCACATTCCAATTCTTCAGCTACCAATTGGGCCAAACCGGTATGCGTACCTTGTCCCATTTCGGCGCGCGCAATACGAATCACGCAGCTGTCGTCTGGACGCACAACCACCCACGCATTGATTTCGTCACCACCCAAAGTAGATAGCTCGTTCGATTGCGCCGCTGCTGGGAAATGAAAGCCCAAGGCCAAACCACCAGAGGCCAAAGCAGAAGACACCACAAATTGACGTCGGGTCAAAGCCCCTTGGTTTTGGTTTTTCATAGAAGTAGTTGTCATAGGGGCCTTAGTGGTCAATATCTAAATCGGTTGGAATGCCCGTCTTTGCATTGGCAACACCTGAACCAGCGAAATGGATGATTGAACCAATACCTTTGCCTGTTCCTGCAGCCATATGGATAGCAGCTCGCATACGTTGGTAACTTCCACATCGGCAGATATTTGTCATGGCTTCGTCGATATCCTTGTCCGTGGGCTTAGGTATGCGCTTTAGCAATGAGACGGCTGCCAAAATTTGTCCTGATTGGCAGTAGCCACATTGCGGAACATCTAAGGCCTTCCAAGCCATTTGTACGGGATGGGAGGAGTCGCTGGTCAAGCCTTCAATCGTCGTGATTTTTTGATTCACTGCGTTTGAAACAGGAAACGAGCAAGACCGAACTGGCTCACCATTCACATGAACCGTACAAGCGCCGCATTGGGCAATGCCACATCCAAATTTGGTACCGGTTAAACCAATTTGTTCCCGAATCACCCACAGCAAAGGCATTTCAGGTTCGACATCAACCCTATGGTTAACGCCGTTTACATTCAAACTCAGCATGGCATCCCCTATGTAAATGAGTAGAGAGACTATCTCCTATCCGATTCGCTTTTCGAAGCGGTAAATCCCTAATAAGTAGTCATTAAAGAGACAAATGTTAGGTTGTTTAATCCAATACTAAAGTGGTAAAGATTTACCATCGTAGTTGAGAAAAGCACCTGTATTGGCAATCTTTAATCCTTGAAATTGCTGAATGAGCCCTGATGCACTCACTTGAGGGGTGATATCAGCACCACTTCCGCCCATTTCTGTCTTTACCCAACCCGGATGAAACGAAGCCACGGTGATGCCATCCGATTTGAGTTCATTCGCCAGAGTCACCATAATATTGTTGGCACCTGCTTTCGATGCACGATAAAAATAAGCGGATGCACCTTGGTGCTGTTGACTACCCATGTATGAAGAAATGATACAAATTCTTGGTGCTGAACTCAGTTTGAGGTTTTTATGAAAAGCCCTTGCAGCAAAAAAGGGCCCAGCCGTATTGGTCATCAAAACCTCAGAAACTGATGCAACATTGTTCTCTGCATCGCTAAGTCCTCCTCGCGCACTCATTACGCCAGCGTTGCAGACTAAAACATCGATACCGCCAACAATTGCGTTGGCAATGTTTGCTAGCGCAATTTCGTCATAAGCGTCCGACTTAAAAATTTGTCCGCGACCGTTGGACTCTTGAACAAACTTGTTTAACCCAGTCGCAGTTTCAGGGTTGCGGCAAACCGCATAAAGGCGGTCGCCAGATTCCAAAATCTGACGCGACATCTCAAGGCCGATTCCGCGGTTAGCGCCTGTGATTAAGTATGTGGTGGTCATATGCGTCCAATTTAAAAGTGGGTTGTTTAAGAGATTAGCAAACGACTGATGTTTACTAAGGCTCACAAAAATGTGAGAGGGTATCAAACAAAAGTGATTTGGCTGTCTGTACTACGCAGCTCCCGATAAAACCTTGACTTTCGAATCAAGTTCAATCCTTTGACTGAATCAAATTTGATGATAAGATACATCAAATATGATTCAATTGAGGAGCTTGTTATGAGAACAACAGTCACTATCGACGATGCACTTTATGCTCAAGCGCTAGAAGTCATCGAGCCCAACGTAGACAAATCTGATCTATTTCGTGAAGCGTTGAAGCTATTTATTCGGGTGGAGTCAGCCAAACGTCTTGCCGCTTTGGGAGGCAAAGCTCCAAAAATGCAACCTATCCCAAGAAGGCAAGTTAAACAGTAAACCTTGCCATGATTCTTGTCGATACATCTGTTTGGGTCAGTCACTTCAGACAAAGCAATTCAAGCCTCGTCTATTTGTTAACCAATGACCAAGTGCTTTGCCATCCCTTGGTTATGTTGGAGATCGCTTGCGGTTCACCTCCAGCGCCACGCCATAAAACACTGGAATATCTTGATAAGTTACAAACAGTAAAAACAGCCACCACGCGCGAGATCATGACGCTGATAGAAACGCATGACCTGCAAGACTCAGGTTGTGGGGCTATTGATATGGCATTACTGGCATCTGCGCTGATTACAGAAAACGCCAAGATTTGGACGCAGGATAAAAAGCTTGATGTTCTAGCTAAGAAGTTGGGGGTTTCGTTCAAGCCTAAACTTCATTGATCAATATCTCTAACGAACAAAATTACCAAAGAATCTGATAAATACTGCTGTATTGATCAGTCCATAAACGGATGTTTGGGCGATCGCGATCTTCTTCAACTATTTTTTGTCCAGAATCACTTACGATGGTTCGATGTACAGACTTAAATTCTTTTAAATACAACTTATCCTCTGTTGCAATAAAGTACTGGTTACGTTTTACCAATCTAGCTTCATCAAGATCTTGAAACTTATAGCGATAACCCAGTCCAAGCGCTGCAGTTTGGGCTTTTACAACTGGAAATAAGTTGAGGTATGCATTGGTTATGTTGATAACAATGAATCCGTTATGTTTAAGATGCTTTTTATAAATCGCAAAAGCTTCTTGCGTCAGCAGATGAATCGGAACAGAGCCTCCAGTAAAAGCATCTAGAACAATGACGTCATACTTAACGCTTTCATGTAAACGTTCAAACTGTATGCGCGCATCACCCAAAGTAATATGCATTTCCTTAGCTTTGGAAGCTGCAAGATTGTCAAACCACGTTTGCGCTACACGCACTGCATCAGGATTGATTTCAAAGTAATCAAATCTATCTTGCTCTCGTGCGTAATTTGCTAATGTTCCCGCGCCCAGTCCAATCAGTCCGACATGAAGAGGTTTATCACTTCGGTGCAAATAGCTGAACGTATCACCTACTCCGCTTTCAGGTCCGTAATATGTTGCAGGCTGATAGCGAAGATTCTGACTTTGAAACTGTATGCCGTGTTTTATTTGCCCGCTCAAAAAAACGCGATGATCCAGTTCTGGATGGTTCCATAGAAGTTGCGCGATTGATCTAGATTTACAACTACTTGGTCTAAAGGCGCGTTACTATTTTTGCGAAAAGAATTAAAAACAATAAAAGAAAGACTGACCATAAAAAATAAAACAACACCCAGTTTTTTCGTCACTGAACCCACTAATTTCGATGAAGAACACCATTGACGGAGAGCCAACTGAAGCCAAGTCAAATCGCGTAGCAAAACAGAAAAACACAATATAACGGTACCCAATATCGCCATGGGCCATTCGTAATAATCATTAAAAAGATACGTGGCAAATAAAGTAACAAATATGCCGCCACAAGCGCCCCCTAACGACATACATATATAAAACTCAGTCAAATATCTAACATCGCGTGGCCGACGTCTATATAACTCGCCATGGCATAACAAACAGACAAAGAACAAAAGAACATAGTGCATGATGCGTAGCTCAGAAACACCATAGTCCCATTCAAAATTCAACCAATTGGGAATTGCATCTCGACCTGTAGTAACGCATAAAACGATGAGAAGAAAGAAAACAATGGGGATAGGCCGATACCAACGAGGATGATCAAAAGTCAAAATAAAGGTGAGAAGATAAATCCCCAAGGTCGTGATCCACAAACTGGGTTCGGGCGCAATGTTGTGGCTAACCTGATCCGTTGTTGCTATAAATACGAGCGATGCAAGTGCCGGTAAAAAAATCCAACCCAAACGTTTAAATACCGTAATCTCTGCCTGCACCTCAACACTTACGGCGCGATTATTTGTATTCATTATTGGGGTTACGGACTGACCCAACCCCATAGCTAACGGTATGCACATTAAAAAAAATGCATAAAACCCCAAACTCCACCATCGACTTATTTGGTCAAGATTAAAAAAAGGCTCAAATAGATAAGGAAATGAAATAAGAGCAGCAAACGAACCAATATTAGAAACTGCATAAAGTCGGTAAACCGACTTCGCGGCTGATGTGTGCGAAAACCAATGTTGTAGCAAGGGACCCGTCGTAGCCAAGCAAAAATATGGCGCTCCAATGCTGACTACAAGAATGATGAGCACTTGAAGCGCAGGTAACTCCTCTCCACTTGGCTTCCACTGCTCATGCGGCAGTATGTTTGCCGCCAGTAAAGCCCCACTGAAAATTAACCCAATGTGAATAATCGACTGAAGTCTTCTAGAAAAAAGACGCGTCAACGCATGTGCATAGACATATCCAGCAAATAACAAACATTGAAAAAATAACATGGCAGTTGTCCATACTGCTGGACTGCCACCAAACCATGGCAAAATAAATTTACTGATCATGGGTTGGATTTGAAACAATAGAAAAGCACTACAAAAAATAGTGAGAGCAAAGAGCGCCGACACAAATATAGGAGTTCTAGATTTAGTAGTTACCATAGCGCGCTTTCAGAAATGCGATTGACAAACAGTCAAATCATTCCCACTCAATAGTTACTCTACATAAAAACCGTTATAAATCATATAGTTACAGTCTCCAAAACCAGTACGTGTAACTTTTATGTAACTTGACTGAGTTGGCGCTGTTTTTAACAAAGCAAAATCCTATTCGTTTTCAATGCTTAATATTAACGCACTTACACAGGTTGCGAGAACCTAAAAAACTCACCACTTGTCGTCGTCGTGTGACTTAAATCCAAATTCATCTTCACTACTATCATTGAAAACAGCACCTAAACCTGTTGCTGTATTACCCATACGTGTACTGCCGTCAGTGCTAAAACTACCAATATCAGTAAAAATAGAACCATCACTACCTACAGTTGTTGAGCCCATTTTTGTGTACGTAGTACCATCCGATGAGATACTGGTTGTGTCAGAGACTTTTTGAATAGTCTCACCTTTATCAGACACAGCAAATTTACCAAATATGTTCCAAAAAGACATAATTATCTCTCCCTTAGTCAAATAATTTATATCAAAAACTAATCATTTTCAACGCTTAACTTAAAAATTTACACAGCTTTCTGAAATAAAAAAGGATTATTAAAGAAAGTATGTAGGTTCTTTAAAAATTCCAGAATCAATATTGTAATCACCATAAATTATTTCATTCATTACCCGCAAAGCAGTTGAAGTTCGTTCTTTTATATATAGATTTTTAGAACGGCTAAAGTCAACAACTAATTCCTCAATATCCTTAACTAAAAGCTCTAACTCACCAACTCTAATCATTTTATTAGCCACAACTTGCCACAGATAAATTGTAAATTCATGAATAGGGTGATTTTTTAATTTTCTAACATTACCTCTTGAATGTTTAAGTTCATCAAGAATAGATGCAACAACATACAACTTATTACAAATTAATAACTCTTCATTAGGCGAGTACCATGAACCTATCGGTAAAGAGATATTGGGATTGCGAACAACCATATTATTCATAAGCTCTTCCCCTATTTTGCTCCACTTAACTCCCACATGATACCATTGGCACTCCGAATCGTATCCCAAAAGTCGGAAAATGAAATAACAAATCCAATAAAAACCTAAACAACATAAAAGGTGAGAGATATGCAATTAAATGAGGCAATACCAATACTGAGAGCCGCATGTAGACGTCCATTCGGTGAGCTTTTTGCTGGACACCCAGTAGACCTCATCACTAACAAAGGACATGCGGGGCAGTTATTACTAAA
>Ga0214921_10007537_pt1 | contig 14463 bp, 16 predicted proteins | sample LL1505_MetaG_FD_177992 | JGI IMG/M metagenome (GOLD analysis project Ga0214921, IMG submission 177992) | Freshwater microbial communities from Lake Lanier, Atlanta, Georgia, United States - LL-1505 | ecosystem: Environmental > Aquatic > Freshwater > Lake | place: USA: Georgia | collected... | reverse complement strand
CAGGCCTGAACGAAGTGGTCTGGCGTACGCAAAGCACCGATACATGGATCAATTTCAAGGTGTTCTGCATCATGCCGCTGACCATGACTTTTGCAATTTTGCAAACGCCTTTGCTCGGCCGTCACCAATCGCCGCAAGACGGGGAACCCAAAGCCTGACTATCAGCGCCTGACTATCAGCGCCTGGCGGTCTTGCTCAGCACGTCATTGACCGGCCCCTTCAGGGCCTCGAGCGTCAGCGGGCCGACATGCTTGTAGAGCACGCGTCCGTCCGGACCGATGAAAAAGGTTTCGGGCACGCCATAGACGCCGAAATCAATGCCCGTGCGGCCCGAGACATCGGCACCGACTGCCGTATAGGGATTGCCCAGCGCGCCCAGTAAACGCCGCGCATTGTCGGGCTTGTCCTTGTAATTGATGCCCCACAGCCGCACGCGCGGATCTTGTGCCAGCATCAGCAGCACCGGATGCTCGTCGCGGCACGGCCCGCACCATGAAGCGAAAATATTGATGGCGGTGATGCCGGCTTTCGGATCGGCGTTTTTCGCATCCTGATCGGAAAAGCCCGGCACGGGCACGCCGTTGATCAACAGCCCTTCAAGAGGCGGCAGGGTAAAGGCGGGAATGGAGCGTCCGAGCAAAGCCGAAGGCAGGCGCGCCGGATCGCCGTTGTCATCAAGCCGCACATAGAACATCACGGCCAGCGCCATGAAACACAGCACCGGCACAAACAGCCAGATCCGGTTGCGGGGTGTGGAAGGAGTGTCGTTTTCCATTACTGCACCCCGGTTTGGCCGGACGATCTGCGGCGCAGACCCTGCGCTTCGAGCTTTTCAAGAGCCTTGCGCTGGGCGCGGTCATCGAGAACGGCCAGCAACACCAAACCGGCAACAATCACACCGGCGAGCAGATAGGATGCCAGAATATAGCCTGCATGCGGTATGTCCATCATGACCCGCCGTCCTGTCGGGCCAGTTGCTGCGAGAGGTTGCGCACGCGGCGGCGCATGATCTCGGTGCGCATGCCTGCCAGATGCAAGGCCAGCATCAGCGCGGTGGCACCCCCCGCCATTACAAACAGCGGCGTCAGCATGCTCGGATCGATGCTGGGCCCGCCCAAGCGGAACACGCTGGCAGGTTGGTGCAGGGTGTTCCACCAATCGACCGAGAATTTGACAATCGGCACATTGATAAAGCCGAACAGGGTCAGAATGGCCACGGGGCGCGCGGCGCGCGCCGGATCGTCAAAGGCGGTCCACAGTGCCATAATGCCGCAATAGACCAGAAAAAGGACCAGTACAGAGGTCAAACGCGCATCCCACACCCACCATGTGCCCCACATGGGTTTGCCCCACAGCGCACCGGTGACAAGGCATAAAAAGGTAAAAGCCGCGCCGATCGGCGCGAGCGCCTTGGCCGAGACATCGGCCAGCGGATGTTTCCAGACCAGCGAACCGACCGACGACAGCGCCATCAGCGAATAGCACGACAATGCAAGCCATGCGGCGGGCACATGGATATACATGATCCGTACGGTCGCGCCCTGCTGGTAATCCTCGGGCGAAACAGCAAACACCAGATACAGCCCCCAAGCCAGCAAAACGGCACTCGCACCCGCTGCCAGCGGTATCAGCCAGCGGACAAGTTTGAGAAACAGCGTGGGATTGGCAAAGCGCAACATAGGGGCAATTCTAAACCTGCAAACGTTTTGCTGCAATGATCTGGCGCAAACAGTCTAGTGGCGGAAATGCCGGAAGCCGGTCATCACCATCGCCAGCCCTGCATCATCGGCGGCCTTGATCACTTCGTCGTCGCGCATCGAGCCGCCCGGCTGGATCACCGCTGTCGCACCCGCTTCGGCGGCGGCCAGCAGGCCGTCGGCAAAGGGGAAGAATGCGTCGGAGGCGACAACCGAACCTTTGGCGAGCGATTCGGACAGTCCGGCATTGCGGGCCGCTTCACCGGCTTTCCACGCGGCAATGCGCGAGGAATCGACGCGGCTCATCTGTCCCGCGCCGATACCGACCGTCGCACCGTCTTTGGCATAGACGATTGCGTTGGATTTGACGTGCTTGGCGACACGGAAGGCAAAGCGCAGATCGGCGAGTTCGCGCTCGCTCGGGGCGCGTTTGGTGACGACCTTCAAGGTCATGTCATCGACCACGGCATTGTCGCGGGCCTGCGCCAGAAAACCGCCCGCCACGCTGCGCAACACCAGACCCTTGGCCCGCGGGTCGGGCAGACCGCCGGTCAGCAACAGCCGCAAATTCTTTTTGGCGGCAATCAGCGCAATCGCCTCGTCATCGGCCTCGGGGGCGATGATCACTTCGGTGAAAATCTCGACAATGGCTCTTGCGGCTTCCGCATCGAGACGGCCATTGAGGGCGACGATGCCGCCAAAGGCCGAGACCGGATCGCAGGCCAGCGCCTTCTGGTAGGCCTCGCGCAACGAGGAGCCGGTGGCGACGCCACAGGGATTGGCATGTTTGACGATGACCACGGCCGGACCCCGGGCGGGGCTGAATTCGGAAACCGCTTCAAATGCGGCGTCTGTATCGTTGATATTGTTATAGGAGAGCTGCTTGCCCTGCACCTGTCTGGCCGTCGACACACCGGCACGCTGTTCGGGCGCATGGTAGAAAGCCGCCGATTGATGCGGATTTTCGCCATAGCGCATCACCTCCGACAGATGGCCCCCGAATGCGCGGTAGTCGGGAGTTTCATTGCCCAATTCATTGGCGAACCAGTTGGAAATGGCGGCATCATAGGCGGCGGTGCGGGCATAGGCCTTGGCGGCAAGGGCACGCCGCAAAGGCAGGCTGGTCGATCCGTCATGATCCGTCAATTCGGCCAGAATCTTGTCGTAATCGGCTGCTTCAACCACAACGGCGACATCGGGATGGTTTTTGGCGGCGGCTCTGATCATTGCCGGACCGCCGATATCGATGTTTTCGATACAGTCATCATAGGGCTTGCCCGCTTTGACCGTCTGTTCGAACGGATAGAGATTGACCACCAACAGGTCGATGGCACCGATGCCGTGGGCCAGCATCGATGCCTGATGCACGGGGTTGGAACGAATGGCCAACAGACCGCCGTGGATTTTCGGATGCAGGGTTTTGACCCGCCCGTCCATCATTTCGGGAAAGCCGGTGACATCCGATACATCCTGCACCGGCAATCCGGCCTCTTTGATCGCCTGACAGGTGCCGCCGGTCGAGATCAACTCGATGCCATGATCATGCAGGGCCCTGGCAAAAGGGATCAGGTTGGTTTTGTCGGAAACCGACAGCATGGCACGTGTGACGCGACGAAGATCCAGAGGCATAAGGCTCATTCCTGCAAACAGGCGAATATCGAACTGGCAGGGGCATAGCACGACCTGACTTGGGGTCAAAGGGTTCAAGACCCCGCTTTGCTGTATGGCTGCCGCTTGACTGGCGAAGGGCAAGGGTGGAACTGATTGACGGGCTGGCCCTATCTCAGACCTTGCGCAATTCCCAGCGCATCACGGCCGTATCCCGGAAACGCCCGCGCATAACCAGTTGCAACGAGCGCCGCCCGCCGTCCGGCGTTGCAAAAATAATGCTTTCCTCGACATAAATCGGCGCATCGGCACTGATAAACGCCCAACGGCGGCTGTCGGGCCCGCGCAAGGTGGCCTGATGCAATGAGGCATCGAGGATGACCTCGAGCGCAGGGTGCAAATGAAAACGCACATGATATTCATCATCCATTTTATGGGCGCGATTGGCCGAATGGATGAGAAGATGATCCTCGCCGAACAGGGTTCCGGCCTCTGACAGGGTGATGATTCGCTGGTGATCAATGCCATATGAGCGGCGATAGCCGTCGTGACGGGCAGTCAGCGTCAATCCGTCGTCGTTTTGCCCGCGCACAACCAACACATGTTCTGCGCCACTCAACAATGGTGGCGAGCGCGGCCAGTCAACGCTGTAACCGGGAGCAAAAGCCGCGGAGGAGGCCGAACCGATTCCCACCGTCGAATGGGCCTGTGTCAACCGCGCCGCACTCCGCCACTCGTCATTGTCCTGCAGCGGCATCCCGCAATTCATGATGAGGCGTTGGGAACCGTCCGAATATTCGAAGGACAGGCAACCGGCATGGGCAAATCCGGCATAGGTCACCGCAGGTACCGGCCCGCAATCCATCATCAGCACATGCGGACCCGTTTGCAGGCGCTGATATCCCGACGGTTCGGCATTTTCCATCGCATGGGCCAGCGCATCCTGATAGGCAATCAGCGTGGCCACAAGATCGGTCGGGGTAGAGCCCATGCCGTTGAACAGGGCGAGATTGCCGTCCATATGGCGAAACAGCCGCAACATCGGGCCGATCCGGTCAATCGCATTCAACAGGGCTTGCGGCGGCGTGACATTTTGCGAGGCATAGACCTGTCGCAAGGGCAGCAAATCGGCCAGCAATTCGATCAGCAAAGCCGGATTGCGGCTGATATGGCCGCCATCGGCCAGAATCTGGCGGTTGAGTTCCTGCCCCATCTGACGCGAGACGCGGTTGAGATGGCGCGTCGAGGCTTGGGTCGACAAAGCGACATAGCACAAAGCGATGCAGGCCCGCAGACGCCGTTCGGGGGAGCGGCATTCATGGATGAATTTGGACAGATAATCGCTCTGCTTGCGGATGCTTTTGACAAACCGTTTGTAGAATTCCTGATCCGCCCCTTCGAGCACGAATGGTGATTGGCTGATCCATGACATCAAACGGCGTGCGGTGATGCCGGTTTCCCACGCCAGAGCATTCGATGGCTTGCACAGCAAGATCCAGTCGTCGATCAGGGCGCGGGCATTGGCGCGCGTCAGGGCGGAATCGGCGGCACGCAAATGCCGCAGCCAGCCAAAGCCCATCAATTCTTCCGACCAGCCGATCGGCACAGCGGCAAGCGAGAAAGGCGAGCGGCCACCCGAACTCAAGGCTTTGCCTGCAAAGGAAAAATAGCCCGAATAAATATCGGTGGCAGCGGTGGGATCGCTGGTGCGCAGATCCTGCGGGGCAATCACAATCCGGTTGATCGCACCCAGACGGGGCCAACCACGCAAAAAGGCAAAAGGATGAGTGAGCCAGAACCAGACTGTCAGCGCCTGTTCACGACTTTGAAAAACCCGGTATCTCCAGCCGCGTTGTTCGGCTGTTGTCTTCAAAGCATCATCCTCTTATCTGCCAACGGTAAAGCCCGATCGGACGCAAAACCACGCCAAACAGCCTCTGCCAGTCTCTACCTTAGTCCAGAGAACGTAAACGGGCGATGAAGAAACCGTCGATTCCTGTCGCGGTATCCGGTCCGAAATCCCCCATAAAGGGCAATATCCGCAAATCGCCTTGCGGGGTCAGCGCTTGCGCAAGACCGGGAACATCATCAGCGGTAAAACCCCAGCGCACCACACGAGGATTGCGTTTGAGCAAAGCTTCGATTTGCGCCTCGCCTTCTTCGGGCTCCAGCGAGCATGTGCAATAGACCAGTCGACCCGACGGTTTGAGCAAGGTCAGCGCGTGGTCGAGCAGGCGTTTTTGCAACTCGGCCAATTTGCCGATGTCCATAAAGGTTTTGGTCCAGGCCACATCGGGATGGCGGCGCAGCGTGCCGGTGGCCGAACAGGGCGCATCCAGCAAAATGGCATCAAAGGGTCCGGCCTCAAGTGTTGCCGCATCATGGACCTTGATGTCGGTCTTGAGGCCGAGCCGGTAGAAATTGGTCTCCAGCACTTTCAGACGGGCGGCCGAACGGTCGACCGCCAGCACATCCGCGCCCGAGACCGCCAGTTGTGCGGTCTTGCCGCCCGGTGCCGCGCACAGATCGGCGACCTGTTCTCCTGCTTTCACGTGCAGCAGGCGGGCAGGCAGGCTGGCGGCCATGTCCTGAACCCACCACGCTCCCTCCGCATAGCCGGGCAGGGTGCCGATCGGGCTGCGGTCGGCCAGACGCAGGCTGCCATTGGGCAGCAGATGGGCCGACAGCTCGGCGGCCCAATGGGCCGGATCGGCTTTGACGGTCAGATCGATCGAGGCCTCCCGACGGCAGGCGGCGGCGATCAGGGCGGCCTTCTCTTCTCCGTAATGGCGTACCCAGCGTTGGCCTAGCCAGTCCGGCAGATCGAGAAACGGCGTCATTTCCGCCAGAATATCCTCTTTCTCGCGTGAAATCCGCCGCAAGATCGCATTGACCAGCTTGGCATAGGGCAGAGTGCGCTGGTTGTCGCGCGCAGCCCGCACCATCATATCGACAGCGGCATGGTCGGGCACATCCAGAAACAGCAATTGCGTCGCCCCGATCATCAGCAAAGGTTCGAGTTCGGCAACCTTGGCGGGAAGTTTGTCGTCGCTCAACCGCTCATTGATCGCCTTGCGGATCGTGCCCAGATGGCGGATGGCCGAGGTGGCCAGAGCGCGGGTCAAGCCACGGTCGCGCTCGGGAACGCGGTCATCGCCCAGCGCTTTGTCGAGCGTCTCGTCGAGCGGCAGCCGCCGGTGCAGCACATCCCACAACACCTGACAGGCCACGCGCCGTGCCGCCAGACCGGGGGCGTTGGTGTCATTGCGGCGGACCGGCTTTTTGGGGGCGGCAGCGCGGGCTGCGGGCGCGTCGGAATTGCTTGTCATCGGTCGGTCCTTGACGGGACGGTCAGAATAACCATCTGTACTCTTTGTGTATCGCCTTTTCAGCCGGATATTGGCAAGGATAGAATTGGCAGAGATCGTAAAAGGGTCCTTTTGCCGAGTTGAGGGAGTGCCGCATGAGCCAAGATCCACCCGCACCGGACACAGCCAATGTGCAACCCGGTGCCGAAACGGCCCCACCCAAAATCCTGACCCCCGCCGCCCAACGCGCGCTGGCCGAGGCCGAAGCCCGCCGCCACGCCTACGACCGGCAAGCCGCTTCCGCTGCCCCGATCCGCGAAATCAACGGCCGCAATGGCCCCGAGGCCGTGCGTTACGGCGATTGGGAAGTGAAGGGCATTGCCAGTGATTTTTGACCGAAGTCGATTGGATACGCACAATATTTCAACCGCCCTGTGTTTCTGATATTCTGAACCGCGTTGTGGCGGTAAAAGGGTGTTGTGATGGCTCGTTGTATGGTGGTGTTTGCTTTTTTGGTCATCACGGCGCTGGCAGGGTTGCAAACCGGTTTTGCCCAAACCACGCCTGATTCCCGTCGCCAGCTCAATCAGGATATCCAGAACCAGCAACGCCAGATCCAGGAGCGCAGCCGCGAGATCGAGCAGCGCGTGCAGGACCAGCAGCGCGAGGAAGAGCGCTACCGCCGCGAACAGGACGAACGCCGCCGCCGCGAGGAGTGGATAGAGCAGCAACGCCAGAACGGCCAGCCCGTGATTATCATCGACCCCAACAGGTCGCGGCCCCCTTATGACAATCGCCCCTCGCCGTCCTACCAGCCAGAGCCGAACTGGGCGGAACCGGTGATTCCGGGTTGGGACCGCCAGCGCATCATCCTGCGCGGTCAATATTGGGTCCAGCCCGGCCCGCAATGCCAGCTTGAAACATGGATGGACGGGCGCGGACAGCCGTTTCGCCGCTGGGTTTGTCCGTAACGGGGCAGAATCCCAAAAAGTAAAAATCTTGAAAAAGACACATGACGGCTCGGCTGACTGCCAATCACGCGCCTGAGCATCTATCCGGCCTATCGGCAGGGAGAGACCAGCATGACCACTTCAGTTTCACGTCGCGTATTTACCTTGTGTGCCGCCAGTGCGGCTTTGGCGATGCCGCCCATCTCGCCAAAATCAACCAATCGTCTTTGGTGGGCAAGCTCAACACCGATCTGGTCGCCAAGCACGGTATGCGCATGCTCAATGTCACCTATTACGGCAAGCGAAACCTGACATCGGGCAGCAAGAATGTGTAATCCCCCGACGATATGAAGGGCTTCAAATTGCGGGTTCCTGCGGTGGATGTGTTTTTGGCGATGGCCGAAGCATGGGGCGTGCGCGCCACACCGATTGCCTTTCCCGAACTCTATCTGGCCCTGTCGCAGGGTGCGGTTGACGGGCAGTAAAACCCGTTGCCGACCATCCAGAGCGCCAAACTTTGGCAAATTGTTCATTGTCGGGGTCATTCCGGGCGTGTTGATGGGTCTGGCCCTGATGGTGATGGTGTCGCTGGTGGCGCGGCGCGAAGGCATGACGCGCAAGGCCTTTGTCGGTTTCAAAGTGGTTGGCAAAACCTTTCTGAACGGCTTTTTTGCCTTGATGACCCCCGCAGTGATTATGGGAGGCATTTTCGGCGGCTTTTTCACGCCGACCGAAGCCGCGGCCGTGGCCTGTCTCTATGCGTTGTTTCTGGGCTTTGTGGTCTATCGCACCCTGACTTGGGAGCATATCGGCCCGATTCTGGCCGAAACCGCCGAAACCACCGGCCTTGTGATGGTGCTGAAACTGATCCTGGGCACGATCCATCCGCCGATCGGGGTGGTGCTGTTTGTGGTCACCCGTATTGCCGATGTGTCGTTTGAAGCCATGTCGCGCGCCATTCTGCCATGGTTGATCCCGCTGGTGGTGGTGTTGCTGGCCATCACCATCTGGCCGCCGCTGACCCTGTGGTTGCCCTCGCTTTTTTTCTGAGTTTCGGTGTAAACAGGCGGATGGATAGTGTGAATCACCGGCGCGGCGGGGCGCAAACCTGCCTGTGTTGTTCCAAACCTGTTGGGATCGACCGGAGGGCTGTGCTCGGCTTTGCGGCTGCTGCGTTTGGGATGGTCTCGCCTGCCCAGGTCTCCCCCGCCCGTGCCGCTGGTGAACATCCCGTCGAACCGGTGTTGACGCTGCCGACCGATCAGGGCGCTGCCCCTCGCGTGGCCCTGACGCTGGATGCCTGTTCGGGCGGGTTTGATGGTCAGCTTCTGCAGGCCCTGATTGACCGGAACGTGCCTGCCACCATTTTCGTCACCGGCATCTGGCTGACCCGTAATCCGCAGGCTCTGGCGCAGATCATGGCGCATCCGAGCTTGTTCCGCTTCGGCAATCACGGGGCGCGCCATCAGGCGATGGTGCTGGGGGACAGGCTGGTTTACGGGCAAAAAACGGTAGCGACGGTCGAAGCGGCCCGTCAGGAAGTGATGGAAGGCGGCAGGCTGATCGAGCAGGCCACGGGCGTCAGGCCGCAATGGTTTCGCGGTGCGACGGCTCTTTATAGCCCGTCACTGCTGCCGATGATCGGGACATGGGGCTATCGGGTGGCAGGTTTTTCGCTCAATGGCGATGCGGGAGCCAGCCTGCCCGCGCAAGGTGTGACGGCACGGATCGGACGGGCCAAGGCCGGAGATGTGATCATCGCCCATATCAACCACCCGCAACGCACCAGCGGGGCGGGGGTGATCGCCGGTGTGAAACGGCTTGTTGACCAAGGATTTACCTTTACAACACTCGACACCATTGTTTGAGCTGGAAATCACTGAAAACTATTGCTCTTGGCGTGAAATCATCGCATTTGATCCAACCGCCCTCTAAAATTTCCGATTTCATGTCCCGTATCGTTCTTGCCCTTCTGTGTGCTTTTGGTCTGTTGGTCAGCGTGGCAATGCCCGTGGCCGCGCGCGCCGAAACCTATGTTGCGGGCGACAGCATCGGCATGGGCGTCGGTATGGTCTCGCAATTGCCTTCGGTGGCGGCGATTTCGATTGCGATCCGCGGTCCCAAAATCATCGAGCAGCTGCGCGCGGTCCCTGCGGGCTCGACCGTGTTTTTGAGTCTGGGCACCAATGATGCGGTGTCCAATCTGGTCAAAGGCGGGGCGGATCTCGACCGGTTGGTGGCCTTTGTGCGTGACCAGCGGTTGAAACTCTACTGGATCGGCCCGCCTTGCGTGCTCAAGCCGTGGGACGAGAGCGCCAAAAAGCTTGATGAATCCCTGCGCGCCGATCTGGCCCGTACCGGCATTACGTATGTCGGCATGCGGGCACAGGCCTTGTGTGATCCGGCTGTGCGGGCCAAGGACGGCATCCATTTTACCATGACGGGCTATCGCATCATGTGGCAGCTGGCTGCTGAAGCCGCCAATTTCAAGCCGGTGGTGCAGCCTGCCCCTGCTCATACAGGGCCAGCCCATGCTGTCCCGCCCAAAAAGAAGCGCAAGAAGCCGCTCAAAAAGGCTGTGGCACCTGCCCCATCGTCGGGTACGGTCAAATGAGGTTGACGAAACGGATGCGATGGCGTGCCTCATGGCTGGCGGGTTTGGTGATGATGTCGGTGTCCGGCCTGATCACGCCTGCGCTGGCGCAGCCCGAACCGCCGCATCTGGCCTTTATCGGCGATTCGATGAGCGATGGGTTGTGGGGCGGGTTCATCCGTCTGGCCACCAAAAGTGCCTGCCTGTCGGGTATATCCTACGAGCGTCACGGCAAAAACGGCATCGGACTGGTACGGATGGATCAGGCCGATCTGGTGCGCGATTTTCAGACGATCGTGCAAAAAACCGCCAGCCCGAAAGTGATCGTGCTGTCGGTCGGCCTGAATGACCGGCAGGATGCATGGTTCGGCGACCGCACGCGAATTCCCTATGGCAGCGAGGACTGGACGGTGTTTTACAAAACCCGCCTGACCCAGATGATGGAAGCCGCCGAGGCGGCTGATCAGGGTCTGGTCATTCTGGGCCTGCCGGTGCTGCGCGAGACCAAGGCCAATGATGATGCCTTGGCCAAAAACAAATTGCTGGCCGATGTGGTCAAAGCTTTCGGCAAGCCGTCGATTGTGTTTCTGCCAAGCCCGCTGGATCCGGCCGAAGGCGCGCAAGCCTTCAAATCCTATGACAGGATCGGCGGCAGCATGACGCAGATGCGCGCCTCCGACGGCGTGCATTTCACGCAAGCCGGTTATGATTATCTGACCCAAAACCTGTTGCCCTCCATTCTGGCTGTGCTGCAACAAAAGGGCTGGACGCCTGCGGGGCCCTGCCCTTGAGATCGCGCAACCCGTTGCCGTTTGGCTGGGGACCGGTTGTTTTGTTGCTGGTTGTGGTGAGCCTGCTGGTGCTCAAATTCGCCAAAGATCTGATGGACGGGCATCCCGAAGGGATCGGTGCTTGGTTCTCGACACTGTTGTCGGATCAAGAAGAGCCACAGGTCGCGCCCGCCCAAAACATACACACCGCGCCGATTGTGGTGGCCATGCTGGGCGACAGCCATATGGCGGCCGATCTGTTCACCGGCCATGTCCGCAGCTTGCTGCAACAAAACTATGGCGAGGGCAACGGGTTGTTGCTGCCTTTGGGCCAGACGCATCCGGGGATCAGAAGCGCAGCAGTCAGTGTGCAGGCCTCTGCCGGATGGACCTATCGGACGGTGATGAACACACCCGCCGACTCCCGCTTTCTGCTGTCGGGGACCCTGGCGGAATCAAGCGGGTCGGACCAGACCCTGTTGTGGCAAACGCGCCGCCGTCCGCTGGCTTTCGAAACCATCGAGCTAGTGTTCCAGACAGGTCCGCAGGCCGGAGAGATCGAGCTTGTTCTTGACGGCGAGACGTTGGGTCAATTCGATCTGTCGCGGCACGACGATGGCATTTTGGCGATCCCCTTGCAGCCCAAAGCGGGCGGAGACGGTGCGTTTCGCTCCTTGTTGCTGGCGACCCGCTCGGCCAGACCGGTGGTGCTGTTGCAGGTCTTGGTCAAAGCGCAGGCATCGGGGATCAGCGTGATCAGCACCGGCTATCCCGGGGCGACATTTTCGGTGCTCGACCGGTTGGACAGCGCGGGCTTCGATCAGGCCCTGCAGCAGCTCAAGCCCGATGTTCTGGTGCTGGCTTTCGGCACCAATGAGGGCTTTGACGACAATCTGTCGATGCCGCGCTATCAGCAGGTGCTGGCGCGGCAGGCCGGCCGTTTCAAAAAACTGCTGCCGCAGACGCAGCTGGTGCTGATCTCGCCTCCCGCTGGGGGCAGAGCCAATGCCATGCAGGATTGCGGCTGGATGGAGCCACCCAAATTGGCACAGGTGCGGCAGGCGCAGGACCAATTGGCCCAAAGCCAGACTTTGGCGCTGTGGTCCTGGTCCGCGATCATGCCGCAAAGCTGTGCAGGACATCAATGGACACTTGATCAGCCGCGCCTGATGGCCGATGACCATATCCATCTGACCGGCGAAGGGTATCGCCGGAGTGCCGAGGCTTTTGTAACATTTGTGATGCCTGTGATTGACCGGACCATCAGGGAGCGCAAAGATGCTGTTCCCAAGCACTGAATTTGCCGTGTTTTTTGGCTGTGTCTGGGCGGTCGCCTGGCTGTTGCGCGAGGCCAATACGGCGCGCAAGGCGTTTCTGGCCTTGGCCAGCCTGCTGTTTTACGCCGCATGGGATGCCCGTTTCGTCGTGATGCTGCTGGCGGTGGCGGTGATGATGTTGTTGTGCGGGCAATGGATCGGGCGCACGACGGCACGACGGCGGCGCGCCAGCATCACCAGCGCGGGTATTCTCGTCTTGTTGGCCGTGCTGGGTTATTTCAAATATGCCGATTTGCTGATTGCCTCGTCGATGCAGCTGGCCGATCAACTCGGTTTTGGGCTGGATCTGAATCTGGTGGAAGTGGCGGTGCCGGTCGCCATTTCATTTTTCACCTTCCATGCGATTTCCTATCTGGTCGATGTCCATAAAAACACCATCACAGCCTCTGACAGCCTGCTGGATCTGACGCTCTATATCAGCTTTTTTCCGCATCTGGTGGCGGGTCCGATTGTGCGCGCCCGCGAGTTTCTGCCGCAACTGGCCGAGGCCCCGCGCCGGATGCCGATCCCTCTCGGGACCTCTTTGGCGCTGATCCTCGGCGGGCTGTTCAAAAAAGTGGTGATCGCCAACTATCTGGCCACTGCTTTGGTCGATCCGGTCTATGTCGATCCCTCCCGCGCGTCCCTTCAGGAAGCATGGGGAGCCTTTTACGGCTATGCGCTGGTGATCTATTGCGATTTCAGCGCCTATACCGATATTGCCATCGGCATTGCCAGCCTGTTCGGCTACCGCTTTCCGCAAAATTTCGATCAGCCCTATCGCGCGCTGTCGGTGCAGGATTTCTGGAACCGCTGGCACATCACGCTGTCACATTGGCTGCGGGATTATCTGTATATTCCGCTCGGCGGCAACCGGCTCGGGCGCTGGCTGACCATGCGCAATCTGATGATCACCATGTTTCTCGGCGGTCTCTGGCACGGAGCCAGCGGCACCTTCATCCTATGGGGCGGGCTGCACGGCGTGGCGTTGATGGTCCATTTTGGCTGGACTCGGACCCAGACGGCGCACAAGTGGCGCGATCACCCCAACTATCAAGCGGTGTCATGGGTTTTGACCTTCCACACGGTCTGTCTGTTGTGGGTCTTGTTCCGCTCGCCCGATCTGGAAACAGCCGGACAATTCCTCGCTGCCCTGCTGCATGCGCCCGTTGCAGCGGGTGGATTGTCTCTGGCACTTCAACTTCTTCTGGCTTTGGGAGCGCTGACGCAAATCATTCCAAAAGCGGTCTGGTCGGGTCTGGCGCAGGCTTTCGAACAAAAACCGCTTGTCGTGCAAAGCATGTTTGTCGCACTGGCTTTGCTGGGTTTGCTGCTCTTGGCACCAACCAATGCCGCACCCTTTATCTATTTCCGGTTCTGAGGTTACGATGGAACAGCCAGTTCACACAACTTCGATCAGGCGGGCGATGGGGGTGATCTATCCGGCTTTGCTGGTCGGCTGGCTGGCTTTTCCGGGTCCGGTACGCGATTGGGCATCCGAGCGGGCCGCACAAGGATTGCTGCCGCAAGCGATCATGCCGGTTTTTGAGAGCGTGGACGTGTTTTCACAACAGATCGGCCTGTCACCGCTCATGCAACGCCTGCATGGCCGGTTGAATGCGCGGCTCGACGAGCGGATCCGCTAGGCCTCAACCACCGTCATTTTTGCGGGGCGGTGTCAGCGACGCCGTTTGCGGCTTGGCAGGCGGCTTTTTATTGGCGGCTGCCAGGGGCTTTGCAGCAGGCGCTGCTTTGGTCGCCGTTGCTTTCAACGGTTCTGCTTTACCGGTCACAGGCTTGCTGGCTGCAGGCTTGCTGGCTGCAGGCTTTGTGTCAACAGGTTTGCCGGCTTGCGGCTTGGCGAGCGTGGCAACCGGCGCAGGCTTGCCTGATTTGCCCGCAATACCGGCCACTGGCTTGGCCGTCATCAGAGCGACTTTGGCGTGGGGCAATGGCATGGCTTTGGCGGCAGGCACGGGCACGACAACGGGTGCTGCCGTTTTGACCGGATTGGCTGTAGATGGTTTTGCAGGTTCGGCTGCGGCTTGCGGCACGAAGGGCGCGATGCTGGCAACCTGTGCAGGGGCCGCATGGCGGTTCAGATGCGCGGGACGGCCGTCGGTGCGCAAGGTGGCGAGCAAGACCTTGTCATCGTCGCCTTCCATCGGAGCGCGGCCGATATAGTCGACCTTGACGCGCGCGGTGCCCAGATGTTTGAAAT
>Ga0214921_10007535_pt1 | contig 14465 bp, 16 predicted proteins | sample LL1505_MetaG_FD_177992 | JGI IMG/M metagenome (GOLD analysis project Ga0214921, IMG submission 177992) | Freshwater microbial communities from Lake Lanier, Atlanta, Georgia, United States - LL-1505 | ecosystem: Environmental > Aquatic > Freshwater > Lake | place: USA: Georgia | collected... | reverse complement strand
GCTGCAGACGTTGGCCGCCAACATGGCCTCTTCAATCAGTTTGTGCGCCACATTGCGGGTGCGCGGCACGATCTTTTCGATACGGCCGGTTTCGTCACAGACGATTTGCGTCTCGGTGGTCTCAAAATCCACCGCCCCACGGCGCTGACGCGACTTGAGCAATGACTCGTACACGCCGTGCAGATTGAGCAGGTCACCAACCAAAGCCTTGCGTTTTTGCGCCTCAGGCCCGCGGGTGTTGCCCAAAATGGCCGCCACTTCGGTATAGGTAAATCGGGCGTGGCTCCACATCACCGCCGGGTAGAACTGGTAGGCCGTCACTTCGCCGTCCAGCGTGACGAACATGTCACAGACCATGCACAGACGCTCGACTTCGGGCTTGAGGGAACACAAGCCGTTGGAGAGCTTTTCAGGCAACATGGGAATGACCCGGCGTGGAAAGTACACGCTGGTGGCCCGGTCATACGCGTCAATATCAATGGCCGAACCGTTTTCCACGTAGTGGCTCACATCGGCAATCGCCACCAACAAACGCCACCCCTTAACGGCCGATTTACCGCGCCCCTGGGTGGCGGGCTCGCAATACACCGCGTCGTCAAAGTCACGCGCATCTTCCCCGTCGATCGTGACCAAGGGAATATCGGTCAAATCAACCCGGTGGGCGTGGTCCTGGGGCCGCACCGCGTCCGGTAATGTTTTGGACAGCGCCATGCAGGCCAGTGAAAACTGGTGCGGCACGCTGTATTTGCGCACCGCGATCTCAATCTCCATGCCGGGGTCATCGACCTCACCCAGCACCTCTTGTACCCGCCCCACCGGCTGTCCAAACAGCGCGGGCGGCTCGGTCAGTTGCACGACCACCACTTGGCCCGATTTGGCGTTGCCCGTGCCGCTGCGCGGGATCAAGATGTCCTGGCCATAGCGCTTGTCCTCAGGTGCTACCAACCAAACGCCACTTTCCTGCAACAAGCGGCCAATGATGGGTTGGGTCGATCGTTCGACGATCTCCAGCACCCGCCCCTCGGGCCGCCCCCGACGGTCGCTGCGCACAATCCGCGCCTTGACGCGATCCTTGTGCAGCACCGCACGCATCTCGTTGGGCGGCAAATAGATGTCCGGGCCGCCGTCATCGCGCGATACAAAGCCGTGACCATCGCGGTGGCCTTGGACCACCCCTTCAACTTCGTCCAGCAGACCGCTGGTTTGACTAACTTGTTTGATACAATTGCTCTCTTTCCTGAAATGCCCAGGTGGCGGAATTGGTAGACGCACTAGTTTCAGGTACTAGCGAGTAACATCGTGGGGGTTCGAGTCCCTTCCTGGGCACCAATTTTCTTCTTCTTGCTCTCTTCACGGCCCGCCGGTTTAGGGTAGCGCAACGAAGTGGAAGTGAAAGAAAATCAATGGCTCCAGCAGCCTGAGTCTACGGTACTTCGATGAACGTGCCGAGGCACTTCATCCTCCACCCAGCAAATAGTTCGCGGCCTCCTTTGAGTTGGGTTTTCACCAACATGGGGCATGAGTGCAGGTTAAGTTCAAATGTGGAGGACCCCTATTCAAGCGGTTCACGTCCATACGGACTATTTCATTCACTGCGATCCGATCGCGCGTGATGGTATTCTCGAATAATGAGCCAGGCTTCGAATTTCAAAATTTCTGACCAGTTGAATAAGGAGTGGGCTTATTCGAGGCGGGGTTGCGAGATCTCCGTGAGGCCACGTCAAATAATCTCGCCGGAAACAAAAATCTTCGCTATGGGTAGCTGCTTTGCGGTTGAGATTCGAAATCGGCTACGAGCACTTGGGTATCAAGTGTTCCCCAGCTATACCGACATTGAATTCGATGGGGCAACACAGTCACCTGGCCTGCTGCCAAAGCGAGACAATATCAATCACTATGACACGTATGTCATGCGGCAGGAGATCGAGCTGGCGCTAGACGATAAATGTTATAGCCCGGGATACTTCTGGAGCGTTCCTGTCTCCCAAAAGTTCTCAAAGATGGGATGGCACTCACTTTTCCAAGATCCATTCCGGCGTCAAGTATTCGCCGCCACTCAGGAGACAATTACTGATCTCAGCACGAAGATTGGTGCTTGCATTCGTGACGGCTTGGCTGCCGCGGACGTGCTTATTTTTACCCTTGGACTGACGGAATGCTGGCGCGATCGGCAAAGCGGAATGTTTGTGTGCATGGGACCAAGCGATTTGGATGACCCTTTACTTCAGCGGATGGAGTTTCACGCAAGTACATTCGCTGAAAACTACAGCAATCTCGTCGCTATCGTGGATAAAATTTCCACCGTATTTCCGAACAAGACAGTCGTGATCTCCGTGTCTCCCGTGAGTCTTGGACGCACATGGACCGACGAGGACATCGTTGTTGCGAATATGACGAGCAAGTCAACTTTGAGAGCAGTGGTCGCCGAAGTATGTCGACAAAAACCGGGCGTCATTTACTGGCCATCGTACGAATTTGCGGCACGAGAAGACGTCTTTAAGGAGGATGGCCGACACGTGCGGCTTGATGCGGTGGATCGCATAGTCGATTCATTTTTGCAGGCTTTGAACGCTAGAACTGACCAGTGAGATAGCAGGCAAATAACCTTTCCCCTTACAAACCGAGGAGACCAAATGCCTTCATTGAAGCCTACCGCCTATATTCGAATTGGGTCCGACAAGGCGGGAACAGTGACGCTAGCGCAATTTACCGTAAAAAATAAAGAAAGGTTGCAGCAGGCCGGCGTGATCGCGCCAGTGCGCAACTGCATCGGTTTCATTGATTTTTTGGTTGGGCAAAAGAGTTTGAACGAAATAGACTTTTTCAAGTCTAAGCGAATACCTCCGGCTAAACCCGGTGATGGATCCCCACTCGGCGAGTTCCTACAAAATTATGGTGAATTCAAAGAACAAGACATCTTCATGACTACGGAGACGCTATGGAGTCGACTAGTCAAATACGATATTTTGAAAAAATCTGTCTCGGATCAGGTAGTTGAGTTGCTTGAGTCTATCGCTGCTTTTTTTGAACATCACCAGGTGAAAATTATTCTCCATCTGCGCAGGGTAGATGGCTACGCGGATTCGAGTTTCAATCAGCACGTTAAAGGTGGCGGAACGACATCATTTGAGGACTTTTTCAAGCGCTACCAACCTATGCCACCGCGCGCAATTCATCTACTTAATATGCTGGAATCAGTGTTCGGAAGGGAAGCAATCGTTATTCGTCCGTTTGAGCGCGGCCAAATGAAAGGCAATGATTTAATCGCTGATTTATTGTGGTTACTTGGTCGATCCAACTTGGAGTGCCGGACGAAAGAAGCGGCGAACGAAAGTCTGCATAGAGTGATGGTCGAGGTGCTAAAGGAAATTAATCGCGAAAGAGGTAAAGTTCTTTCCAATGAGGAGCTACAAACAATATCGTCGTTTCTAAGGCAAGAACGAGGATTGCGCGATGTCAAAGGTTTTTTGACCAAGGAGCAACGGGAAACTTTACTCGAGTCTTACTCGGAGTTTTATAAAGAAGTTTCTCTACGTTACATGGATGGAGCGCCGCTATTTCAAGAGCCGTTGATCGATTCCAAGTTTAGCTTAGATGAAAAGGAAGCAGCCTTGGCGCGTAAACTGATCCTCGGATCGATTGGTCAGAATGTTTCGGTCGAACATCTCCGGTCACTTGCCGAATCTGCATAGTTAGCTCAGCCGATCTGAGATTGCCCGACCCTTACAATGAGGCCGGATGTCCCTGGAATCCAATAAGACTCAGAAAATTGGTAGGCCACTGATTATCGACCGTAAGAAGCAAAGGATTTGGCGCTCTGGCAATCGAAAGAAACTCTCCGCCTATGATTGCAGAAAAGATGATCGGCCTGAGGCTGAGCCTTTTCCCACGCATGGATGCGATTTCCCACGAAGGCCGGTTAGATACCAAAGACATTCAAAGTGATACTGCCTGAGGCAGAAAAAACCCGCTTCTCCAATCGAAAAAGCGGGTTTTAATGTCGCATCACTTGGCATTAAAAAACTAATGGTGCCGATTATCGGATTCGAACTGATGACCTACCGCTTACAAGGCGGTTGCTCTACCAACTGAGCTAAATCGGCACGGACTTAATTCTAACGCAGCGGCTGTTGAAATCAGCGCCAAAGGGCGTTGCCCCGCGCCTAATTTGCGCCCTTACTTTACGCGCGTCAGAGACGGGCGGGGACCTGACGGCGGCTTCGGCGCCGTGCCCTCGGAAACCTTGCCTCCCTCGTCGCTGGCGACCACACCCAACGCGGGGGCCGCAGGTGCATCGATCGCCGTCACAGGCGCGCTGCCCTTGGGGCGGGTCGAAGCTTCGGGGCTGGATTGATCCACCGGAAACGTCATCCCTTGTCCGTTTTCGCGCGCATAAATGGCCGAAACGCGGCCCATGGGCACAACGATATCGCGGGCCACACCGCCAAACCGAGCCTTGAATTCGATGTAATCGTTACCCAAGGTCAGGTTGCTGGTGGCGCCCATGCTGACGTTAAGCACAATTTCGCCGTTTTGCACAAACTCCGGCGGCACCCGAACGCTGCCGTCAACCGCGACCACAATGAAGGGAGTGCAATTGTTGTCAACGCACCAGTCGTACATGGCGCGAACCATGTAGGGGCGGGTGGAAGTAGGGTCTGACATACAAGAAGCCGTGTCAAAAGGCGCATCAAGGACTATTTGCGCATCACTTTTTCAGAGGGCGTGAGCGCCTCAATATACGCAGGACGAGAAAAAATCCGCTCGGCGTATTTAAGCAACGGCGCGGCATTTTTGCTGAGGTCAATGCCGTAATACTCCAGGCGCCACAACAGGGGCGCAATAGCCACGTCGAGCATGGAGAAGTTGTCACCCATCATGAACTTGTTTTTCAGAAACACCGGCGCCAACTGCGTCAACCGGTCGCGGATGTGGGCACGGGCTTTTTCGAGCGCTTTTTCATTGCCCTTGGTGCTGCGAGACTCCAGGGTGCTGACATGCACGAACAGTTCTTTCTCAAAGTTCAGCAAAAACAGGCGCACACGGGCACGATCCACGGGGTCGCCGGGCATCAACTGGGGGTGAGGAAAACGTTCGTCAATGTACTCATTGATGATGTTCGACTCGTACAAGATCAGGTCCCGCTCCACCAAGATGGGTACTTGGCCATAGGGATTCATAACGTTGATGTCTTCGGGCTTGTTGTACAGGTCCACATCGCGGATTTCGAAGTCCATGCCTTTTTCAAACAGAACGAAGCGGCAACGGTGGGAAAAAGGGCAGGTTGTTCCTGAATACAGCACCATCATGGCGGGGGACTCCTAATAAATAAAAAGAGTGGGCTGCACGCGGCGGGCCCACTCTGTAATCAGCGACGACCGATAAAACAGTCGCGCTACCGGTCGGCTCAGTGACTTACTTGACGTCTTTCCAGTACGACGCATTCAGGCGCCAGGTGAAAACTGTCATGACGAGCAAGAACAGCAGCACCCAAACTCCTACCTGGACACGCTTGCCCTGCGCAGGCTCGGACATCCATTGCAAATAGCCGACCAGATCGCCCATCGCTTGGTCAAACTGCAACGGGGTCAACTTACCGGGGGTAATTTGCTGCCAGCCTTTGAACACTTCGGTTTCATGACCATGAACCACTTCCGTACCGTAGACCGGAGCGCGTTTACCTTGCAGTTCCCAAAGCACGTGGGGCATACCGACATTGGGGAACGCCAAGTTGTTCCAGCCCGTGGCCTTAGCTTCGTCCACATAAAAGGTACGCAAATAGGTGTACAAGTAATCCGCACCCGTACCTTGCGAGCCTGAACGAGACCGCGCAATCACGGTCAGGTCAGGGGGGTTGCCACCAAACCATTCCTTGGCCTGGCGTGGGTCCATGGCTACCTTCATGGTTTCACCCACCTTTTCAGTGGTGAACAGCAGGTTGTCCTTGATTTGTTGGTCGGTCAAGCCAATGTCTTTCAGGCGATTGAAGCGCATGTAGGCCGCGGCGTGGCAATTCAGGCAATAGTTGACAAAGGTCTTGGCACCACTTTGCAGTGAAGCCATGTCATTGAGATTGTTGGGCGCCTTGTCCCAGGCGATACCCCCGGTATTGGCGTGCGCTCCCACTACCAGACCCAGAGCGGCGATTAGGCTGAGTACGATTTTTTTCATTTTTTACAACTCCAGCTCAATGGGCTGCATAGGTGACGCGCTGGGGAACCGTCTTGGTCTCTCCCATCTCACTCCACCATGGCATCAACAGGAAGAAGCCAAAGTAAAACAGGGTGCCCACTTGCGACACTCGCTCGCCGATCGGCGACGGAGGCTGAACACCAAGATAGGCGAGCACAATGAAGTTGACGACAAAGATGGCATACAGGTACTTGTGCCAGCTCGGGCGGTAGCGGATGGACTTGACAGCGCAATTGTCCAGCCAAGGCAGGAAGAACAGAATCACCACCGCACCGCCCATGATCACGACACCCCAGAATTTGGCGTCAATGGACAGCATCATGGCAGTGACGGCCGCCGCAGCGCCAACGATCACCATCTTGAAAATCGCGGGCATCTTGATCTTGGTCACGCTGACAGCAGCTGCTCCCACCACGCACGCAATCAACACCAACACCATCTCACTGGTAATGGCACGCAGCATCGAGTAGTAAGGCGTGAAATACCACACCGGCGCGATATGCAGAGGAGTCTTGAGCGGATCCGCAGGAATAAAGTTGTTGTATTCCAAGAAGTAGCCGCCGAACTCGGGGGCAAAGAAAATGATGGCGGTAAAGACCATCAGGAACATGCTGACCGCGAAAATATCGTGAACGGTGTAGTAGGGGTGGAAAGGGATGCCATCCAGCGGGTGTCCATCAGCCCCTTTGGTGGCCTTGATCTCGACGCCGTCCGGATTGTTCGATCCCACTTCATGCAGAGCAATGATGTGTGCGGCCACCAATCCAAGCAGGACCAAGGGCACGGCGATCACGTGGAAACTGAAAAAGCGGTTCAGCGTTGCATCGCCCACCACATAGTCACCGCGGATCAGCAGCGCCAGGTCCGGGCCCACAAACGGGACTGCGGCAAACAGATTCACGATCACCTGTGCTCCCCAGTAGCTCATTTGCCCCCAAGGTAGCAGGTAGCCCATGAAGGCTTCTGCCATGAGGCACAAGAAGATGCCGCAGCCAAACAACCAGATCAACTCACGCGGCTTGCGGTAGCTGCCGTAAATCAGACCCCGGAACATGTGGAGGTAAACCACGATGAAAAAGGCCGAGGCACCCGTGGAGTGCATGTAACGAATCAACCAGCCCCATGGAACATCGCGCATGATGTACTCCACAGAACCAAACGCCAGCGCAGCATCGGGCTTGTAGTGCATCACCAGGAAGATGCCGGTAACGATCTGGATCACCAGAACCAACAGCGCCAAGGACCCGAAAATATAGAAGAAGTTGAAGTTCTTGGGTGCGTAGTACTCGCCCAAGTGTTCGTTGTAGAGCTTGCTCAGGGGGAACCGGTTGTCCATCCAGTTCAGCAACTTGGCGCCCGCGGGCGCGTTCGGAGAGATTTCTTTCATTTCAGCCATGGTGTGCTCCGGAATCGGGGGTCAGGCCTTGGTGTCTTCACCGATCAGCAACTTGCTGTCGGAAAGGTACATATGTGGCGGGATTTCAAGGTTGTCGGGCGCAGGCTTGTTCTTAAACACGCGGCCCGCCATGTCAAAGGTCGAACCGTGGCAAGGGCACAAAAAGCCCCCCTTCCAATCATCCGGCAGGGATGCCTGGGCACCCGTTTGGAACTTGTCGGAGGGCGAGCATCCCAAATGGGTGCAAATTCCGACCGCCACGAAGAATTCGGGCTTGATGGAACGGCCTTCGTTCCGGGCGTATACGGGGGTGAATTCGTCTTGCTTACGCTTGCTGTCTGGGTCGGCCAACGCGCCATTGAGGCTTGGAAGCGCAGCCAGCTGCTCAGGCGTGCGCCGCACCACCCACACCGGCTTACCGCGCCATTCCACGGTGATCTTCTCGCCCGGCTTGATCGTGGAAATATCGACTTCGACGGCCGCGCCAGCGGCCTTGGCGCGCTCGGAGGGCTGAAAAGTACTGACAAAAGGCACGGCGGTTGCCGCTGCGCCTGCGATGCCAACGCAAGAGGATGCAATGATCCAGGTGCGCTTGCTGGGGTCGTTCGGCTTGTTGCCGACGAGGGTGTCGCTCATGAGAATCCTCAGGAAAAATCACTACGTAGGGAGCCTCGGATTGTAGCTGACCGGAAAGTGGCCTGCATCCGGCTTCCAGGTCACGGCGCCAAGCGGCGCGCCATGCGTATTGCCGCGATCAGGCTCGCCGGATCGGCTTTGCCCTGCCCGGCAATGTCAAAAGCGGTGCCGTGGTCTGGGCTGGTACGCACCAACGGCAAGCCCAATGTGACATTGACACCCTGCTCTAAGCCCAGGTACTTGACGGGAATGAGCCCTTGGTCATGGTACATCGCCAGCACCACGTCAAATTCAGGCTCCACACCCGGTCGGGCACGGGCCCGCATGAAAACAGTGTCCGGGGCCCACGGGCCGCTGGCGTCGCAGCCTTGGGCGCGGGCTGCGGCAATCGCTGGGGCGATGATGCGAATCTCTTCGTCACCGAACAGTCCACCTTCCCCAGCGTGCGGATTCAACCCCGCCACGGCAATGCGCGGCGGGCGCCCCAGCACGCCCGTCAATGCACGGTGGGTGATCACCAGTGATTGCAACACGTTGTCAAATGTCACCGCTTCCACGGCCTGCCGCAGCGACACGTGAATGCTGACCAGTACCGTGCGCAACTCGTCATTGGCGAGCATCATCCGTACCGGCAGGCTCTCCGAAGGGGTGCCCAAGTGCGCTGCCGCAATCGACTGCAGCATTTCGGTGTGCCCGGGGAAGCCGTTGTACGGCGCACCCGCGGCGTGCAGGGCCTCTTTATGCAAAGGCGCGGTCACGATGGCGGCAATCTGGCCCTGCAGCGCCATTCGAGCAGCCCAATCGACGCAGCGCCCGGCAAACTCTCCCGCCTCTGCACTGACTTGCCCCATCGGCACGGGCGTCAAGGGCGCGCCGACTTGAAGCACGGGCAGACAGCCGGGCGGAACTTCATCGACCTCACTGACGCGCTCAAGCTGAGCGATCGGCCACGCCGCAGCGCCAGAGGCCGCAACCAGGGCCATCGCATGGCGCATGGTGGCGACGTCACCGGCGACAAAACAAGACCGCAACAGGGCCGGCTCAGCCAAAAAAGCCTTTGCAATGATTTCAGGACCAATGCCAGCGGCGTCGCCCAGCGTGATGGCCATAGGCATGGGAGAAGCGGCGGTGGAGGTGGTCATCGGAGGAACAGGAGGAAGCGCTTGGGCTTGTTGTTATCAGGTGTTGGCTTGGGAGGGCCGCCCTCAGGCCGGGTTGTCAATGTCGACGAAGGTATGCGCCAATCCCAGCTGCGCAGCGACTTGCTGGGCCACCGCTTGAACGCCGTAGCGTTCGCTGGCGTGGTGGCCGCAGGCGACGTAGGTAACGCCGCACTCCCGCGCGTAGTGCGCCTGTGGTTCTGAAATTTCGCCGGTGATGAAGGCCTCAGCGCCAGCAGCGATGGCAGATTCAAAATATCCTTGGGCGCCGCCGGTACACCATGCAATGCGCCTTAACGGCCCCGGCTTAGCTGCCACGCAGACAACTTCACGACCCAAAACCGATTGCACATGCGCGGCCAGCGCCCGGGCATCAGCGAAGCCGCCCTCAGGCGCCTGGCCCAGCCAACCGAGTTGCTGATCCCCAAACCGCTCTTGCGCAATCAGCCCCAGGCGCTGACCCAGTTGGGCGTTGTTACCCCAAAGTTCATGGGCGTCTAAGGGCAAATGGTAGGCAAATAAATGGATGTCGTTGGCCAGCAACAGCGCCAGTCGCTGACGCAACCAGCCCGTCACCGGCCCCGCATGGCCTCGCCAAAACAGGCCGTGGTGTACCAAAATGGCATCTGCATCCTGTGCCACCGCCGCCTCAATCAGCGCCAAGCTGGCCGTCACGCCACTCACGATTTTGCGCACCGGACGCCGGCCCTCCACTTGCAAGCCATTGGGGCCATAGTCTTTGAACCTTGAGGGCTCAAGCATCGCGTCGAGGGCGGTGAGCAGTTCGGTGTGGTGCTTCATGGTGGGCGCTTGAAAAACGTTGGAGTTCATTATCCAATGCCTTCGGACCGCAGGCGGCAGCAAGGTCCATTCCCCGGAGGTCCACCTACAATTTGTGTTTCTGCAGCGGACCAAACGGCTGCGCCATCCGATCGGATTTTCATGAAGCGTGTCTGGCTCCTTTTTTCGCAAAGCGCCACGGTTTTACTCGCGGCTTATTTTGTGGTTTTGACTCTCAAACCGGCGTGGATGGCGCCACGCGGTGCGGGGGCGGTGTCCGTCATACAGGCACCCGCCATGCGCAGTGGCGAAGTGCCGGCGGGTAGCTTCCGGCTTGCCGCTCAAAATGCGTCCAAGGCGGTGGTCAGCATCAATGTCAGCAATTCAAACCGCCGCCCGCCGCACAGTCCCGACCAGTGGCCTGGATTTTTTAACGGTGACCCTGGCGCAGAGAGCGATGGCGCATCGGGAATGGGCAGCGGCGTCATCGTCAGCGCGGACGGCTATGTGCTGACGAACAACCATGTCGTCGAAGGCGCGGACCTGATTGAGGTCATCTTGAATGACCGTCGGCGCGCCCGGGCCAAGGTCGTCGGCACCGACCCGGACACCGACCTTGCGATCCTGAAAATCGAACTCGACCGCCTTCCGGTCATGGTGCTGGGTAATTCGGACGACCTGCAGGTCGGGGACCAGGTCCTGGCCATTGGGAATCCATTCGGCGTCGGCCAGACGGTAACGGCAGGTATCGTGGGCGCGCTGGGACGCAACCAGTTGGGGATCAACACCTTCGAGAACTTTATTCAGACCGATGCCGCCATCAATCCCGGCAATTCGGGCGGCGCCTTGGTCGATGTCAACGGCAACCTCTTGGGCATCAATACCGCCATTTATTCACGCACGGGCGGTAGCTTGGGTATTGGCTTTGCAATTCCGGTGGCGACCGCCAAGCAGGTGATGGACAGTATTGTGAAAGACGGCCAGGTCACGCGCGGCTGGATCGGCGTGGAGCCTAATGAGCTCTCGCCCGAACTGCGCGAGACCTTTGGTGTGGCGGCGACCCAAGGCGTCATCGTGACCGGTGTGCTGCAGGGAGGGCCAGCAGCCCGGGCGGGCGTGGCGCCGGGCGACGTGATTGTGGCCATCGCGGGCACTGCGGTCGACGATGTCAGTCAACTATTGGCGCAGGTCGCTGCCCTCAAACCCGGCATACCGGCGCAATTTTCAGTCCAGCGGAAAAAGCAAAACCTGCAACTGGCGATCACACCAGGCCTGCGGCCAAGGCCGCAGCGGCCCAACCGCTAAACCAGCCCGGGTTCAGGACTCGGCGGTGCCGGCGGCCGGCTCGGTGCTGGCCTCGGCATCGGGCGCCTGTGTGTGGCGAATAAACACCTGCGCCGCCCAGATTCCCAGCTCGTACAACACGCACATTGGCACCAGCAGCGCCAACATCGACACCGGGTCGGGTGGCGTCACCAAGCCGGCGACGGCCGCCGCTGCAACAATGAAGTACGAGCGGAATGCCTTGAGTTGGGCGATGGTGACGACCTTCATGCGCGCCAGGATCACGACCACGATGGGGACCTCAAAGGCCACGCCAAAGGCAATGAACATGGTGATCACGAAATCGAGGTACGCCTCAATGTCCGGGCTGACGGCCACCGAGGCCGGGGCCATTTTCTGGATGGCCGGAAAGGCTTGACCAAAGACAAAGAAGTAGCAAAAGGCCGCCCCCGCGTAAAACAACACCGTGCTGGCCGCCACCAGCGGCAACACCAGCTTTTTCTCGTGCTTGTAGAGTCCCGGCGCGACAAAGGCCCAGACCTGGTAAAGGATCCAGGGCAAGGCCAGCGCAATCGCGGCCATCACCGACACCTTGATCGGCACCAAGAAGGGGGACACCACGCCCACCGCAATCATTTTGGAGCCCTCGGGGAGCGCACGGACCAGAGGCATCGCGAGCAAATCGTAGAGTTTGGACGGCCCCGGAAAAAAAACCAAGACGCCAAACACCGCTGCGATGCCATAAATGGAACGCAACAGGCGGTCGCGCAGCTCAAACAGGTGCTGGACGAAGGGTTGCTCTGAACCCGCGAGTTCGTCTTCTTTGGAGCTGGTGTCGTTCATGGATTAGTTTTGGGTGGGCGAAAGCGCGCTACACGCGCTGCGCCCGACAGCGCTTTGGTGCGCGTGCCCGAACGGGCTTTGTACCATTGGGGCGTTGCGCTGATTTTGGTGCGCCAGCGCTTTCTGGGCGGCTGGTGGACCGAGTAATAAGGCAGCGGCACCGCTTCAGCACCGGAATACGTGGCCGCGGACCACGTCTTTTGCACCTCGTCGGCGCTGGTTTGAATCGACGTTTCTACGGCTTGCGCCGCAGTCTCCATCGTGTCTTTCATTTTTCGCAGTTCTTCTAGGTCAATCGACCGATTGACCTCTTCCTTGACATCGGCCACGTAGCGGCGCGCCCGACCCAACAAGGTGCCCAGGGTTTTGGCCAAACCGGGCAACTTTTCCGGACCAATGACGATCAGCGCAATGCCGCCGACGATGGCCAGCTTGGTAACACCAATATCAAACACGAAGGGTCCGCTGCGGGCGCACGATTGCGTTCATCCAATAGCGTTCAGTGCTTGGATTTGGCTTCGACGTCGATGGTTTCCTTGGCGGCCGGGGCGTTTGCCGCGACCTGCTGCGCGGGGGCCGTCGCATCGGCAGGCTTCTCGCTGCCATCTTTCATGCCGTCCTTAAAGCCTTTTACGGCACCGCCGAGGTCCGCGCCGATATTGCGCAACTTCTTGGTACCGAAAATCACAACGATGATGACCAAAAATATGATCAGGTGCGTAGTTGATAAACCCATGGGTTCCTCCTAATTAGAGCTGGAATTCTAGTCGCCGCCGGACGCCTGCGTCAGTAAACGGGCATTAACCGCGCAACCAAGGACGCGACCCGCCCATGATGTGAAAGTGCAGGTGGCGGACTTCTTGCCCGCCCTCGACCCCCGTGTTGGTGACCAGGCGGTAACCGCCGTCGGGATAGGGGTTGCAGCCTTCTTGCAGTGCCAGTCGCGGCACCAGTGCCATCATTCTGCCCATCAATCCAGACTGTGCTTCGGTAATCTGAGCCATTGACGGAATATGCAATTTCGGAATCAGCAAAAAATGCACGGGAGCCCAGGGTGCGATGTCATGAAACGCGTAAAACTCGTCATCTTCGAAGACGGTTCGGGACGGGATTTGCTTCGCGATGATCTTGCAAAAGAGGCAATGGGGGTCGTGGCCCGGCGCGTGGCCGGCGCCGCTATCGGACGTGCTGAGCTTGCTCATGGGGCAATACCAAAGGGAAAAAAGTTGAAAAAGAGGTCTTAACCGCCCTGGGCGTCACGCAGCTGCGCCTTACGCAGAGCCTTTTCCTCGATGCCGCTGGTGCCGGCACGGCGTTCGAGTTCATTCACGACATCGGCCGGCGTCAATCCATAGTGCGCTAGGGCGATCAGGCAATGAAACCACAGGTCCGCCACTTCGTTGACGATTTTGACCGGGTCGGCGCCGTGATCCGCGTCTTTGGCGGCCATCACCACCTCGGTCGCCTCTTCACCAATTTTTTTCAGGAAGGCGTCCGGGCCCTGGTGCAGCAGGCGGGCCACGTAGCTACTGGCCGGGTCGCCCCCGTTCGCTGCTTTGCGGGTTTCGATGACGGCGGCCAGCCGCGCCAAGGCGTCCTGAGACAGGGAAGGCAATGCGGGTGCTTGGGCAGTCATAGGGCTATTTGTATATCGAGTCGGGATTTTTCAAGACGGGGTCCACGGGCAACCACTGGCCGTCTTTCAAGACACTGAAAAAGCAGCTGTGGCGTCCGGTATGGCAGGCAATGCCCGGAGTGTGCCCGTGCTGGGTGACGGTCAACAACACCACATCGGTGTCACAGTCGACCCGTATTTCATGCACCACTTGCACGTGGCCCGACTCTTCACCCTTGAACCAGAGTTTGTTGCGGGATCGGCTGAAATAGACGGCTCGGCCCAGTTCGGCGGTTTTTTGCAGCGACTCCCGATTCATCCACGCAAACATCAGCACGTCTTTGCTGCCCTGCTCTTGCGCGATGGCGGGAACCAGCCCTTGGGCGTCCCAGCGAATCTCGTCCAACCAGCTCATCGTCAATCCAACCGCACGGGAATACCCCGTTCGGACATCCGGGCTTTGGCCTGACCCACGGTAAATTCACCGTAATGAAAAATACTGGCGGCCAGCACCGCATCGGCGCCGCCCAGGCTCACGCCGTCTGCCAGATGGTCCAAG
>Ga0214921_10007534_pt1 | contig 14466 bp, 10 predicted proteins | sample LL1505_MetaG_FD_177992 | JGI IMG/M metagenome (GOLD analysis project Ga0214921, IMG submission 177992) | Freshwater microbial communities from Lake Lanier, Atlanta, Georgia, United States - LL-1505 | ecosystem: Environmental > Aquatic > Freshwater > Lake | place: USA: Georgia | collected... | reverse complement strand
CTGGGCAGTGGCGGGTGGACGCATCACACAGGACGCTTACCGGTTTTTCGAGCAGAAAATCCGCCTTGGTTTGCAGGCGGCCGGCCCGGTTGATGGACTGTCATTGCAGGTGCATGGCGCCTGTGCTGCCGATGGCATTGACGACGTGGAAGGCGCCCAGTTGCAAACCTGTCGGGACGTCCTTGGCCCCAATGTGCCCATCGTTTTGGGCTTGGACCACCACGCCAACATCACCCAAAAAATGGTGGCCTTGAGCACGGCCATCGTTGGCCACCGGACCCAGCCGCACGACCCCTATGACACCGGCCGCCTCGGCGCCGAGGTCATGCTCAAAATCCTGTACGGCGGCGCCCGCCCCGTCATGGCATGGCGCAAACTGCCGCTGTTGTCTCACCAGGAGCAATTCCTGACCGCGCAGGGCCCGATGAAGACCTGGTTTGACGCTGCTCGCGCCGCGGAGGCTGACCCGCGCGTCCTGCAGGCGTCCAACTACCCGATGCAGCCTTGGCTCGACGTGGCTGAGGGGGGCTGGGCCACCGTGGTCGTGACCGACAACGACCCAGCGCTGGCGGAGCATATCGCTGATGAACTGGCCGATCTGGCGTGGTCGCTGCGCGCTGAGTTCCAGAAAAAAGATGCGGTGCCCATTGATGCGGCGGTGCGGATGGCCGATCAGGCGGCCCAGGGCTTGGTGGTGTTGAGCGACACGGGCGACACCGTGTTTGGCGGCTCTTCAGGCGACAGCAACCTGATCCTTGAGTCCATCCTGCGCCTGGGCATTCCCAGCCGGGTGTTGATGCCGCTGATTGAGCCGGGCACGGTGACCGCGCTGGTGGCTGCCGGGGAAGGCGCCCAGGTGACCTTGGCCGTGGGGGGGCACTCAGCACCCAAGTTCTTCAAGCCGCTGACGGTCACCGGCACGGTGGGACGCATCCACCGCGGCATGGTGCCCTTGCGCAATTACTACCAGGCCGAGATCGATATGGGCTGCACGGTGGTGTTTCAGGTCGGCCCGGTCACCCTGCTGGTCAGTGAGTACCGGGGCGTGGCGGGCAACTTGCCCGATGTCTATGAGTTCATGGGCATTGATCCCCGGCAGTACAAGATGGCGGTGCTGAAGACCGCGTCCAACTTCCAGTATTTTGCAGCCCTGTCGTCGCAGGTGATCCGGGTGGACACCAGCGGCCCCGGCCAGTCGGACGTTCTCAGCCTGCCCTGGGAGAGACTGCCGCGCCCGGTGTACCCGCTGGACCCGTTGGCCGACTGGCGTGGTGTCCGGCCATGAAGCTCGCTCAAGCTGCCCTTTAGTTTTTGTCACGAGGAACCCAACCATGAAACCTAGCATTGCCCGCCGTACCGTCCTAGCCGCGTCGGCAGCGGTCGCCGTCACCACCTTGTTGTCACCCTTGTCGGCCCAGGCCCAGGCGCTCAAGGGCGGCCGCTTGCGGGTGGCCATCCTGGCCGATATCGTGAACTACGACCCGGCACAGTTCTCCTCGCAAAACTTTCCCTTGATCAAGAGCCTGTACGACAGCTTGATCGAGTACACCCCTGAAGGGCAGGCCATTCCCAATTTGGCATCGGCCTGGTCGGTCGGGGCCGGCAACAACTCGGTGACCCTCACGCTTCGTCGCGACGTGACCTTTCACAGCGGTGCGCCGATGAATGCCGAGGCGGTGGCGGCGACCCTCAAGAAGGCGGCCGACCCCAAACTCGGCAAAAACCTGTATGCCACGATGTCCTCCGTGAAGGACTGGACTGTGGTCGACCCGTTCACGATCCGGCTGAATTTCAGCGCCCCGATGCCGGACAAACAGATCACCGATTTGCTGCAGTTCATCTCACCGATTGATCCTGCCGGCATCGAGACCGTTGAAACCAAACCGGCCGGCACAGGCCCTTTCATGCTGGCCGAGCGGGTGTTGGGGCAGCGGGTGCGCATGGTCGTCAACCCCAAGTACTGGCGTGCTGAAAAGCCCCTCCTCACCGAGGTGGTCCTGACCTTCTTCAGTGACAACGATGCCGCCAGCGCTGCGCTAGAGTCCGGTGCGGTGGACATGATTTATGGCGGCGATTCCCGTGCAGCGCTGCGTCTGCGCTCGGCAGGCTACCAACTGGTGCAGGGGCCGGGGCCGTTGGTCCAGGTGTTTCGCATCAACACCACCCAGGGGCCCTTCCGCAATGAGAAGTTCCGTCAGGCCTTCAACCACTTGATGGACCGCCGCGCCATCCTGCAGGTGGGTTATGCCGGACTCGGCGAGGTCACAGCCCTGCCCTGGGCACCCGCCAGCCCGGCGGCCGACAAGTCGTATGACACCAAGTACGCGTTCGACCTGGACAAAGCCCGCGCCCTGCTCAAAGAGTCCGGTTTGTCGCAGGCCGACATGAACAACTGGAAGATCCTGGTCAACGGTGGCGACCAGGCCTCGGTGGCCATCAGTCAGGTGGTCCAAAGCACCCTGGCCAAGGCGGGTCTGACCGTTCAGCTCGATGTGATGGGGGCTCCCGAGTTCACCACCGCCTTGCTGGCGGGCAAGTTCAACGCCCTGTTTGGCGGTATCGGCAACATCCAGAAGTTCCCGACCCGGGTGGCCACCAACAGCATCTACCGCACCGCCAAGAATCCGGTCTTGGGCGATCCGCACCCACACCCGGCCTATGTCGAGGCCATTGCCAGGGTGGAAAAGACCTTTGGCTCGGGCGCCGAGGTCAAGGCCGCCTACGACAACCTGAACAAGGTGTTGGTCGAGTCGGCCTTTGCCATCCCGACCAACACCTACGACATTGGCCTGATCGTGGCGGCCAAGAACGTGGGTGGCATCACCCGGGAAATTGACAACATGCCGGTCTTCCGCACCATAGGGTTCCGTTGACGCTCCGGGTCCGCGGCCTGACGGTCACCTTTGTCGGTTCGGGCCGCCCGGTGCCGGCGGTCCGTGGCATTGATGTTGACGTCAATGCCAATCAGGTCCTGGGTATTGTGGGTGAGTCCGGTTCGGGTAAAAGTGTCACATCGCTGGCCCTGAGTGGCTTGCTGCCACCCGCTGCCCAGGTGCAGGGCTCGATCGAGCTCGATGGCGTGGAGATCACCACACTCGGCCCCGAGGCGCTGCGCCGTATGCGAGGCCGCGATGTCGGCATGGTGTTCCAGGACCCGACCACTACCCTGAATCCGGTGCTGCCGATCGGTCGGCAAGTGATCGAAGGCCAAGTGGCCCATGGTCAGGTGCCGTCTGGCCAAGCCACGCAGCGTGCCATCGCGTTGCTGCGCGAGGTCGACATTCCGGATCCCGAGGGCCGGGTGGCACAGTTTCCGCACCAGTTTTCGGGCGGCATGCGCCAGCGCGCCGTCATTGCCATGGCGATGTCCGGGCGTCCCAAGCTCATCATTGCGGATGAACCCACTACCGCTTTGGATGTGACCGTACAGGCCCAGGTGCTGGCTGTGCTGGCCAAGCGGCAGGCGGATACAGGGGCGGCCGTCATCCTGATCACCCATGACCTCGGGGTGGTGGCAGAAGTGGCTGACCAGGTGGCCGTGATGTATGGCGGGCGGATTGTCGAGTCCGGCCCGGTACAGGCCATCTTCGCCCAACCGCGGCACCCCTACACCGTGGGCTTGCTGCGCAGCGTGCCCCGGATTGACACGGTGGACACCCGCCTGGTGCCCATCGTCGGCCAGCCGCCCACTCCCACCGCGCTGCCGACCGGTTGTGCCTTTCATCCGCGGTGCCCGATCGGCCGGCATCGGCCAGTGTGTGCCGCGCAGGATCCGGCCCTGCGCGCCGTCGGGCCCGGCCATAGCAGCGCCTGCCACTTTCCGGACGAAGTCGAGCCGCTGCTCACGGCGGAGGAGCCCAAGTCGCCGGCGCTGCCACTCCCTGGTAGCCTGTCTGCCGAAGCGGCCCACGTGACCTTGCTGGTGGTTGACCAGCTTCGTGTGTTCTACCCGATCAAAGCTGGCATTTTGCGGCGTCGGGTGGGATGGGTGCGCGCGGTGGACGGGGTGAGCCTGACGGTGCGGGCCGGCGAAACGGTGGGCTTGGTCGGTGAGTCCGGCTGTGGCAAGACCACCACCGGGCGCGCCATCATGGGCCTGATTCCCAAATCGGGTGGGCGGGTGCTGTTCGACGGGCAGGACATCACGCAATTGCCGGGCGACGCCATGCGCCAAGTGCGCCGGCACATGCAGTACATCTTTCAGGACCCCTACTCGTCGCTGAACCCAGTGCTGACGGTGGGCGACATCGTGGCCGAGCCCCTGCGTATTCATGGCCTGTACGACGAACTGGGCGGCGCCCCTTGGGTGGCGCAGTTGTTTGACATGGTAGGGCTCTCCCGCACCATGATGCAGCGCTACCCGCAAGAGTTCTCTGGCGGCCAGCGTCAACGCATCGGCATTGCCCGGGCGCTGGCGCTCAAGCCGCGCTTGTTGATTCTGGATGAGCCGGTGGCGGCCTTGGACGTGTCGATCCAGGCCCAGGTGATCAACCTGCTGCAGGACCTGCAACGGGAGCTGGGGCTGGCTTACCTGTTCATTGCCCATGACCTGTCGGTGGTGCGGCACATTTCGGACCGGGTCGCGGTGATGTACCTGGGCCGGATTGTGGAAGAGAGCACCAAGGCCGCGCTGTACCAGTCACCGCTTCACCCCTACACGCAGTCCCTGATGTCGGCCGTGCCGGTGCCAGACCCGGGTGCCCGCGCCACGCGCCAGCGCATCCTGTTGCAGGGCGACATTCCCAACCCGGCAGCGCCGCCCACTGGCTGCCATTTCCACCCGCGTTGCTTCAAGGCCACTGAGCTTTGCCAGCGCGAATCCCCGGCTTTTATCGCGTATCCGGGCTCACCCACCCGGGTGGCATGCCACCATGCGGGGCCACTGGCATGAGCGGGCGCTGGCTTCGCACGCGGCAAGCCGCCGGTCGGGTGCTGGCCCACAAAGGGGCCTTGCTGAGCCTGGTGTACCTGGCGCTGATGATGGTGATGGCTCTGCTGGCACGCTGGATCCTGCCCTACGATGCCCTGACGCAGGACTATGTGAACATGTTGCAGGCGCCAGGGCCGGCGCATTGGTTTGGTACCGATGAGCTGGGCCGTGACATTTTTGCCCGCGTGATCTATGGCGCCCGCACCTCTTTGTTGACCGCAGCCGGAGCGGTCACCATTGCCGGCCTGCTCGGTGTGCCAATCGGGCTGATGGCCGGTTTTTTTGGCGGCTGGCGCGACACGCTGTTGATGCGTTTTGTCGATGTGCTGCTGTCCCTGCCGGGCATCCTGTTTGCCATGGCCCTGATCGCGGTGCTCGGGCGCAGCCAGATGGCAGCGCTGGTGGCGGTGGGCATCACCGGTATTCCGAGTTTCGCCCGCATCACCCGGGCCCAGGTGCTGTCCCTGCGCAAGCGGGACTTTGTCACGGCGGTGGAGGCGCTGGGCGGCTCCTCGTCTTACAACATGTTCCGCACCGTGCTGCCCAACGCCTGGAGCCCGATTTTGGTGCAGGTGGTGATCCTGTCGTCGGTGGCCATCCTGATCGAAGCCTCGCTGGCCTTTTTGGGCGTGGGTATTCCGCCGCCCACGCCGAGTTGGGGTGAAATGCTGCGCACCGGCAAGTCCTTTTTGCACGATGCCCCAACCTACGCCGTGTTTCCGGGTCTGGTCCTGACTTTGACCATCCTGTCGCTGGACACCTTGGGCCGCACCCTGGCCAAGGTGCTGGAAGACCGCCATGAGGTGGTGGATGCACCTGGGGGCAAGCCATGATCGCTTTCATTCTGCGGCGCCTGCTGCAGCTGTTGCCGGTGCTGCTGATTGCCTCTACCGGCATCTGGGCCATGATTTATGCCGTGCCAGGCAGCCCGGTGGCGGCGATGGTGGGTGAAAACGCCACGCCCGAGCAAATCCAGGCGGTCACAGTGCGGCTGGGGCTGGATCGCCCGGTGCATGTGCAGTACGCCGCCTGGCTGGGCAGCGCCCTGCAGGGCGATTTCGGCCTGTCCATCCAGAATCGCGAACCGGTACTCAACCTGATCGGACAACGCATCCCCGCCACCCTGCAACTGGGGCTGGCTGCAACGCTGGTGGGCTTGTTGCTGGGGATTCCGGTGGCCGTGCTCAGCGCCCTCAAGCCGGGTTCACTGATGGACCGGGCCTTGAGCGGCTGGAGTGCGCTGGCGCTGGGCGTTCCGACCTTCTGGCTGGGCATCCTGCTCATCCTGTTGTTTGCGGTGCATCTGCGCTGGTTGCCGTCGGCGTCGGGCTATGTGTCGGTCTTTGAGGCGCCCCTGGACGCCATCCGCAACCTGTTGTTGCCGGCATTGACGCTGGGTGTCTATGTGTCAGGCATCTTCGCCCGTTTTCTGCGCGCCTCCTTGCTGGGCGAGCTCAAGGCCGACTATGTCCGCACCGCACGCTCCAAGGGGCTGCCCGAGCGCGACGTGATCGGCCGGCATGTGATGCGCAACGCCTTGCTGCCTTTTGTCACCATCGTTGGCCTGATGATGGCCACCTTCATCGGCGGCACGGTCGTGACCGAGGCGGTCTTCACCTACCCTGGCCTGGGCCGCCTGCTGATCCAGGCCATCAGCACCCGGGACTACCCGCTGATCCAGGGCTGCATCCTGTTCATCTTGCTGGTGTTTGTGTTCATCAACCTGGCGGTCGATGTGCTTTACGCCTACATTGACCCGCGGATTGATCTGGCGTGATCAGGATTCAATTCCTGACTGTTATATTGCTATTGAAAAAATAGCTGTAACCCTATGTGCCACAAGGGCTGAGAGCCTTTTCGACACTTAATCTATGGGCTTGCGACGGGCTGGTTGGCTGCTGCTGGCCGCGGCGATCGCCTGATGAACCCGCTGCAGCAACTCGCCATGAAAGCCTTCACCCGCCATCCCGTCATCCCCTTGAGGCCGCTCTGTCAAGGTGAAGTTGCCACGGCGATCTTCGCCCCGAACCAGCATGGCAAATGGCTTACCGCCACTGCTTTGCCGCACCTTGGGCGACACATAGCGGATCGCCAGCCCGATTCTGGGGATGTCGGTGCGGTTGGCGTCCGAGCCGTGGACGATCCACAGGTGGTGCATCGACATTTCACCGGGCTGCAAGGCCATGGACACGGCGGCGGATTCGTCCATGGGCACGGCGACCTCCTGCCCTCGGGTGAGTGCGTTGTCAGGGTTGAAGGTGTCGCGTTGGGGCAGCGCCGGGCCCCGGTGCGAGCCGGGCAGCACCCGCATGCAGCCGTTGTCGGGGGTGGCCGGGCTCAGGGCCACCCAGGCGGTGAGCACCTCCATCGGCGCCAGTCCCCAGTAGGCGCCGTCCTGGTGAAGGGTGATGAAGGTCTTGTCGCCGGGCATTTTGACGAACCACACCGTGTTCCAGGCCAGGATGTCGGGCCCGAGCACCTGTTCAACGGCGTCCAGGATGGCCGGTTCGCGTGTCAGTTCATCCACCCAGCGGAACGCAAAGTGGGTGTCTGAGTTGACCTGCCAGCGCTGGTTGGGCGGCAGTTGCTGCAGGACGTGCTGGTGGCGTTGATAGAAGTCGAGGTACCGGTCCCGGTAATGCGCAGTGCTTGCTGGGTCGAGCACCGACACCGGGAACACATAGCCGTCGCGGTCAAAGTCGGCGCGGCTGACCTGGTGTGGCTGCAAGCGGGGGTGCATGACGGCTACAGCGGCAGGTCAGACGGTGATCCGGCGTGCCCGCGCTGTCACAGGCCAGGCTTCGTCAGCACGCCCCTCGCGCACGGCCCAGACCTCGCTGTGCAGGGCCATGGTTGGGCAGATGTGGCGCGGCAAGCCGTACAGCACGTCGCCCACCTGGTAGTCCTTGGCGCGCGGCGTCTGGATGACCAGGTGCTCTTCACTCTGGATGGTGGCGACCGCATCTTCCAGACCAAACAATTGCACCCGGGGGTGGGGCATCTCGGCGGCCACGGCCTTGTGTCCCAGGTCAAGGCACAGCAGGTCGGGCGCAGGTTTGCTGATGATCCGGGTCATCAGGACGGCCGCGTTTTGCATGTGGTGCTCAGGGCAGACTTTTTCCTGGCCAAAGTCCCACAACACCGTGGTGCCGGCGCCCACCTCCACGTCCGCGTGTTGGGCCAGCAGGGCAAAGGTCGGCGTGCCGCTGGCGATCAGTTTGGGTACCAGCAAACCCTCGGCGCGCAGCTGGTCACGCATCGCCCAGACCACGGCAAAGGTGTCCTCCACCTTGCGCGCCAGCGCCACGTTGTCCGGGTTGTGCAAATGGCCGTCGTAGGCGTGCAGGCCGCCCGGCGTGACGGCGGGTGTGCTGCAAAGCTGCCGGTAAAGCGCCAGCGCCGCCTCGCCCGGGATGATGCCGGTGCGGTTCATGCCAACGTTGAGGTCAACATACAGCGTCAGCACCACACCGGCGGCCACGGCCGCGGCACTCATGGCCTGCAGGTTGGCGGGGTCGTCGACCAGGGTAGCCCAGCGCGTGGCCGCAAAGCGCTGCATCAGGGTGATGAAGCGGGCGATGCCGGGCCCGTTGGGCTGGTGCGCCAGCAGGATGTCTTCACCCCCCGCCTGGGCCGTCATCTCGGCCTCGGCGATGGTCGAGACTTTGAACTTGTGGATGCCGGCAGCCCGTTTCATGGCAATGATGGGTGCGAGCTTGTGAGTTTTGACGTGCGGGCGCAGCCGGTTCACGTCGCCCGCCAACTCGATCATGCGCTGCAGGTTGTGTTGAATGCGCTGCGGGTAAAGCAGCACGGTGGGCGAGGCAATGCTGCTCGCATTGGAGATTTCGTACCAGGGGGTCATGGCAATCGGCCTTTCAAGGAAGTTGTATTTCTGGAGGCGGTGGATGGCGCTACCAGGCGGACCAGCCGCCATCCACTGTCAGGTTTTGTCCGGTGATCCAGCGGCCAGCCGGGCCGGCGAACAGGGCCACGGCGCCATTGAGGTCGGCGGGCAGGCCAAGCCGCCCCAAGGGCAACTGCGTCAAAAAACGGTCGCGGGTGGTGGGGTCAATGCCAGGCTTGGGGATTTGCCCCGGGCTGATGCAGTTGACCGTCAGGCCATGCTGGGCCCATTCGCAGGCCAGCGCCCGCGTGAGGTTGAGCACGGCACCCTTGGCCGCATGGTAAGACTGGGATGAACGCGCAAATCCCGTGCCATAGAGTGCGGGGTTGCTACCCAGATTGGCATGGATGGAGCCGACCGTGATGATGGCGCCCATCCGGCTGGGGATCATCAACCGTGCTGCCGCCTGGGCGCACACCAGGGTGGTGGTGACATTGCCGCGCAGGGTTGCCTCCAGGTCGGCCACGGTGATGTGGGGCGCCATCTCGCGACCCTGGCCGCCGCCGGCATTGCAGACCATCACGTCCAGGCGTTGCCGCGATTGCCAGATGCGCTCAACGACCGCCTGCATGGCGGCTTCGTCGGCCGCATCGGCGGCATGGGTGTGGGCGCTGGCGCCCGTGGCCCGCAGCGCTTGCGCCGCCGCTTCCAATGGCTCAATACGCCGGCCAATCAGGTGCACCTCGGCGCCCAGCTGGGTCAAGGCCAGCGCCATCGCGCGGCCCAGGTGGGTGCCGCCGCCCGTGACAGCCGCCACGGCGCCGCGCAGGCTCAGCCAGTCGGGCAGCGGGATGGCTTGCTGCTCAGGCTGCACGGAGCACCCGGCCCGGTCGTGCCGGGGTTTGTTCGCCATCGCGCAGCACCAGGCTGCCATTGACCAGCACGTGGCGCACGCCTGCCGCGCGTTGGGTTGGCATCAGGTAGGTGGCGCGGTCTGCCACCTCGGCTGGGTCGAACACCACGATGTCGGCCGCGTGCCCCAGGGCCAGGGTGCCACGGTCGCGCAGCCGCAGCCGTTCGGCCACACGGCCGCTCATCTTGGCAATGGCGGTGGCCAGGTCCAGGTCGCCCAGCTCACGCACAAAACGGCCGAGCACGCGCACGCTGGCGCCAAAATTGCGGGGGTGCGGGCGCCGCGTGCCCTGGTCAAAGCACAGGGCCGAACCATCAGAGCCCATGACTGAGCGCGGGTGGGTCAGGAAGGTGCGCATATCGGCCTCTGTGCGGTAAAACAGCACCACCATCACCCGGTTGCCACCGTCCCGGCACAGGCTCAACACCAACCGCGCTGGCGTCATGCCCAGCCCGTCGGCGGCCTGCTGCAGGTTTTGGCCCTCGACAGTGCCCAGCAGGCCGTCGGTGCGGGCCAGCACCACCCGGTCCCACAGCCAGGGGATCAGGTGCGCCGACCAGCCTTTGAGCAGGTCGGTTTCGGCGCGTGCCATCACATCAGCGTCTTGCAGCCGAGCGCTCATCTCGGCGACGCCACCTTCCTGAACCCAGGGCGGCAGGTATTGGGTGAGCGCAGAGCTAGAGGCGTCGTAAGGGTAGACATCAAAGCCCGCATCCAGGCCCTGACCCACCGCGTCGTCAAAGCGCTGGGTCCAGGCGCCGGCGCTGCCCCATTCGGACGGCGTGTTGATGGCGGCATGCGAGTACTGCACCCGAACGCCCGAGGCTCGCCCCAGGTGCAACGCCTCATGCAGCGGTCCGTAGCGGTGGTCGTCACCGAGCAGGTCTTTGTCACGGGCGTGGGTGGCGTACAGGCGGTCGCGTCCGGCCAGCACCTGACACAGGGCGGTCAACTCGTCGGTGTCGGCATAGCGCGAAGGCACATAGGTCAGCCCGGTGGTCATGCCAAAGGCGCCCTGGTCCAACATGCGTTCCAGCAGGGTGCGCATGGCCTGCAGCTCAGCGGCGCAGGCTGAATCGCGGCGGACCCCCATCACTGCTATCCGCAGGGCGCCGTGGCCAACCAGGGGGGCGATGTTGAGGGCGATGCCGTTCTGCTCGGCAGCGGCGCGATAACCGTCGAGGTCAACCCAGTCCAGGGCTGCCGGGTCATCGCCAATGCCGGCCAGCAAATCCAGATGAAGCGGCAGATGGGCGGGGTTGATGGGGAAGGGCGAGAAGCCGCAATTGCCGGTGACGTCGGTTGTGACGCCTTGACTGACCTTGCTTTGGCCCCGCCCGTCGATCAGCAGGCTCATGTCGGAATGGGTGTGGATGTCGATGAAACCTGGCGCAACCACCAGACCCCGGGCATCCAGGTCGATCAACGCGCGTTGCGTTGTCGCCGGGCCCATGAAGACGATACGGTCTCCTTGCACGCCCAGGTCGAGTTCACGCGGTGCTGATCCCGTCCCGTCAAAGACCGTTGCGCCCCGGATTAGCACATCCCACGCCATTCGTCCCACTCCAAGCCTCTGCCTGCGGTCTGAGGCAGCGGCGCTGCCAACCTTGCCGAGGCTAGACCATTATCAGAGCGTCAGGGCCGATTAGCCGGCAGGCGCTGTTTCGCCCTACGCAACAGCGCGCAAGGGTTCAGCGCCGGCGCCAGCCCTGGGTGGTCCGTTCCAACCGCCGTGTCAGCAGCACATGGGCAATTTTCACACTGGCCGAGGTCGCCACAATGGTCATGGCCATGGCAGCAGCCGCAGCGGTGAAGCCGGCCTCGTCCATGTTGACGATGGCGATGGCGGCCAGTTTGGTGTCGGTTGAGTACAGGAAGATCACAGCCGACACGGTGGTCATGGCATTGACAAAGAGGTAGATGCTGATGTCCAGCACCGCCGGCAGGCAGACCGGCAAGGTGACGCGGGTCATGGTACGCAAGAGCGACACCTTGAGGGAGGCAGACACGGCTTCGAACTCCTGGTCCAACTGCTTGAGTGCGGTGGTTGCCGTCAGATGGCTGACCGTGTAAAAGTGGGTCAAGGAGTTAATGACCAGAATGCCCATCGTGCCGTACAAAAAACCAAAGGGATTGCCTTTGGCATTGAAGAAGAAAATGTAGGCCAGACCCAGCACCAGGCCCGGTACCGCCATGGGCAACATGGCCATGAATTGGGCCAGCACCCGGCCGGCGACAAAGCCTCGGGTTTTTTCCAGCAGGTAAGCGCCGACAAACACGATCACCGTGCCGATGACGGCGGTCCAGGCCGCCAATTGCAGCGAGTGCCCATAGGCGGCCCAGCCGTCAGAGTCAAACTCGCCAAAGGCGTAGTTGTTCAGTGTCAGCGTCAGGTTGTAAGGCCAGCGCGTCACCAGCGAGGCCCAGGCCGCCATGGCCAACACCACGGCAATCATGCCGCCGACCACGCTGCAAAAGGCGAAGAGTGCCCAGTCGCGCTGCGGCGCCGGCTTGGGCACCAGCGGCACGGCGCGTGCCGACAGCAGCGCGACCTGGCGTTGCTGGAAGATGCGCTCAGCTGCAAACGCCACCACCGCCGGTATAAGCAGCACAAAGCCCACCACGGCGCCCATCTCGAAATTCTGCTGGCCGATCACCTGTTTGAAGATGTCGGTGGCCAGCACGTTGAAGCGACCGCCAATCACCTTGGCAATGCCGAAATCGGTAATGACCAGTGTAAAAATCACGAAGCCTGCACTGATCAGGCCGTACTTGGCGCCAGGCAGGGTGACCGTCAGGAACACCCGGGTCTTGGAGGCGCCCAGGGCGTCGGCCGCCTCGTACAGCCGGGAATCTGCCATGGAGAGTGCTGCCAGCAAAATCATCAGGGCATGTGGAAAGCAGTAGAACACCTGCGAGAGCACGATGCCAAATGGCCCGTAGATTGAAACCCCGAACATCCAGCCCTTCAGGAATCCCTGGTTGCCAAACAGATAGATCAGAGAGATGGCCGGCAACAGTGATGGCGCCAGAATCGGGATCAGCGCCAGCGATTGAAAAAGACCCTTGAAGCGCATGCAGCTGCGCTGCAGGGCGTAGGCATAGACAAAGGCCAGCGGCAGCACGATCGCAGTGGTGAGTACGGCGATGAACAGGCTGTTCCAGACCGAGGCGAACAGGGTCGGCGTGGAGAAATAACGCAGGTAATTAGCCAGACCGATGAACTCGCCATTCTGGTTCTGGAAGCTCTTCGACAGCAGCCACCACAGGGGCAGGATCAGGGTCAGCAGCAGCCAGCCGATCAACAGGCAGATGCCGGCGCGCATCAGCAGGTCGTCCCGGTCCAGACGGCGCCGGTTCGGCGGCCCGCCGGCTGCAACGCTAACGCTGGCCGGTGTCACGGCAGTTGCGGCCCCCCGGGGAACACCCGGATGCGGTCTGGCGGCAAGCTGATGCGCAGCGTCTGACCCTCGCTGATGGCCAGGTCTCGCACCACGTTGATGGAGAAGTCAGCGACCAGCGCCGGCGTGTCATCGTCCAAGGTCAGACCAACTCGGCAAAACGAGCCTAGAAACTCGATACCAGACACACGCACCTCGGCGCTGTTAGGCGCGTCGGGCAAGACGTTGCGGACCACCACGTCCTCGGGCCGGATGGCCAAGGTCACCGACTGGCCGAGGCCGGGGTTCAGGTCGAGCTCACAGGCCAGGTCCAGCCTGCCAAAACGCGCGCTGCCAGCGCCCAGTACCAAAGCGGGCAGGAAGTTGGTGGTGCCAACGAAGTCGGCCACAAAGGCGCTGGCGGGACGACGGTACACCTCGAGCGGCGTACCGATCTGCTCGATCACGCCCTCGTTCATGACCACAATACGGTCGGCCATGGTCAGCGCTTCTTCCTGGTCATGGGTCACCATGATGGTGGTCACGCCCAGCCGCTGGTGCAGCCGACGGATTTCCAAACGCAAATAGGCCCTTACCCTCGCGTCCAGGGCACTGAGCGGCTCATCAAGCAGCAGCAGCCCAGGCGACAGTGCCAAGGCACGCGCCAGCGCCACCCTTTGCTGTTGTCCTCCCGACAACTGGGCCGGGTACTTGAGACCGGCGTCGGGCAGCCCGACGAGGCGCAGCAATTCAGCCACGCGCGTGCGGGTCTCGGCCTTGGGCTGCTTGCGGCTGGCCAGCCCATAGCCCACATTGGCCGCCACAGACAGGTTGGGAAACAGCGCGTAAGACTGAAAGACGATGCCGAAATCGCGTTGCGAGGCCGGCAGGCTGGAAATGTCCCGACCGCCCTGGACAATGCGGCCCGAGGTCTGGCTGTCAAGACCAGCAATGGCCCGCAGCAAGGTGGTCTTGCCGCAGCCTGAAGGCCCCAGAAAGCAGACGAATTCACCGGGATAAACGTCCAGCGAGACGTCTTTCAGGGCTGCAAAATCACCAAACTGTTTTCTGAGCCGTTCAATGCGCAGGTAGGGCGCAAGCGACATTACTTCGGTGCTGACTTGCCGTCGTAACGCTTGGTCCATTCAGCCAGAATGCGCGCACGGTCCGCACCCATCTTGGCCAGATCGATCTTGGCCATGGCGGCGTCGGCACTGGGTGGGTAATTGGGCGGCGCGGGGTTCAGGCCGGGATAGCCGACGATGGCGTAGCTCTTGCCATACAGCTCATAGGCCTTCTTGGTCACGGCCCAGTCGGCCAACTTTTGCGCAGCGGCCAGGTTTTTGGTGCCCTTCACGATGGCGGTGGCTTCCATGTCCCACGGTGAGCCTTCCTT
>Ga0214921_10007533_pt1 | contig 14468 bp, 14 predicted proteins | sample LL1505_MetaG_FD_177992 | JGI IMG/M metagenome (GOLD analysis project Ga0214921, IMG submission 177992) | Freshwater microbial communities from Lake Lanier, Atlanta, Georgia, United States - LL-1505 | ecosystem: Environmental > Aquatic > Freshwater > Lake | place: USA: Georgia | collected... | reverse complement strand
ATAGTAAACTTTCTGTTGATAAAATTTTGGATAATGCAAATCAAAAAGTCTATGAGAGTGGAATGAATGTTAGTGATGATGATCTGTGGGATACTCAAATTCTTCACATTATAACTAATATTGATGACATCATTGATCAAATTCATGATTGGACAAGTAAAACCAAGATGATATGGTTTTCATTAGTCATGATTACAATTGTTGATGGTGAACTAGAGATCATAATTTGATTTATTAAAAATTGATTTTATTTTATTTTGTGTAAAGTCTGTATATTATGTACAAATTACACAAAGATGCAAAAATCACCATATGATCCAAGAGAATACAAAAGTATGATATTACCTAACAAAATGAGAGTAATCATGGTCAGTGATAAAGCCACAACAATTTCAGCAGCAACAATGATGGTTGGCGTTGGTTCATATGATGATACTATTGATGGTCAAGCTCATTTTTTAGAACATCTATTATTTATGGGAAGTAAAAAATATCCAGATGAGAATTGTTATGGAGATTTTGTATCAACACATGGTGGATCAACAAATGCATATACAGATGTAATAAATACATGTTATTATTTTTCAGTTAACTCTGATTCATTTTGTGAGGCTTTAGATATTTATTCTAGATTTTTTATTGATCCATTATTGACTGATAGTGCTGTGGAAAGAGAAATGAATGCAGTAGATGCAGAATTCAAAGGAAATTTAACACATGAATCATGGAGAAATCATATGGTTACAAAATTGATGGTAAATCCAGATCATCCATACAGGAGATTTACAATTGGAAACAAGGAAACATTAAATGTTGATGGAATATTTGAGCATGTTAAAAAATTACATGCAGACTATTATTCTGCAGATATTATGAATCTGTGTATTGTCGATAATAAACCAATCAATGAGATTGAAGCATATGTTGCAGAAATGTTTTCTCAAGTTGAAAATAAAAATGTTTCTGCTAAAATAAATAGAAATTATCCCAGACTATTGACACAAACAAAAAAATGTGTAAAGATAGTTCCTATTAAGAGGAATCATAAATTGACCATTATGTGGGAATTTCCGGGATACTCTAAGTATTGGTTAGTGTCTCCATTAAACTTTTTGGGTCATTTAATGGGACATGAATGTGATGGCAGCATATTGCAAACACTTAAAAATTTAGATTGGGCAACTAGTTTGAGAGCTGGTGTGTGTGATGAATGGGGAGATCAGTCAACCTCAACAGTTACAATTTCAATGACCGAAGAGGGGGTAAAACATATTTCAGAAATAATAGCAATAGTCTATGATTATATTAATCTGATATCAAAATGCACTATGGCAGAAATGGAAGAGCTTTACAACGATTATCATGAAGTCAGTAAAATAACTTGGTTGTTTGCTCCTAAAAATGATGCTTTGTCATACAGCAATGACATTGCATATAGAATGTTTAAAAATCATTTCATACCACTAGATGATGTCATTGTTAGTAATTCAATGTTCAAACCATTTGATACCAAAACTTATGATATGATTCGAGCATTTTTACACTTGTTTAATCATGATAATAGTATTGTTATTTTGGTTTCACCAGAAAATGCAAATGTTGCTGATCAGACTGAACTAATTTTTGGTGCAAAATATTGTGTTAATGACATTGCATATTTAGATAAAACAGATAAGTTTAGAGATTTATTGAGTTTACCAAAAAGAAATATGTTTGTACCTTCTAATTTTGATATGGTGATAGAACCAAATGATGAACTACCAAGAAAAATAAATGCTGATAAGTATCCATTTTTCAATAACCTGTGGATAAAGGTAAATACAAAATTTAATTTGCCACATGCTAAAGTATACATTGATCTAAAACCTAAAAATTGGTATGGAAATGTAAGAATGACACTTATAACAACATTTTTAGCTGAAATGTTTTCAGAATATGTAAATCCTACATTGTATTATGCAAATCAGCTATATTACAATGCATCTGTATATCAATCTGATGGTTCTCTGGGAATATGTATAGGTGGATATGCTGAGAAAATATATGACTTAACACAATTTTTATTCACAACACTAAAATGTGCACCATATACACAAAAAATGTTGGATCGCGCGAGGGAACGATTGGTAAAATCATGGGAAAATGAGAAGCTGAGTGCACCTTATGACACTGTATCATACATGTTAGAGGAATGGATAAATCCCAAATATGTATCCGCTAAAAAATTACTGAGTGAGCATATGAGTGTTACACTTGATGATATTAAAAATTATTTTAATGATAATAGCTTTTTTGTTAGTGGACTGATAGAAGGAAATATCACACAAAATAATGCTGAAAAAATATTTGGTATTCCAGCATGCATTATTCAAAACACCCATGATACTGAGCAAGAACCAAATATTAAATATATTGATGATAGTAAGTCAATTGAATCATGCAAATATTATCATCCAAATACTGCAGAAACAAACTCATGTGTAGCAATATTTTGTAAATATAAATATTTAGCATTTGGTGATGAATACTATGAGAACATGAGCATGTATCGCATAATGTCCGCAATAAACTATGACAAATTTTTCAACCAATTAAGAACACTTGAACAACTTGGTTATGCCGTGTCATCATATCAAAAATATTTTGGATATCATGATTATCGACTTTATGGACAAATATATATAATCCAAACTGCAACATACACAACAACACATTTATGCGAAAGAATTAATGACTTTATTGTAAAATTTCTGGATGTATTGGAAACAATGTCTGATGAGAAATTTGAGGAATATAAAATGAATACCATACTATCTATTAATGAAGCACATGAATCATTGGATACTGAATTTGGTGATGATATTAATGCATTAGTGGCAAAGCATGGTTTTGACCATGTTAAACAACTTACTAAATGTACTGAAGTACTGACAAAATATGATCTTGTAAAATTCTACAGGGAATATTTTATCGATAATAAATCGGTCTGGACATTGGAAGTATTAGGAAATGTTGATGATTTAACTGAAAGTTCCCCAAAAAGAAGACGAGTTGAGTTATAAACATAATTTATTTATTACATACATAGAGAAACCAATATAAATATAACACACTAATAAGAAGTGTGGAGCAAATCCACTAAGCGAACTATTGGATAAATACTGATAGTTCGGAAGCAAGAATCGGATATAAGAAATTCCGTAAGATTCAAACTCTTATCCTGTATAGGTTAGTGGGAGCGTTACCCACTTCTTGCACGGCAGAATCGGATAGTTGGTCAATTCCGCGGGTCTTAAACTCCCGTCCGCAAGGTTCGTGGGTTCGAATCCCACTTCTGCCACATGTTTGGTTCAAAAACATAAAACTAAAGTGTAAATTATTTTAGTGATTTAGGGAATCGTGTTTTACCAAACACCGGAAGTTTTAGTGCATTGGAAACGATGTGTTAAGACGAGCTTCCATAGTCTAGTAGTCTGGATAACAAGCTGTCGACTTGTAGGTAGGGGAGCATAACCCCTTGGAAGCATTCTCTCCGTAGTTCAAAGCAGAACAAAAAGACTGTAAATCTTTTGGCATGGGAGCGTTACCCATCGGAGAGAGATGACAAATTTAATATAAATTTGTTTAGTTTAAAAATAAAACCAAACAAATAACTATTTCATGCGCAGTGTACATAACACCAATTGTTCCATTTGAGAGTCTGGTATGGCTGCATAAGTTGATTTATCCATATTGATCTTATAATGAGCACCATTTTTATTTTGAAACATAAATGATAATCCATTGTGACATGCCTGTTTATCCAAAACAATTTTATACAGTTTGTTTGCAACATGTTGTGGCAAATCTAATATATTTGTTTCTATCAGTTGGGTTGTTACTTTTTCAACACAATCTATCAATTCTTTTTTAAAAAGAATAATTTTGGGAAAATATAGATGAACACCATATCCAACTGTTTTGTCAACATATATGTATTCATTGGTGCCTAAGGCAGAACATATCAACCTAATAATGTAATCGGTCAATTCATTTATTCGGGCATCTGGTAAATATTTTGATAATCCGTGTTTATCCAATTTAAAATCAAAGTCAAAATATGCCATTGTTTGTTCAGTTCTTCTTTCAACAAAAAGATATTTATCCTTGAATGAGCTATTAAGGATAAAGTCATAGAGTATTTTCATGTCCGGAAAACTAAAATTTCCTTTTATTTTATAATCACCATATGATGTGTGTGTTGTTGGTTTATTATTTCTATACGGCAATAAGCCACATATGCACATAATTGTCTTATCTACTTTTCTGACCTCGTGACGAATCTCTGCATTTCTTAAACATGCACACATATCATCTTTTTGGAGTGGCGCTTCAGGATCTATTATTGTGTGACTAATGGTACATACATCGTCATAATTAAATTTGTATTTATTTGTGTTGTCTGATAACATGCGAACTAAATAAGTAAGCATTGTAATCATATATGAATCTGTTTTGTTGTATTTTGCATGAATTTTTTTTGTTTGATAAAAATAGGTTGCTAATTTATCAAACTGTTCATCAGAAAATATTGTTGATGATTCGGGTTTCAATAATAATGTTTTGTTGACTGAAAATGTCATGATATCATTAATTGGTGGTAATGATTGACTTTCTAAAAATGTGTTAATGAATGATAATAAGGCTGATTTAGGACACGACATTTTTAATTGATATATGATATGTTTATTATTTAGTAACTATGCAATGTTTGATGTTATCAATTTTTTGTTAATGCCTGCAACGTAAGAAAGTATTATAGGCTATTATTTTTAAAAGTATATGTGTTTACTATCATATAATCAATAAAATAGTAAACAATGTAATAATTGCATGATGGACATTAAGTATTTTTATTCCGTCATGCAGTTCTTCATTGTCATTTATTTTATTGGTCTTTATGATCATTAGTATCCTATCACATAAACCAATAAAATAGATCATTAAAATAATAACATTATGATAAATAATAAGAACAAATATAGTTCCTATTATTTATCATAATGTTATTATTTTAATGATCTATTTTATTGTTCCATGTGATCGGCATACATGTCTGTTCAATAAAAATCAACAAGACACAATATTTGGTTTATAGTAAAAATGTGTTTACCTTATGGCATTCTTACATTGCAATCATTAATTTTTTGTGAAAAGAGATATGATTCCAGGTAAAAAAATTGATAAATAAATATCTCTATCAAGTCAATATTATTAATTTAATATATCAATTGTATATCATGTCCAGAAACCTAATTACTCTTTACAATCCCCGTTTTGGTTCAAAGATTCGACCTAATTTATCAATTGTTAACAATGAACTTGCAAAACGTGGATATGCTGCAATTCATAAACTACATGGTGACAACAACTGTGCAGTCTGTTCAGGAACAAATGTAGTTAGTGAGTGGTGTGTTACTAGTCCATGTGGACATATTATTTGTTCTGATTGTGTAACAACAATTCATACAAACCGACATTCGGCAGGTATGGCTGATTTAGGGGATGGAATATGTTTGCTGTGTTATGGTTCAGGAACTACATTTGACATTGTGATATCAAATGCCTCATCTGGTGGTTCATCTTTGCTCACACCAGCATCAGACTCATCTTGTGTCACCGGCACTAGTACAAGTTCTAGACTATTTGAAAAAGTTGTTGACTTTGCAAAGAAGGCTGTTTTGCCATCTACATCATCTTATTCAGATCTGGCAGCGGTACTCGTGGATCCTTTCAAGCCATCTGTTGCACCATTTGAAATTCCAACATCCAGTACACATGATGTTTCATCTGTTACTAGTCTTACATTTGGAATTAATCGTGAAAGTCATCAGGGTGTTGCAAAATTAGCGAATGTTACAGCGGGTATATCAGTAGTTCCCATTGATGTTGTGTTTTTGATGGATGTGTCTGGCAGCATGAAATCATATTTTGCAGATTTGTGCACAATGGTAAAACAGTTTATTGGACAACTCAGTTCAATTGATAGATTTACAGTTATTAATTTTTCAACAACAACATCACAACCATTTCCACTAATGCCTGTTTCTGATACTAATAAGGACTATATGACTTCTCTAGTTCGCCAAGATGATGTCTGGAATGGGGGGACAAATATGAAGGGTGGTGCTATTCATGCATTAAAGGTTATACAGGAGGGAAGTATTTCTGGAAGAAGTTTGCATTTTGTTCTGGTGACAGATGGGCAAGCAAATCGTGGAGAGGAGGGAGTTGATCAGCTGAAAAGCATTCTGCAGTTACCAGGTGTTATTACAAAGTTATGTACATTCGGCGGAAGTATTGATGCACGACACTTAATGAGTGTTCTAGATGAGAAGATTGAAAATTATGTTGCACTAACCAATATGATTGAATTTAATGAAATGGTTAAAACAATTAGCAATGCTCGTGCAACAATTCAGGCTGACAATGTTGTGCTTACTATTAATGATACAACAATGGGTGTTCAACAGTTGCGAACTAATGAAGAGATTTTTGTTCCATTTAATTTAATGAATGAGCTGGTAGATGTTCAGGTGAGATTTACGGATGGAAATGGTCTTGCATGTTCATTAGTTGGAGTTCATGATGATGCATTGGATACAAGTGTTGATGCAATTCATACCAAGAAAAAGATTGCTGATGAACTGTTGAAAATGTTGAATGAGGCTAATGAGTTGCGTGATCTATTTTTGCGACGAGGTGTTTGTGCAGATGTATATATGACAAAAATGGAAGCATATTCAAAGGCACTAGATGATATTTATCTTGTTATTTCTGGAGACACATCTAAGGTTGCAAAATATGAGGCCGAATTGATGCCAATTTACAAATATATGAGAGAGATTTTGCAGCTGGCAAAGGATGATCCCAAGAGATCTGCACTCGACTCATCAAAATCAAATTTCACATATTATGGATTGGCACAGGTCTCCCGAGGTAGTGCTATTGGATCAAAGTAATTTATGCAATTTCTTTTGTTTATGATTCATTGCAAAGTATTTCATCATGTTTAGTTGAACCAGATATTCATTTCTTCGAAGCAAATTGCAAAACAAAATCTTCTGCAAATTAGTATTTGTTTATTATTTGTGTTTTGAAATCAATATCAAACAATAAAAAAAGTGAAAATATATTATTTACATGTTTACATTACATCAATTTAACTGTAACTTTCCAGATGGCACTAACAGTTGGTGCAATATTTAACAAAGTATTTGCAGATGTTGAATTGTATGACATGGGTGAAGGTGTGTTTGATGTCAATCCGGAAAATCTAAATATTGTGGTGACATGTCTTGAAAATTATTACAAAATTAAAATTCATGTCATCATGAATACTTTAACTAAACCAGAAGAAAAACTTGTAACCTTAATCAGATTGCTTTCAGAAACAACAGAAAAAATAAATAAGCTGACTATTGAAAAAACATACAAGGACAAAATTTTGGAATTTATTGGAGAGCAAAATGTAAGTTATGGAATAGCAATCAATGATCAGGTAATCAAACAAGTTGTTGATAAGAATATTTATGGTGTGTGGGCATATTGTAAAAAAATGACAGATCTTGAGAAAATATTTATACAAATGGCACCATCTGTTAATCCAGAATTAGTTAAACCGTATGAAGGAATTATAATTGATAAAATAAATACAGCATTCAGGGACATCAATGAAAGATTAAAAAAAGTAATGACTGACGAAACATATGTTGTTGAGGATAAAATAGTTTTGACAAGTTATACTGAGCTATGCACAATAATCAAATCAACACTGGATCAAACCTTATTTATTACTAATAACACTATTAAAGGATCAATTAGGCATAACTTTGTTGCTTTGTATGAAAAATATTATATTGTTATTGACAAGGCTGATCCCACATTGGAACAATCATATTTGATCATGAATACTATTCAAAAAATTTGTGATGGAATGGATGAAATGAATTTGAAATGTATTGAGCTAAAAAATAATTATTACATGGTGTTAACTAGATTGTTGATAAGGGTCATTACTCATTATTCAAGAACATTTAATATTATTATGAAGGCAAATATTAAACATAAAAATACTGACATTAATAATGAACAAATTATTAATGCTTTCTATGATATGAAAAGACCTTTCTTAGATGAAAAAATAAATAACATAATGTTTAAAAAAATGGTTGATAGAGTTGTATCAGAACTGACAACATTATTTGTTCAAAATAGTGATGATGCAACATTAACAGAAAAAATGATTATTAATTTTGATGTAATGATGAGTGAACTATGTGATACTTTGATAGGAATTGCAAAAATGTCAGAATTTGAATATGCATTTGTATCACATGCTTTTAGAAAAATAAAATTAATTAAAAATTATTATTCATATGCCGGAATTGATGAGGATGGCATTAAAGGTGAATTCATGACAGAATATGGAAATATGGAACTATATGAACAGCTTAAGCTTAATAAAGCAAAAAAGAGATTGACATTGAATAAATTATCTACAATGACAACCGGCAGCATAATAAAAGGGTTCAATTTTCTGAAAGGTAAGAAACCACAATCTTAACAACATCGGGGTTTTCCCCAAGATGGTAAATATGATGTCCAATAATTAATGCTCAGCATACCATCTGGTTCAGCAATGTCAATGATTTCAACACCCCCTTTTTCTTTATTAATTTTTAACATATCTGTGGCTATCTTGGCAAACAATTCATTTACATTGGCACCAGTTTTAGCACTTGTTTCAAACCAAGTTAAATTATATTTTTTCATTAATGCGTCAATAAATTGATTGTGCCTGGTATCAATGTGTTCCAAATCTTTTTTATTTCCAACAAGATAAAGTGGAACTGAATCATCATCAGCTGATGGACTATGTAAAATATATTCACTAATCCAACTTTCAATATTGATAAGGGTTGTTTCATTGGTCAAATCAAATACAAACACTATGGCATCTGCTCCTCTAAAATAAAGTTTGACTAATGACTTATATCTCTCTTGTCCAGCAGTATCCCATGTTTGCAAATTTAATTTTTTACCATCTATTTCCATTTCAAGACTCTTAAATTCCCCACCAATCGTTGAATGTCTCAATGATGAAAATTCGTTGTAATGGAATTTATGAATGATTGATGATTTACCACATCCTGCATCTCCCACAAAAACAGTCTTGTATGATGGAATTAATGGTGCCGGATCAAATGTTGAATAATGTGTCATTCGGTGCTCTTACTATACTATACATATGCTTTCATTTTGCTATATTTATTTTCAATTATTTTTATATGTTGATATGGATTCTGATGATGATTTTGAAAATAGTAATGAATCAAAAGATATAGATAATTGTTTTTTTGTTTTATCATTGATCTTTTTGGAAATTTTCTATGGGCAAAAAATATAGTGTGTTATCTATATTTTAATTTTATTGATTACCAATTGTATAATCAAAATGTCAACAGATGATACTGTAATTGAACAAAAAGAATCACAGGATGATACAAATGAACAAAAAGAATCACAAGATAAAACAAATAAAGACAATGGAAAAATGATTACAAATGAACAAAAAAAATTACCAGATAATGCAGTAATATATTGTGTAAATTATAGATTAGACCACCTATTGTGTAGAACAAAGGGCATACCATACAATTATTAAGAATAAAAATATAGTGTGTTTCATATGTTATATTTTTATTGAGTGCTAATTGTATATTCAAAATGTCTACACATGAACAAAAAGAATTATCTACAAATGAACAAAAAGATTTATTAAATACTGACTCAGATGCTGTTTTACTTGTCAAGGATTCTGTATGTATATTTAATGTGGCGAATTTATATTATTTGAAACAGATTGCAAAAAGTGGAGTTCAAGGATTAAACTATTTTGATTAAATTAAGTCATCAGTGATGCACCTATTGCACCACCAACTGCCCCAGCACCTGTTGTAACAAACCAATTAGTTGACCAAAACTCAGGTGTCCAGAAAAAAGATTGTTTTAAAGGTGCATTCATCATTTTTGGAATAGCTTGTGGTACCAATTGTAATTCACCATCTGCATCTGGTCTGAGAAGTGTTCCCTTCATGTCATCACATGTTAACTTGTATAAAAAGTATCCAAAACCTGATATTCCACCAATAGCAGCACCTGCAAGTATTTTTGTTGTCATGATCTATGTATACAATAATATTACATTTCTTTTTATCACAAAATATAATTCAATGTTTTATGACACAAAATTGGTTAATTAGCTATTTTTGATTTTAGTTCACCAGTCATTTTTATTTTTTGTATCATCAAACAAAAAATAAAAATTGAAAATACATACCTATTCACCCATATTTTATATTTAAATAACAAACAGCAAATGTTATATTCTGTAACTGCATCACATTATGATTGTGATGTAAAAAACATAATCCTGACACATACCATTGAAAGTTTAGTAAAAAATAATATTGATACATGTCTTTTATCAATATCATTCAATTCAGAGCACCATTATTTGAAACATAAGAGTAAAATTGATCATATCAAAACAGTATATGGCAGCAAGATAGAAATCTATGTACACTATTCAAAATTATATCAATTTCAGCACCTGCAATATCTTTGTAAAATAATGTCTAGTTTTGTAATGCCGATAGATAAAATTCTTTTTTGTGATGATGATGATCTTTTAATAACTCTACCTCCGGTTCACGAATATGATACTATTGCAGGATTTCAATACTTATTACCTTTTTCTGAAACTAAACCAGATGCATTCATTGATCATGCTCAGTTTGTCAATATGCTTAAAAGTCCTGGACCTATTAGTTGGAAAAAAATTAATGATTTTAGTGGTTATGTATGTAAATATGAACTATTTCGGAAATTTTTTGAAATAAATACATTTGATTTTGCCAGTAAAGACAAGCTTGCTATTTTTAGTTTTCAACTTCTTGATACTAAATTTATGACTTTTTTGGATAGTGCCGGATCATACACACCACCAGAACCATTTATTTACCATAGATGTTGGAGTATATGGCCTGACAGAACTGTTCAACAATGGATACAAAATTGTACAAAATCTCATTCAAACAATATGGATAAAACAAAATATGTCATAGTCGGGGCCGGTGTTTGTGTTGCTATTGGTATTATTATTAATTGTATCTTAAAAATCAGAATGTAAATAAAAATTGATTTATTGAAATGGTTATTATCAGTAAATCAAATATCATAATATCAATCAATGTCATCCATTGATACAACAGAGATTACATTAAGTTTTGTGTCCAAATATCAGCCAAAGATTACTACTATGGAAGATGGCAGACTGTTACATGATTATCCATTAATAACAACTAATCCTGTGGTAATGAAACAAGAAGGATCCAGTCTGACTATTATGAGGGCTGCACGAAAAAAGAAACTAGATGATGCACATCGTGAATTTCTGAGGCATGTTGGTCGATCAGTGATCAATAGTCTATAGTGGAATCTTTGGTGCATAGGTTTGTGTTTTGGTATTATAGTTATTGGATGCTGCAACAACTCCAGATAAAAAGTCATATCGTGGTGCAGTATTATTGATTACTGTAATATTTTCTGATGCATCCCCTGATTTCTTAACATCAATATGTATGCAGGGTGGTTTACTTTTATAAAGTGGTGTAGTTCCACAAAGTTTAACAATATTTCCGTCAATGACAGAATTTTTAATACCTTGGAACCACACGCCAATTGGATGATCAACATAGACAGTATTATTTTTAACTGTGTAATTGTCATACCATCCATCAAAACCTCCTAATCCTTGTACTTCCCTATCAATGAATGGTTGTTTTGGATCTGTGTATGCTCTGAACGTATTTCCTATAATAACATTATTTGCACTGACACTATATCCTCCAGTACCACATTGTAATAAATCATTGTGATTTGCATTTACTCTATAACTATTTTGTACAATGTTATTGCTAATTGTGTTACCTGATGCCCATAGACCCATACCATCTGTTGGAAAATCAGAAATAAAATTAGAATCAACTAAATTATTGTTTCCTTTTATCTGAATGCCACCACAATTCATAACCTTGCATCCTTTAACAGTATTACCATTTCCACCCATAATGACTATACCTGCCGCATTACTGAGCCAATCAGCCTTGGTCCATCCGATTGTGTCTCTTTGAGAAAACAATTCACATGAATCAATAATACACCCAGAACAATAATTCAATATGATGCCTTTTCCTGCTGCTGGAACTGAAACATATGATGCGGACACTGATACATTTGAAATTGACACATTGGTACAACTAGATAATAATATAAATGGTGTTTGTGCCGGTACTGCTGTATCCACTGGTTTAATAGTTAAATTTTTGACATTTGATAATTTGATTCCTTGTAAATAATTAGACTGTAATAGTACTGTTGAACCTGATGGCACTTTAGCAAATGTGGCAAATGCTGTTGTGGGGGTCAAACCATTGTTTGTATCTTTGCCCAAAAGTGAGTTGATGTAGTAGCTCATGTATAGTCTAAATATAGATAACAAAAATTTTGATAGTTGGATTCTCCATCCTGTGAAACATAACAAATAGAAGATTATCTATGCAGATACTATTATGTCAAAAGGAGTGGGATATGAATATGATTATTTGTATAAAGTGTTAATAATTGGTGATTCTGGAGCTGGCAAATCATGTCTATTAGTAAAGTACACAGATGACGTTTATACAGAAAATTACATATCCACAATAGGAGTTGATTTTAGAATTAAAACAGTGTCAATAAATAACAAGAAAGTTAAGTTGCAGTTGTGGGATACAGCAGGACAAGAACGATTTAGAAATTTGACTAATAGTTATTATAGAAATGCTCACTTTGTTAGCATAATTTTTGACATCACACGTTTGGAGACATTTGAGAACATTTATAAATGGATGGATGAGGTAATAAAATATGCTAGACCAGATGTACATATTTTATTGGTAGGAACAAAATCAGATTTATCAGAAATAAGAGAAGTGAGTCATGATATGATAAACAATATAACTAAACAGTTGAATGTTAAATATGTTGAAACATCTGCCAAAACAGGGTCAAATGTTGACTGTGTATTTAATATGATTTGTCAACATTTATTAACTACTTCTGTGCCACATGAGAAATCCAAAGTAAGTGATTTGATATTATTGACAAAAGATGAACCTATTGCTAAACCAGGTAAATCATGCTGTTGGAATTGAATAATAGTTGTAATGATACACTATTCATTCATTAAAACAATATTTAATTTGGGATATAAATGTTTTAAATCATCAATAGGATGTCTATATGTATATTGTATGTGGATATACAAATTAGTCAGGTTTGATAAGCCACGAAGTGCGTCATTTAGTGGTTGATTAAACATATTACCAAAAGTCAAGTCAGTCAAATTTTCCAATTTATGTAATGAATCATTTAATGGTTGATTAAACATATTACCAAAAGTTAAATGGGTCAAGTTAGACAATTCATATAGTGTGTGATCGAGTGGTTTATTAAATTTGAAGCCAAAAGTCAAATGAGTTAAATTATGCAATTCATGTAGTGAATCATGCAATGAATCAGGACGATATAGAGATTTATTGAATCCATGACCAAAAGTCAAATGGGTCAATTTAGATAATTTGCTTAGTGAATTATTTAGTGGTTGATTGAAATTTATACCAAAAGTTAAATGAGTCAAGTTTTCCAAATTATCGAATGATTCATTTAGTGATTTATCAAACATATCACCAAAAGTTAAATGGGTCAATGTGATAAAGTCATGTAATAAATTATTTAATGGTTGATTGAAATCTTTAATAAAAGTTAAATGGGTCAAATTAGTTAACAAAGGAGATGAGCCATAAAAATTTGTACCATAATAATCTATTGCGCTTATATTTTCTGCATTATAATTTTCATCTGTATTGTATGTTACACCAAATGATGATAAATCATGATCTTCAAAATTAATCAAATTCAATGAAATGTATAATCTTCTATTTACATCAGGATTATTTAATCCGCACAGATAATTAAAAAGTGCATTATATTCATCTTTTAATAACATACTATACAAGTAATTAAAACTATAAATGTGATCATCAATTGTTAGATTTGGTGACCAATATAATTCATTTTTGGTTGTTACTCTGTCATTTAGCAAATAATATATAAATGAGCTTTCTGGTTCCCTAAAACGATAAAATGTGTTACGAAATATACTGAAAGTAAGTTTTTTTATTGAATAATGACCAAAAGTTATTGTTATTAAATATTTAATATCATTTATTGTAAATAATATTGTCCCCAAAAAATTTCTATCTAAATTAGGTTCACATATTACAGTTTTTGATTCAGTGTTAAAATTTTCCCAGTTTTTAATA
>Ga0214921_10007532_pt1 | contig 14472 bp, 14 predicted proteins | sample LL1505_MetaG_FD_177992 | JGI IMG/M metagenome (GOLD analysis project Ga0214921, IMG submission 177992) | Freshwater microbial communities from Lake Lanier, Atlanta, Georgia, United States - LL-1505 | ecosystem: Environmental > Aquatic > Freshwater > Lake | place: USA: Georgia | collected... | reverse complement strand
TCCACTGCGAAGAAGACCGCGCAAAATAATATGCCAGGCGCACTATTTGTGAATGGCGACTCGTCTAAGAATTTGAAATCGGGCGAGGCATTATTTAATGATACGGACAGGATGATTGTGGATGCTATATTTGGTAAGGGCACAAAAGATGTGAATCAATTAGGTAAAGGTGTATATAAGAATTATGGTGTTGGTAAAGACGGTTTTGATGTGTGTTCTATACAGTTTGCGATTCACTATATGTTTGAAAATATGTATAAATTGACTAACTTTTTGCGAAATGTGAGCGATACCACTAAAGTCGGCGGGCACTTTATTGCGACGTGTTATGACGGTAGAACAATATTTAATAATTTGGCATATATCGCAAAGGGAAAAAGCGAAGTATTATATTCAAATGATGATAATAAGAAAATTTGGTCTATAACGAAACAATATGATGCGGAAGAGTTTTTGGATGATGAAACGTCAGTTGGTTATGCGATTGACGTATATCAAGAATCCATTAATAAGACATTTCGCGAATATTTAGTAAATTATAAATATTTGAATAGACTTTTGAATGATTATGGCTTCACATTGATTACTAATGAAGAGGCGAAAAAGCTTAATTTGCCTAGCGGTTCTGATATGTTTAAAACACTTTATACACAGATGATGGAGGAAAGTAAAAAGGATGCGGATGCGAAAAGAAAATATGGAGATGCGATGGATATGAATAGCATTGAAAAAGAAATATCGTTTCTGAATAGGTATTTTGTATATAGGAAAACACACGATGTTGATACCGCACAGATTACAAATATTCTTATGAAGAATGTAAGTATTGAAGTAGCAGCTGATGCTAATGCTAATGTGGCCGCTGCTAACACTAATGCAGACGTTGCGAATGCGAACATAGCAACAAAAAAAGTGGGTGTGTATAATGATAATAGTAAGCACACTGACACAACACAATATCAATTTGTGCCATTTAAAGGTGATATAGAATTGATGAGTGCGAAAGCAAAATCATCTGATGATGTGGAAATGTATTCCATTACGAAACCAAGAGATGCCGAAAATATCTCATATATGATTTATGAAGACAATAAAGAAGCACCATATGGTATTTATGATGGAACCACCTCTATTGGCGGTAACTTTATTCCATTTATAAATGACTATTTGGGTAAAAGTAAAAGTAAAAAAGTGGAGGACAAATTAATTAAGTATGTGTATGGAACTGAAATAAATGAGGAACGATACAAAAAATGCAAACGTTTGATTCAATCGCAGATTACTGATTTGAAAGTGGATAGTGAAACAGCTGTTTCCGTTAAGTATTCATATGGTGACAAAGTAATCAATTATAACAATAAATCCTTTACTGATACATATTTGAATATTTTAAAACAATTTCCGGATGTTAATCACGCATTCTTTCTTGACCCAGCTTGGGGAGGTAGAGAATATAAAAATTATGATTATGTTTTATTTGGTTTAGGTGGAGAAAGCTTGACAAATATTGTAAATACAATTAAAACGAATACGTCAAAAACAGTTCATCTTTACATTAAAGTTCCTAACAACTTCTTTACAGAAGAACTTGAAAAGAATAAGATTGTATTTGAAAAACGTGATAAAACAAAAGATGTAAAGGATGGTTATATGAGACCGTTTAGAGAATTTACAGTCTTATACATTAAAATAGTGGGGGCTACTGTGCCTGCTGCTTCGCTTGTCTCGGCGGCAGCTAATGATGTGCCTCTTGCGACACCTGTGTCTGCTGCGCCTGTGTCTGCTGCGCCTGTGTCTGCTGCGCCTGTGTCTGCTGCGCCTGTTAAAAGAAAACTGATTAGAAAAAAGCAAGTAACACCAGCAGTAGCAAGTGAAGCAGTAGCAAAGGTTGCCACTACAGAACAAAAAGAACAAAATGAAGAAGTTAAACAATCAGAACCAACAAATCCTATAATGGAATATGATGGGGGCAATAAAAAAACACAAAGTAAAAAAAGAAAGAAGGAAGAAATAGAAAAAAATGAAAAGAAGAAAAAAGTGAGTATAAAGAGAATACGTAAGAAGATTATGCTAACCGAATAAAAATGTAAATATAAATATAATAAAATCAACATAAACCATAATTGTGTATAAGATATAGCGACTACACAATTATGAGTTTTTTTCTATTACCATCAATCCCACTACAAGATAATGTAGATAAGTTATTTAATATATCTTACACAAATTCAACTGACAACACATCAAACTCACTTATTAATAAAACACTTTATTCTTATTTAAAATCATTAAAAGAACGCATTGATTCTAAAATATTATTGTGGGACAAGTATAAAAAAGTCATAAATCCATATGAATATATTCATTCACCTGTGCCAAATACATCACAATCAGTATGTAAGCTCAATCCACTTTCAAGGTCATTTTTCAAAATGATTGAACTTGTAAATACATTAAACTTATTTGATGGTTTTCCGATGTATTGTAGAACATTTCATTTAGCAGAAGGTCCCGGAGGATTTGTAGAGGCAACAAGCTATATGCGTCAATGTAAATATGATACATATTACGCGATGACACTTATTGACGATGAAAATCAATCTGTTCCTGGATGGAAGAAATCAAAACATTTTTTAAATAACAATTCAAATGTTATTATTGAAAAGGGACGCGATGGAACAGGCAACCTTATGAATCCAGAGAATTTGAAATACTGTTACAATATGTATAATAATTCAATTGATTTTATAACTGCAGATGGAGGATTTGATTTTTCATCCGATTTCAATAATCAAGAATTAATAAGCGGAAAATTGATGTTTTCACAAATTGCGTTTGCGTTTGCCATGCAGAAAAGAGGTGGACATTTTGTCATCAAATTTTTTGATATTTTTACAAAGTCTTCTATTGATATGATTTATTTTTTATCTATGGTGTATAATCAAGTATATATTGTAAAACCAAATACAAGCCGATATACCAATTCGGAAAAATATATTGTTTGTAAGGATTTTCGTATGGATAGTTGTGATTATAAAAACAGAATGATAATAAAAATGTATGAAATTATGAAAACATTTGAAACCAATCATCATTTATATTTTGAAAGTCTATTTTCAATTGATATTCCTTACTATTACATTAATAAAATGGAAGAATACAATGCGATTATAGGACAACAGCAAATAGAATATATATTTGCGACATTAAATATGATTAATAACCATAAATACAATCATTACAATGAAATAAAAAATATTCATATACAAAAATGTATTGGATGGTGTAAAAAGTTCAAATTGCCTTACAATAAAATGAATAATTATGGAATTGTATATAATTTATTCAACTCACAAATGGGTGTTGGTTATAACAATGGTAATTCTAATACTAGTGCTAGTGCTAGTACGAATGTTAACAATAATGTAAATGTAAGTCTAAGTGTAAGTGTAAGTGATAACGAAAACGAAAATGAAAATGATAACAATATCAACGATAACAATAACAATGATAACAATACAAATGACGATGAAAGTGTGAATAACATAATAGTAGATGAAACCGTTGATAATGCGATATACGAAGACGAGCAAATTATTATTGATTCACCAAAATATATAGACAGTGATTTTATACCGGAAGATATAGAAACAACAACATATAGTGATAGTGATTCAGATAATAAAGAAAGTAATGTTGTTATAGAAAGACAGTAGTTAGTATATTATATATTATAATACAAAAATACATAAAGTTTTTTCTGTATTATACCTAATGGAAATGGAAGCAATAAAATCGTTATATCATTTATTCTATGCTGATAAAAAAGAGCGTGTTGAAATGGTTTTAGAACCACTACAGGCAATGACACAGCTTGCTATAATGACATACTGCCCTGTTGGAAGCAAATTGTCTATTTCTAATAACTTGTTATGTATTCAAATACCATCGTGGTCTCAATCTGTTACGCGTTCATACAATCACGATAAAAAAGATGACTTATTCTTCTTATTTAGCGTGATTAATCGTTTTAATAGCTTTTACTTATTTCTTAGAAACAAACAAGGAAAAACAAGTGAATTATTTGATATATTAGTGGAAATGAGTAAAACTGGATTGGATAAAATTATACAAACCTATTCACGTGGAGGTGGCGATTATACTCATCTATTACAGACATTGAAAATGTATAGAAAGATGTTAGAACGCCCTGATGTATTTACTGAAAAATCTAGCAATAATAATGATAAATTGGCGGGCATTGTGAATTCAGAGCATTACAAAGAGAAAATATTGGAGAATGAAAAGGATAAAAATATTGATGGAATTTTTATAAAAATCAGTGAATTATATACTGAAGAGCATTTATCTATTATTTATAATACATTAAAACTTATAAAGAACCATCCAGAGGATTGTGTGACATATATGAATGGACTTAGCTATATATTTACTCCAATCAATACTGAAATAAAAAAATGGATAAACGAACATTTGATTTTTTAGACGTTTTATTTTTATTTGTCTTTTTCTGCTTCTGCTTCTGCTTCTGCTTCTGCTTCTGCTTGTTCGGGATACAACTCATAGTATTCTAATTTTACCCATACCTTCTCTTTTTTGTCTAGTGCCAATACACCTTTTATCCTTCTGCTAATTGCTGGAAAAAGTATGTCTATCTCTTGTCGTATTCCATCATTTACATATGATTGAATACATTTGTATAATTCTCTCACCTCTGGATATCCAGTGTTTATCTTGAGTTCGTTGAGAGATTTAATAATCGCATTCGTTTCTATTTTACGTTCTTCTTTTGTTCTGAGTTGCGGCATTGTTTTGTTTTGCGTATATTGAATATCTATGACATCTCTTTATTATGATATTTACGTATTACTTATAACATATTATTTTGCCCGCCGTTTTTAACAAATGGTCTTATCTCCGTTACGACGAACTGGCACACAATTAGGCTGATTCTTTAAAGACTTGATGAAATAAGGTGCGCCTGCGTCACCATGATATGCGCCTGCGTTGGCAGCACTTGCGCCCCATGCGTTGACAAATGAAGCACCATTTTTATTTATTGTATTCATTTTTAAACGCGCAATTCTGTCCGATGCTTGGACTGCTCCTTGTGTGGCATACTGCTGATTATTTGGCTTGTAAATCAATGTAGATGTTGTTCCAGTAGTGCTACAACAATCACTTGTTGAAAATACTTGCGAGCCACTTGGACTATCAGAAGCCCATATAGGGGTCGTTCCATTCAAATATTGGATACCTTGAATTGGATTACCTGAGATATTTTGTGCGAATGTCTTACAACGGCTTTTCAAATATGCGGCTCGGTCAGAATAGTATTTTTTACTAATAAGGGTGCTAGCAGGTTTAATGATATTCGCCTGTGGATTACAAGCAATACAAGCCATCTTATTGTTGCTTATATCAAAAAACTTGTCTCCAGGATTTGAATAAAGGCTATTGTATTCTTCGGATACAAGAGAACTTTTAGTTGTAAGAGCAGGTGTTTCGGAACAACTAACACAATTGGATACGGATTTTTTTCCTAAAAACACTTCACTTCCTGGTCTATTCATTGGCATACCAACTGCCGAATTTCCACTTCCACTATTAGGGACAGGAATAAGCCTTTTTCTCCAATGTTTAATTGGTCTTGCTTTGAAATCGGGACCGTTTGGTGTAGATTCGGTTTTTTGTAATGGTCTAGACCACGCAGGAATAACACTATTCGCTGAGGTTCCTTTCCAAGATACCAATGGCTGGCCTCTATTATCCATCATTGTAATTTGTGTAAACATTTATAATACTATACTATATCATTATAATTTTTATTTTATGATTATATACTAATAAGAAATAGTATGTCTATTATTCCGGTTTTACACATATCTATCATTTTATTATTTGTCGCAATCATTCTTTATTCTCTCTTTGTTGATGTTGATAATATTGTAGAAGGAATGGATAATGAAGACGCTTCACTTTCAAAAACAACCACTGCTGATATTATAACTATAAATAAACAATTAGGTGAATTAAGTGATATTAATCCAAGAATAGAAAAGATTGATAAACAATCCAAAATAAATGAAGATGAAATTAAAATTATGAATGTGAAAATGGCCGAAATGGCAAAAAATGCCGAAACTGCATAAAACGCCGAAATGGCAAAAAAGACAGAACAAACAGACGTATAATAAATGTTGTTTCTATAGCATACATATTATAGCATACATATTATAGCATAAATATTATCATATTATCATAATATAGTATAATAATATGTTACATACCATTGTTTTAGTCTTTTTTATATCACTACTATTGTATTCTCTCTTTATACATGTACAAGTACCTGTAATAGAAGGTCTTGATAGTGGATGTGGTTCAGACCCTGCTATACTTTCAAAAACAAATGCGAATGAGGTTGAAAACATAAAAAAACGAATGGAAGAACTTAAAGACATTAAATCACGTGTGGATATGATAGAAGATGAAACAAATAAAACGACATATGGATTAAAAAAAATGAAAGAGAATGAAGAAAAGCGAAAAAACGAAAAAAAACCACAAAAAAAGTAAAATAAGAGTGTGAGAGATTATCTTATCTAATGTAATGTATAATAATACGATGTTACATATTATAACTTTAGTCTTTTTCACGGTATTACTATTGTATTCTATCTTTATGAGTGAAACAATAATGGAAGGACTTGAAGGAGGATGTGGTTCAAACCCTGTAGCGAATACAGTCGCAATTGAAAATATAAATCAACAACTTAACAGTTTAAAAGACGTAAAGATACGCGTAGATAATATTGACTCACAAACTAAAAAGAATACAGACGGACTCAAACAAATGAGCGAACAGCTTTCAAAAGCAGGAACAGCCGCACTTGGGGATTTCAGCAAAGACGTCGAAATTACTGGATTGTAATGGCAATTTTAAATCTAATCTATAATATAAGTTATGGCTGATTTTTTTAATTCAGTATTAGATGCTCCTGGAAACTTATCAAAACAGTTTTTAGGACAAAATTATAGTTATCAACAACACATTAAAACCCCCGAAGAAATGAATATGAGCTCCGCCCCAACATTTGAAGCGATTGGGAATGATATTGCGGGTATTGTTTCTTATGTTGAACTATTGGTCGCAGGTACTGGAAACGCGCCTAAAAACGCGCCAACTGGAATTTTAGGAGACCGTTTTTTCTTGAAAACTGGAGGACAATGTAAAGACATACAAAGTGGAAATAAAGTAGACCGATACATTTACATAGATAATGTGCCTGATGGAAATATTCCATTTATATCATCAGGTATGGGTGGATATAAATTTTCATCATTTAAAGGTCTTGTTCCAGGTATGATGACAAATTTGGCAAATATAGAACCTACAAAAATTTTCGGAGCTTTTATGATGGGTGCTGACCCTTTATGTATGGAAGTGAAACGAAATGTTATTGACGAAAATGGTAATAGTAGTGAGACATCGCATCATATGATACGACCTGATATAGCTTCTGGTGGAAATCAAGGTGAGCTACAACAATTTGACAATCTGGCAAAAAATGTCAAGAAAGAAGGCTTTAGCACAATGAATAATAAAGCAAATGCGAATCGCGGTAAAGCGAAAAGACCGTATGCTGCTAGACGACCTTATGGAACTGTTTTGCCATATGGGCCTGATAGACCATACTATCCAAGCGTTCAGCCGGCATATCAATCTCTCTATTTAGAAGAACGTCCTTACATTGCGGAGCGGACGCCATTACCAGACCATGTGATGCCTGTTGCGATTGTTCCTGATTTCAAACTGAGTGAAAAAGAAGTGGAAGAGAAAGAAGAAGAAATTGTCTATGCGCCAGACATTACACACAAACCTGAAATTGCAACCGTTCCACAAATTAAAGAAGTTGTTATAAAGAATATAATTAACACTGAACCGAAACACGGTGCCGCAGTAGCAGAAGCAAAAAAGGATTACTCAAAAATGCCTGATGACGTATTTCTTAAAATATACTATAGCAGTCTTGGATTGCTTGGATTGTATATATTTTTAAGATTGCTGGAACGTCGTAAGTAAATAAAAATAATATTTTTGTTAATTATTATTGCATAAAGCAATAATTAACAAAATGAACTCGGAATCCGAGAATTGAACTCGGGTCTCCTCCGTGACAGGGAGGAATACTAGCCCCACTATACTAATTCCGATATTATATATACATTATATATTATTTTATGACAAAATGCTAAATGCCCCTCATACTTTTTCGGGGTTTCTAAGGGGCAGCGCCCATTATTTTTTCGGGGTTCCTAAGGGTGCCGAAGGCACTATCCCCTTACTTCATCAAAGCCAAATGAACTTTGTGAAGTTGAATTGCGGCAAGACCACCAGCAATTTGTGCAACAATATAAGGAGCCACATCACTAACAGGCATCTTATTAGCGGCAGCAAGCATAATAGTCACAGCAGGATTGAAGTTACCTCCAGAAATGGGGCCACCAATGTAAATGACTAATGCCAAAGCAGCACCGATTGCTAAAGCACTACCAGTTGCTAAAATAACGTGAAGGAAAAAAAGTGTTCCTAAAAATTCAGTAAGATATTTTGACATATTGCTATACATTTTTATATTGTATATACAGAAATATTTTTGTTTATACAATAAAGAAAACAATTATAGAGAGATTATAACATAAACAAAACAATAAATATACATTAGTGCACGGCACCCTTCTTTTTAGGCGCAGTACATCCGCCAGCTCTACAACGTGCTACTGCCGAATTTCTAGAAGTTCTATCCGCACTTTTATAAGATAACAGACTATCTGAAGGAAGTCCTGCTTTTGTGGTGCTTTCTCCTATAGCTTGGATTTTCTTATACATTGTATATTCTTCCGCACCGTGTCCCCACGTTTTCTTTTTTTCAATTCCTCCAGAGTTGTTTGCATAAGAATGTAATGCGTTTGAAAACATACTTCCTTGTGACATTGTATTTGGCTTAAATGGGCTTCCCATAACTGCTTTTGAAATACCGTTATTTTGATAATTTCCGCTTGATGTTGTAAAGAACATATTATAGTATATGTATATATTTATCCATATACGATATATTTATCCATTTGTGTTTGTGTTTGTGTCATCAATATTTAATAGCATTGTAATTGTTGTTAACAATAGATAAGTATTTCTTACGCGTCACTTCCGATGCGTCAGGAACATAACGAATATTTCCATTATACATACGTCCATTGTTTCCGAATGCTTTTCTTAATACCAATCGGGTAATTGAACGTCTATTTCCACCATCTAGTGTAACTCCGCTTAATCCTCCTTTTGGTTGAACTCCGTGAATACCACCTCCTAATTTTGTATATACAAGAGACATTTATATATACTTGATAAATATTATTTGTTGTATGATGTAAAAAAAATAGTAAAGACTAAAGACTATTTTTTGACATATGTTATTTTTATATTTTTATATTTTCATATTTTTTATATTTTTATATTTTTGATTATATGACTAGATTACGTCATTCATCATCATATGCTTACTTCGTCATAATACGAGGCGCAATATTCATAGTAATCAATTCTTGAAACATCAACTTACACGAATAAGGCAATTCAACATAATCAAACTCAATTCTATTATCACACGTTTTACATTGATGTATATGCGTATTATCATTATACGCCGCAATCATACCACAACATTTACATACATAAACGCTAAAGGCGTCCGAAGCATCATACAAACGCCCTTTATTAAATCGCGAAGCTCCGTGCGAACAAATACAATCACGTTCCATCTCTCCATATCTCAACCCACCATCACGCGAACGTCCTTCAGCAGGTTGTCTTGTCAAATTCACCATAGGCCCAATAGAACGAGAATGCATCTTGTCTGAAACCATATGTTTCAATCTCTGGTAAAACACTGGCCCAATAAACACAGACGTCTCAATTTGTTCTCCAGTCAATCCGTTATACATCAATTCATTTCCTTTTGACTCATACCCCAATTTTTGAAGTTCGCTCGCAATGTCCTTAATATCAAACTTTCCAAAACTAGTTCCATCCCCAAACAATCCCATTTGTATAAGTACCTTACCAAGCAATGTCTCTTTCAATTGCGCGATTGTCATACGAGACGGAATTGCGTGTGGATTAATAATAATATCCGGACGAATACCCTCTGCGGTAAATGGCATATTCTCCTCTGGAATAATATTTCCACAAGTTCCTTTTTGTCCGTGACGTGACGAAAACTTGTCACCAATCACCGGCTTTCTTAATGTTCTAATACGCACTTTACAAAAGTTATATCCTTCACCATTTCTCTCTAAATAATTCTTGTCAATATACGACTCTTCTCGTGTCCTGTAAATATGACTGTGGTCTTCATATTTAATCACTTTCGTATGGTCGTTACGCGCATCTTTAATCGGCAACACCTTTGATATAATAATATCGCGATTTTCAACCAACGTATTTTCAGGAATGACACCTTGCGCATTCACCTTGTCGTAATTGCCAAATTTAATACCTTTCGTCTTTGCTGGGTCTGGACGACAACGGATTTCTTCATCGCCGTGTATCTTCTTCTCCTCATCTTTTTCTGTATGATAAATCGTCGCTTGAAACAATCCTCTGTCAATAGAACCCTTATTCACCAAGACACTATCTTCTTGGTTATATCCGGTATGTGTCATAATCGCAACAACTACCTGGCTTCCAGATGGGATTTCATTGAGCTTAATCAAATTCATTAAGCGTGTTTCTACTAGCGGTCTCATAGGATAACTCAATACATACGCAGTCTTATCCATACGGCTGTCAAAGTTTGTCACATACATTCCAATCGCCTGTTTTGCCATAGCACATTGATATGTATTTCTAGGAGACTGATTGTGTTCTGGAAATGGAGTACAAGACGCAACAATACCGAAAATAGTGCTGGGATGGATTTCGCAATGTGTATATTGTCGCATTCCAAGACCATCATTGTCTGTATCCAAATCACGTGGTTCCATAGCAATCATACTAAGATTTTGTTCGGCGGGGTCAATATACTCAATGACTGATTCTTCAATCTTATTGTCAATCAACAAGTCTTCCCAAGACAACTCTTTAGACATCAGACGACGAATGTGAGTATTGTTAAGAAGAAGCTTATTATTTCTAACACGCAAAAGCGGACGCGTCAAACGGCCGGCATCACTACATACGCGAATTTCTCTTGTCTTGATGTTGAATATAATGGACGTGTATATATTGATAATGCCCTTGTATTTTTTCTCCTTGAGTGAATGATACAATTCTAGTGGGTCTTTAACCATACCCAACCAAGTGCCATTTACAAAGACTTTTACACCATTATGTAGTATGTCGTCGTTATTTTTATTGTTATCCAATTCAACAATATATGGCTTGACAAATTCATACAGCGCATTACTATTACAAGGAATTGTAATGTGTGTCATATAACTGATGTTTTTGACAACACCAATAGAACCGCCTTCTGGAGTTTCAACAGGACATAGGAAACCCCACGTTGTATTATGTAATTTTCTAGGAGGAACCAATTTGCCGCTTTTATCAATTGGTGTATTAATACGTCTCAAATGACTAAGACTGGAAATGTATGTAAGGCGGTTCAATACTTGAGCTACACCGACTTTATTATTGTTGTTTGTATGCTTTATACAAAAGTCACCAGTTGATAATGCGCGTTTCAATCCGTTTTCAATTGTGGTTGATTTGACAATCTTATACACATTTGTCAGATTGACGATATTGGTATAGTCCTCTATAGAACGCCATGACCCATTATTGATTTCCTTTACAACCTGCTTCTGCATATCTTTCACAAGCTTATTGAAATAGTTTCGGAACAAATTATTCAGCAATGTTCCAGTCAATTCAATGCGCTTATTTAAATACGAGTCGCGGTCATCCGCTTCTTGAAGTCCGGCGCTGGCACGCAACAATTGATTTGCCATATATCCCAAGAAGTAGATTTTCTGTTCCATCGTCTTACAGTGTGGAAATAGGTCGTTATTCAACACGTCCATCGTAAAATTCAGCTTCTTCTTTGCGCCCAATTCTTTATCCATATTATTGTGTGGAGTGAATATAGCCTGACTAGTGATATATTTGATTGCGGTTTCTTGGTCTAAGTAGCTGTTGGCTTCAACTATGGATGCGCGTAGTGCCAAAAGCATATTTTTATTCTTTTCGTCATTTATGTCAAGAACGATGTGACGGCAAATATCCTTGTCGCTGATAATGCCGATTGCGCGAAATACGATAAACAATGGAATTGGATTTTTAATTCTTGGAATTTGGAGGGACATCGCGTATCCCATACCGTTATTTTTGGCAGACATTAACAATGAAATCTGCTTTGGAGATATACATTTGAAGTCGGGGACTGAACGGATTTCTGCCATCCATTGCCATTTGCTATTACTCTTGGAAATGTTGAAACAATGGACGAGGTTTTCCGCGATGCGTTCTTGTCCTAAGCAGGTCTTTTCTGAACCGTTGATAATGAAATATCCTCCGGGGTCCATATAACATTCGTCATTGATAGTATGATGGATGTGTTTATATTGTTCCAATACACAGATGGATGATTTCAACATAATAGGAAGTTTTCCGATATTTATTTTTGGGAATGATTTATACAAGACTTGTTCGGTTTCAAGGAGTGGTCCAGAACGAATAACATATTTTATATTCATATCAAGTGTCATTGTTGACGCATAAGTGAAATTGCGGTAGCGGGCTTCTTGAGGGAACATCAATTTGGATGCGCCATTATTTTCGTGAATTTGAGGTCTATAAATACTGAAATTTTCAAAGGTTACAAACATTTCCAAGCGATTTTTATTTGCTTCTTTAACAAAATCCTGTTCGGAACAAATACGGACAGGATTAAACATCTGAACTGTTTTTTGGATTTGATAAGATACGAAATCATTATAAGATTCAATTTGATGGCGAACCAATTGCTTCAAATGTTTGCCTTCAAAGTAACTTTGAATAACCTGAAATGGTTCCTCAATATATTTTGTAAGAGGGTCATACTCGCGCTTTTCATTGTCATTGTCTTCTTTGGAATATGCGGACGCAGATACAGACATTGGACGTATTGTTATGTTATGATAATATACTTATAGAGGTATGTCTATAAATCATTTCAATTTTAGATATTATTGTTTTTGAGTTTTCATAGACATTCGCTTTATCTATCCCTGCTTTCGCTTGTTTGCTTTATCTGCTTTCGCTTGTTTGCTTTATCTGCTTTCGCTTGTTCGTTTATGCGTTTTCTTTTTTTACGCATTATAGTTATTTAGTATAGTATAATGACGAAAACAATACAATTGAATCCACAATTTCTCTCAACTTCATCAACAAGAAATTCAGATAAAGGAACCAGAAAATTGAGAGATAAGAAAGAAAAACCAGCACCTTTAGTTCAGCCCAATAAAATGCGTAATGATTTATTAAAAAAAATAAAAGATTATCAAGCAAAAACGGAAGGAAAAGATATAAATACAGAAAATAAAAAGGATAAAAATATGGAAAATGTAAATTTACAGGACTTTACAGATGAGTTCAATAAATCATTACATTTTTTACAAGATTTAACAAATAGAAAAGATAATATGTATAAACCAAGTAAGACAAGAAAAAATCCGAAATCATTTGAAGTTGATATAGAACTACCGGATGAAATGAAAACGGAGACTGCTGCTGCGTTTGCGCCCACTTCGCATGCGCCTGCTACTACGTTTGCGCCTGCTACAATATTTAAACCATCTATTTACAGCTCTATGAAAAATGGTTCAAAACCAACATATAGAGAGATACATAACAATAATAAACCATTCATTACAATTGAAGATAAACAACCAATCATTGAATCAGACGCACATAAAATGTTGGAAAAAATAAAATCGGATTATAAAAAGGCAAACGTAGTGGGCGCAAACGTAGTAGCATGCGCAGCAGCAAATGAAGTGGGCACAAACGCATGCGAAGTGGCAAATGAAGAGGAAAAAAGCTTAGTTGGTTTGTCCTCCGAAATCTCTCTACCTGTAAAAAGAAAAATAAAAAGAACAACACGAACTTGTAAATATCGTCTTGGTAAATTAGGCAATAAAGTATCCGTATTAATTAAAGATTATAAAACAAGAAAACATATACAAAATGAATGCTATAAATTGGAAAAGACAAACATCACTGATGTTAAAAACTTTCTACGTAAAAAGAATTTGTTAAAAGTTGGAAGTGTTGCGGATGAAGCTGTATTGAGAGAAATGTACGAACAATGTATTTTAGCAGGTGATATTCAAAATAGCAATAAAGACACATTAATACATAACTTTTTGACAAAGGTCTAAAACGCGCTCACCAAAATATACATTCTA
>Ga0214921_10007531_pt1 | contig 14473 bp, 16 predicted proteins | sample LL1505_MetaG_FD_177992 | JGI IMG/M metagenome (GOLD analysis project Ga0214921, IMG submission 177992) | Freshwater microbial communities from Lake Lanier, Atlanta, Georgia, United States - LL-1505 | ecosystem: Environmental > Aquatic > Freshwater > Lake | place: USA: Georgia | collected... | reverse complement strand
ATTATCATCATTTATCATACTTTATTATTTAATTATTTTAATTTAAAATAATTAAATCCGCAGAAAAATATAAAAATTATATATCAAAGTTAAATTCAATATCTTTATTATTTTTTTTAGACATTCCAATATTTAGTAGATGTTCTTTATAATTTTTATCTATAATAAGTATTTTTAAATCAAAATACCATCCATCAGATGAATCAACCCTTTTTATATTTAATTTATTATTATCTTTTAGTGTGAAAAAAAATTTATCATTATATTTATTTGGATATATACATATTTTACTATTATTTATAACTTGAAAGTTCTTATAATATATTTCATTATTATTATATAGATTACCATAATGTATTGTATCAAGATAATCTGTATAATATCCTTTATAAAATCTATTTAAAATTATTTTGTTATCATTTTTAAAAGTGATATTATTATTATAATAATCATTACAAAAATCATTAAAATCATGTTGAGGTCTATTATTTTGTAATATTAAATTATCATTATTAATTAATTTTTTAATTGATTTAAAGAAAAAAATTGGACCAGTTATATCTAACGGACTTGTTCCTAATTTATGAATTATATTATAAATACAATCTTTAATTGTTTTTTCAATAATATTATTATTTTTAGTTGAAAATATAACAGCATTTAATAATGCTTTATCAATAACATCATTACATAATACTAGACTTTTATTTCTATCTAAAAAATTTTTAATAGGCATTTTCAAAATCTGTTTACAATCAAAATAACAACCTCCCTTATTATATAATAAACAGTATCTTAATAAATCAGCTTTATATGCTCCTGGAACTAATAAGTCATATGAATAATTTATCTCTTCGCTAAAATTGTCCCTTAAAAATTGTCGTGCATTAATATCATTATAGTACATATATGTATATTCGGGATTAAGCTCAATAAAAGATATTATAGAATTAAAGTGTAATACATTTTTAAAATAATTATTAATACCAGTTTGGAATATTATTTTAGGTATTTTTTGAGTATAATTATAATCATCTTCAACTATTTTGATTTTTGTATTTTTAAATAAAATTTTATAATTAATATTTGATGATCCTATATTAATAATATCTTTTCTATTTTTAAAATCATTATCATATATAAATAACTTTAAATCATGCTCCCATCCAGATTCTTCATCTAACCTTCGTAAAATAATTTTTACATTATAATCATCAACATAATGAATAACACAATGTATATCTATATTTTTTTTATTTTTTTCAATTAATGTATAATTGTTTTTAATTAATTTTTCATCACGTGGATATAAAATAGATGGAATTTCAGGTTTTTTATTAATATCGAATTCTAGTTTAATATCTATTTTAAAGAAATTACTTTTAAAATTATAATTAGAATTACCAAATGTAATAATTTCATATTTATTATAATCATTTATATCATATATTTTTATTTTTAAAATTAGTCCCCATCCTTCTTTCGAATCTAATCTCTTAACATCAATTGTTAAATAATTTTCATTTAAATAATATATTTTTACATCAAATAAATCAGGGAAATCATATTTTACTATTTCATAATTATTACTAATAAAATGATAATTCATTAGTAATAGTAAATAAAAAAAATATTATACTTTTACTAATATAATTATTTACTATTTATTATTTTAATTTGCGTTTATGTATTTCTTTTCTTATACATTTATTTAATAATATATAATGTATTTAACTAATAAAATCATTAAAATATATTTTAAAAAAAATATTTATAAAAATATTGATACAATATTTTTAACACCTAATAAAGATTTAGTATATTATGATAATTCTCATTTAAATTATATTTATAAATATACTGAAAATAATATTGAATATACTTTTAATGGTTTTTTTAAAGATAATTATTTAGTTATAATGTTTAATGCTTTTAATAAAGAAATTAATGTAAACATACATAATAAAAATATAATAATAATTAAATTAAAATGGGTTTTAAAAAAAGTTTCTGAAAATCAGTCCTTATGGATTATTAATGATGAACAATTTATTAATTATAAATGTGATTGCCTTATATTACCAATTAATAATAAATTATTTAGTGATAATACAATAAATATAGATGATTATTTAAAAGTTACTGATAATACAAGGAAAGAAATAATAATAAATGTTGTTGATTCTATAATTACTAAAAAATTTAATTTAAAAAAATTTATATTTTCATTTTTTAATTTTAATAATGAAGATTTTTAGGTTATTTATAATAAATATTTTTATATTCTGATTATAATATTACTTTTAAAAATGAATGATCTTATTAATATTTTAAAGAATATAGAAGATATCAATATTATCTTAACATTTATTGATTATAAATATATTCCAATATTTAATATATTTTATACTTATTTTGAAAAACTTAATTTAAAAAATTTAATATTAATAGCTTTAGATTTAAATACTTATAATTATTTAAAAAAATATAAAGACCTACATATTTTATATGTACAATATAATTTAAATAATAAAGAATTATTTTGGAAATTTAGATTATCTTTAATAAATCAAATTTTTAAAATCTCTATGAAAAATATAATTCATACTGATTCAGATTGTTTATGGTTTAAAAATATTAATGAAGAAGTAAAGAATTTAGATTATGATATAATTGGTTCCATATCATATGGGTTTCCCGAAGATTTAGTAAAAAAATACGGATTTATACTATGTTGTGGTTTTTATTATATAAAATATAATAATAAAACAAAAGACTTTTTTGATAAGATTATAAATCAAAAGTTAAATAGCAATGATGATCAAATATTAATGAATAATTATATATTTAATAATAAAAAAATAATATTAAATTATAACAATCATCCTTTTATTACAAAATATATAATAACAAATGATAATTTAGAAATAGCTATACTAAACGATACTATTATTTCTCGTACTTATCAAGATTCATTATACTGTTTTCATCCATATTTACCTTCAAAAAATATTAATGGTAAGTTATACGAATTATACCTAAAGTTGAAAAATAAAAAATAATAATCTATTTACTATTATATTTTTAAATCTGTAAATATTTTAACTTTTTCTTCTTCTATATTACCATGTATTACTAATTGAATTAAATTATCAAAAAAATCTTTATCTGATTTTTTAAATAATTCTTTTGGTAAATTTTTTTTATTTATAACTGCTCTAAATGTAGGAGCATAAATATATTTTTGTCCTATAATTACTGGGTCAGGATATAATCTAGCATTTGTATAAATTGATATATATCTAATAATTTTATCATTATTTAGTACATTAAATTCTATAATATCATTACATATAAAAATATATTTTGATTTACTTTTTTGAATTAATATTGAATTATACACATCTGCATCTTTTCCAATAAATATTTTTTTATAGTCATTTATTTGATAAAAACAACTTTTATCATAAAATATACTTTTATCTATACTACTATTATTTATTTCATCATTATATATATATTTAGAGTCAACTTTCTTCCAAAATTTTTCTAAAAATCTATAATAATCAGAATCATATTCTATTTTTCTTTTATGTATATATATATTATTTTTAGTAGTAAAAACTAATTTATTATCAAATACAGATCCAACAGTATAAAGTATATATTTTTTAGAATTTTTATATTCAATTTTATCAATTTTATTATCTATACCTTGAAACATAAAGAGTATATCTTTTGGAATATCTATTTTTTTATAATTTTTAGGTACAGGAGTAGGCTCCTTTTCAAATTTATTATAACTAATCCATTTATATATATTATTACCATCAATAATTCCTAATAATGGTAATTTTTTTATACTTGGATTATATATATTATCATTTTTATATATAAAAACTCCTATTTTATTATTTTTCATATTATATTATTATATTATTTTTCATATTATTATATTTTATTATTTTTCAGTCTTATTTTTATTTTTAACTTTTTTATGTGCATTACAATTACAGCAATTTTTACACATTTTCTTTTCACATTTAGTACTGAAAAAGTTATGTTTACAAGAGCAACATAGTTTTTTCAATCTTTCTTCTTGACGTTTTTCTTCTTTATCTTTTTCTATAACATCTTTTATTAAATCATTCATTAATGTATCAACTTCACATTTAACAATATACTTTTCATAACTTTTATTAAATAAAATACAATTTTTTGTTTGATGCGAATGTCCAAAAAGACCGCATTTTTTACAAAATAGATGTAACGTTTTATCTTCAATTCCATCTATATAAATAGTATCTATCTTATCATGTATTTCATCAAAAATATTGTTATCTAAATCTAATTCAAATAAACAATCTATGTTAAATATATCCATCTTAATATTATTTTTATCGAGTACTTCTATAAAAGCTCGTATTGCAACATAATAATAGGTACTTAGTATAAATTCATTTTCATCGCGAATTCTACAACTATCATATATATTTTGGTACGGATTTATTGTAAAATAATAAGATGATTCGTGAGTATCACTATCTGTTTCACTAGAAGTACTTTCACTATCAGAATAATTATTATACAAAAAATTTTCATATAATGACGATAAATGAGAACTTTGATCAGATGATAATTCAATAAAACAATTATCACATATACAATTTAAACTGAATAATGTTTTTTTTGTATTTCTTTTATCATAAAAATTATAATTTTTTATTAAATTAATTTCAGTAAATATATTTTGAAGCACTAATTTTTCGTCTAATATTAGATATGAAGATAAATAATACAAAATATCTATATTATCATATATTTTTTTAAGCATCTTTTATAATATATTTTATATATCTTATTAATTTTATATATATATATATATATTTATATAAAAATAATTATTCTTTTTAATATTATAAAGAAAATTATAAACAATAATTATTATATATAAATATAGATTTTTTTAGATATTGATAAAATATATTACCATACTATATATTAAATTTTTTTTTTTACAATTTAATTTATAAAAAAATAAATTTCTTGTTTAATTTATTAATAAAAAAATATTTTAAATAAATCTTTAAAAATAAAAATCTTAACTTATAATATAAAATATGAATCATGCCATCCAATCAATTGAAGACATTATAGAAATTCAAAGTAATTCTAAAAATAAAAGAAAAAATAAAAATTTAAAAAATATTATTTTTAGACAATTTGAAAAGAAAAAGGATAAATTTATAGCAAAAAATAATTTTTATATGTCTGAGGAAGTTGACGATGGAAAGTTAGAATTTAATAGTTTTAATATTTCAAATTATTTTAATAAAAGTAATGAAAAGATAGTACCTTATAATGAAAATAATGTATATCTTTTAGTAAATAAAAAAAATAATTATTTTTTAAAAAAGTATATTGATTTAACAGTTATATCAAATATTTCTTTTTCACTTGAAGATATAAATATTAATAAATCAGATATTATAAAAAAAATGCTAGAATCTGATATTATGATTGATGAAAAACTATTAGAAGATCTTTATTTTAATGAAGATTTTTCAAAAAAAATAAATTTAGAATTACCTAAAAAATATAATAATCAAAAAATTATTTTAGAAGATATAAATATTGATAAAATATATTTATTCAAAATAAATCTATTAGAATTAAATAGAAATTTTGAAGAAGAGTATATTATAAAATATTAAATATTTTTCTTTTTCCTTTTCTTTTTCCTTTATTTTCTTTTTTATTTTTTTATTTAAAAAAAAGATCTATTATAAAATATATAATGGAATTTAATAATTATCAATTAGCTAAAATAAATAATTCTAGAATTATAGATTTAGAGGAGAAGTATGAAAACAAGTATGAAGAAGATGATGATGATACTCTTTTTAATGAAAATGATGAAGAGTTTATTGGTTTTAAAAATAATGTTAAAGAATGGTTAACATTAGATGATGATATAATCACATTACAAAAAGCAATAAAAGAACGTAAAATTAAAAAAGATCAATTAACTCCCAAAATATTAAATTTTATGGATAAATTTAATATAAATGATTTAAACACAGAAGGTGGTAAGATAAAATTTACAAAATCATTATATACAAAACCTTTAAATAAACAATTTTTAATATCTAAATTGGGTGATTTTTTTAAAGATTTCAAAAAGGGTGAAAAGGCAGCATCATTTATTTTAGAAAATAGAGATAAAGAAGAACGTTGTAAAATAAGAAGAGTTGTTAACAAAAATTAGCATTCTATTTCATTAAATTTATTAATAATAATTTCAATATCTACTTCTATTATATAAATATTATCATTTTAATCTATATAATTTTTATCTATATCATTTTTATTATTATCATTGAATATATTAATTTATAAAGAACATAATTTATATATTTCAATACATTTCAATACATTTTTTTAAAAATATTTTATCACACTTTTTATTTTTCTGTTCAATATATAAATCAATATATTGTAAAAATATTATTCAAGACTATATATATTCTGGAAATTAATTCAGATATTATTAATTCAATATCCTCATATTTATTACTAAAATAATCAATAAATTTTTTTATAATTATAAAAAAAATTTATTTCAACATAACAATTTATAAGTTGTTCAATAAATAAAAGTGATTAGAATAGATTTTGGCATAAAACATAATAATTTTATATTATCTATAATAATTTTATATTATATATAATAATTTTATATTATATATATATATGTTATTTAATAAAAAATATTTTTATATATTTTTACCGTTAATAATTATAATTATTTTATTGTATATTTTTTATAATATGTATGTAAGTAATAAATATGCAGTTAATTTATACAAAGAAGCAAAAAATAAATCAATAAAAGAAAAAAAGAGATTACTAGTATTAGGTAGTCCTTATTCAACTTCTGGTAAATTTATAAATTTATTTACAGAAACATATGGTTGTGGAGATATATGTATAGATATGAATTGTTGTATAAATTGTGAACATACATTATGTAATAAAGTAGAAGACGTTTTACATAAATTTCCATCAAATAAATATATTATATTTGAGTCCGGATTATTAGAAGTTGTAGATAATGATAAATTAAATTATATAGTAAAAGAAATGTATAGAATCGCAGGTAGTAAAGAAAATATATTTTCAAATCATCATATACAATATTATCAATGGTATTTTAAAATGTATAATCATATATATAAATATGCAAATGAAGGAAATATAAATAGATTTGTTATAAAATATCCTCCATTAAATAATTATGAATTTAAAAATTTATAATTATAATTATATTTATATTTATATATTTATATATTTATATATTATATAATTATGTTTAATAAAAATAATAAGAAAAATGTGTATATAAATAAAACTTTTATTTATATATTTTTATTTTTTATATTATTATCAATAATAACTGAAATATTTAAATTTAACTCATTAAAAACATATAATTTAGTAATAAAAAATAAAAAAACAATTAATGATATATATGATTATATGAATAAAAATAATTTATTAAATCAAAATACAGATAATAATACCTTACATCAATGGAATGAAAATATTAATCTATTTATAAAAAATAAAATAAATATTATTAATAATGAGATTTTAGAAATAATTGGATATGAATATAAATATGTTCCAACTATGACAGAATTATATTGGTCTTCTAAAAAAAATAATAATAGTGATCAACAATATGTTAATAATCATGCAGATGGTCCATTTTTTTATTGTAATTTATATAGAGCTTTAATAATTATTGATGGAAATAAAAATATAAATACTGTTTTTACAAAAGAAAATATAGATATAAATTTAAAAAAATATGATATGTTAATTTTTGACTATGATAAATCATATCATTATATTTATGTCAATAAAGATAAGAAAGATAATAATCAAAGAATTATTATTAAATTACATTATGTTAAAAATCCATTATTAGAACATTGTAAAATGGTTCATTGTTTATTTGGAAGAGAAACACGAGATTTATTTGAAAGAAATAAGAAAAATTTATATATAGATGGAATAATTGCTCGTGGATCTTTACATTATTATACATATAAAATATATATATTAATATTTATTATATTATTATTTATATATAATTTATATGTTAAATCAATAACTAAATATATATTATATTTATTTGTTTTAATAGAAATATTTTCTATTATATATATATTACATTTTAATTTTATAAAAAATGAAAAATGTGAATTAAAATAATATATTTAATTTTATTGATGTTATAAAAATATAATAATTATTAGAAAATAAAGTAATATTTTACACCTTTAGTATATGTTTACTGATAAATAATAAATTATTAAATTTCAATATTATTAAAAAATTGTATATATAAAGATATTTTTATATTAATATAAAAATATTTTTAAATTATTAAAATGTCTCCAGAAAATATTTTTGAAGAAATATATAATGTGGAAACAAATTTTTTTGAAACTGATAAAGAAAATAGTAATTACTATCTTGGAATGAATTTCATTTTAGATTATGAATTATTACTAGATTCATCTGTATCAACAAATACATTTTTAAAGTATAATATAAAAGATATATTAAATTATTTATATTATAGTAGTATAAATTATTCATTAAAATATAATATTGATATTATGAAACTTTACATTACTTCTAATGGATATTATACTGTTTCTGTAAAAACATATTGGTTAAGACTTGTTCAAAGACATATTAAAAAATTCTATAATGAAAAAATTAAATTAATAATGAGAAGAGGTCATATAAATTCACAAAAACATTTTGAAATATACGGAAAATATCCATATGGAATGAGAGTATTACCTACTTTATATGGTTTGTTATCTTGTTATAATAATAAAAAATAAAATTATGATATTGTTCCTTTATTTTTGATATGATATGTTGAATTTATTCTTACAATATATTGATTTTCACCTATTTGTTGAATATAATCATCACTAATTTTATATCCAATTTCGATATCAAAATTATCATATATTGGAATTTGTAAAAATGAGTGAGCAATATAGTTAGGTTCTTCATTAACTACTACTGTTGCAATACGATTTTCAGGATTCTTTACATTAAAATGAAAGTTTAGATAAGAGGACATTATTTATAATATATATTTATATTTTTTTGAATACATCTGATTTATAAATTATATAAATAAACGCATTAAAATAAAATTTACTAAATAATTTCTAACTTTCTAAGTTTTCTAGCTAATCTTAAATCATGATTATGCTTAAAAACACTATAATATTTTGATTTTAGGTAAGAATTATTATCTAAATTCATTAAAGAATCCATAGTAATTTTATATTCGTGATATATGTAATTATATATAATTATTTTCCCTTCTTTTGTAAGAGATCTATAACCTCTTTTTTCACTTTTTTTAATATCAGTATCAGATTCTCCTGTAATCTTTAAAATATTCGAAAAAGATTTACTAATAATGTAATATTTTTTGCCAAATAAAAATTCACTAGAAGACATATTTTATTACGTTATGTTAAATTTGTTAAATAGTATAACTTATTTTTTTAATAATAAAATTATTATTAAATAAAAGTATTAAGATTTTTGTTTCATTTTTTTATTAAAAATTATTTAATCGACTTGTTCCATGGATTCAGTACAATCATTATTTTCAGTTTCTACTTTTTCATAATTAGAATTTTCTTCATCATCATCAACACCTAAACCAATATTAATAACTTTAAAGATTCTTTGTGAAAACGTTGACGGGTCATCTAATGTGAATCCAGATGATTGTAAAGTGACATCATAAATTAGATGAACCAAATCCTTCAACATTTTAGAATCAGCTCCTGATTCATCACTTTCAAGTTTCTCCTTAATGCGCATGATCATCTTATTATATGGATTTATTTCAAGAATCTTCTTATTCATCATATATCCCATATCTCTTGATCCAAGAGCTTGTGCTTTCATAATACGTTGCATATTAGATGTCATAGAATATTCTGTTGTTACAAGAACACATGGTGAACTGTCAAGTCTATTTGAAACAACAACCTTTTCAACTTCTTCTCCAAGAACATCTTTCATAAACACGCAAACCTTTTCAAAACTTGATTTTAAAGATTCAAATGATTCTTTATCATCTTCTTCTAGTTCCAATTTTTCTTTTGTAATACAAATCAATTTATGATTGTTATATTCTTTACATTGAGTAACGACATATTCGTCTATTGATTCGACCATAAATAAAACTTCAATATCACGTTTCTTCAATTGCTCTAAGAATGGAGAGTTAATAATAGACTTTTTGGATTCACCAGTAATATAGTAAATACCTTTTTGACCTTCCTTCATTCGCCCAATATAATCATCAAATGATGTTAATATACCATCACTCTTTGAAGACTCGTATCTTAATAATGATGATAGCTTAGCACGATTAACAGAATCTTCATGAACACCCAATTTAATACTTTTTGAAAATTGTTCGTAAAAAGTGTTGTACTTTTCAGAATCTTCAGCAATATTATTAAAAAGATCCAAACATTTCTTCATAATATTTTTCTTAATGACCTTCATAATCTTATTTTGTTGAAGAGTTTCACGACTAATGTTTAATGGAAGATCTTCACTGTCAATAACACCTTTTACAAAACGTAAATAATCAGGAACAAGGTCTTCACAATTATCTGTAATAAATACTCTGCGAACATAAAGTTTAATATTACTTGCTTTCTTGTTTTGTCCATCAAATAGATCATATGGAGCACGTTTTGGCACAAAAAGAAGACCCTTAATATCAAGTTGCCCTTCAACTGAAAAGTGAGAAACATCAAGATGTTCGGAATAATCACCAGATATTGTCTTATAAAAACTAGCATATTGCTCAGTAGTTACATCTTTTGGATTACGTGTCCAAATAGGTTTCTCTTGATTGAGAAATTCCCATTCATTATATGTCTCGGTAACAGTTTTCTTTTCATCAGGTTTTTTAACATTTTCTCCATCATCTTCAACATCTTCAACTTTAACATCATCAGAAGTTTCTTCTTTAGCATCTTCTGTACTTTCAGTACCTTCGGCACTTTCAGCACTCTCAATTATAACTTCACGAGTCTTTACTGTTTGCAAGTAAATTGGGAAATCAATAAATTGGTTGTGCTTTTTGATTAATTTTCTAATTTGATCTTCTTCCAAATAATTATGCATATCATCTTTTAAATGAAGAATAATTGCAGTACCGCGTTTTAATTCCATTGAATTATCACATCCAATAGTGAATGAACCACCAGCTGTAGACTCCCATATATATTGAACATCATCATTATGTTTTGAAATAACAGATACCTTATCTGCAACGAGATAAGCACTGTAAAATCCAACACCAAATTGTCCAATCATTGAAACATCTGCACCAGCTGAGATTGATTCAATAAAAGCTTTTGTTCCAGATTTTGCAATTGTTCCAAGGTTTTTAACCATATCTTCTTTTGTCATACCAATACCTGTATCTTGAATAATTAATCTTTTATTTTCTTTATCAAAAGAGATACGAATCTCTAAGTTTTGTTCATTATCTAATGCGTTCGAGTCAGTAAGACTTTGGTATCTAATTTTATCAAGTGCATCAGATGCATTTGAAACTAATTCTCTAATAAATACTTCTTTATTTGAATAAAAAGTATTAATAATTAGAGATAGTAATTGGTTTATATCAGCGGAAAAGGCGTAAGTTTCAGAATCCATTTTTAATAAATATTTTTAGTAATATTTTTTTAAGTTTATTTAGTATTTTTTTTTTTAATAAATTAAAAAAAAATGATAGATAAATAATAGTATATTATATTATTATATTAAAACATAATAATATTTCATTGAATCTAGTTCAAAAATGATATCTTATTTTAAAAATACAAATGCAAATGTAAATGCAAATGTAAATGCAAATGCAAATGCAAATGCAAATGCAAATAATGTTTATTTTTTATCAAAAATAATATCTTGTTTAGAAAAAAAAAATGAAAATGAAAATGCAAATGCAAATGCAAATGCAAATGCAATTAATTATCATTCTTCAGCAATGGAAAATAATTTTGGTATTATTTTTTTTAAAATAGAATTTAACAATAAGATAAAAGATAAACATTTACTAATTAATAGTGTAGATAAATTTGGAAATACTTTTTTACATTATGCATTAATAAATAAGAATATACTAGTTATTTGGAAGTTAGTAAATATTACTTCAATAGACTTAAATTCTAAAAATAATTTAGGAAATACACCTTTACATATTGCATGTTACAACGTATTAAATGCTTTATTAAATCAAGATAAAAGAATTTATTATTATTTTGAAATAGTTATTTTATTATTAAATAATGGTGCAAGAAAAGATATATTAAATAATCAATTTATGTACCCATTTAATTTTTTAAAAAATATAAATAATTTTGTTGATTCAGATGGAAATACATTATTACATATTGTAATAAAAGATTGTAAACTAAATATAGCAACATTTATGGTTGAATATCTTCGTGTTGATCTTAATATTCAAAATAATAATGGTGAAACACCCGTTCATTTTTCAGTATTTAAAGCAGTAAAATATTTTAATAATATTGAATTTTTTAATTTTCTTAATTTACTATATAAAGTAGGATATAATGAGTATATTAGAGATATACGTGGTTTTACTGCTGGACATTACTTAGAAAATGTATTTGTATAATAAATATTTATTATTTTATAAAAATAAATTTAAAAATAATAGATATCATATATTATAAATGAGTAATAATATAAAAATTTATAAAAAAAAATTTGATAATGAAAGATCTTATTTATTTTGTACAAATAATATAAATAGTAATAATATGTATAGAACAACATATACTGATCATTTTAGAAACTATTCAAATTTTATTTTTAATAATTATAATCAAAAAAAATCATCATTGCGACTATCAAAATTAACAAATCAAGCAGAAAATTATCGAAAAGAAATATTGTTAACTAAATTAAATAAATTAAAAAGATAATAATTTCACAAGAAATCAATATAGTCTAGTTTTTCAATATAATAATCTAGATAATTAAAATTATAAAAAATTTTTGGATCAAAATAAAAATTATTGCAGTAAAATATTTTAATTTTATCATTATTTATACCATTATGTTCATAATTCCAAAAAGTATTTGATTTAGAATTTCTTATTTTAGTACTTTTAATTTTTAGTTCTTTATTAGGATTATCAAATTTAAAAATAATATTTTCATCATTTCTAACTATAATATTTTCATTAAAATTAAAATAAACTCTAGTAAAAAAATCATTATTTATAATATTATTTTGATAATAATAAATAAATGTATTATTTAAATCTTTGATAAATGATTTCTTACCAATCAATATTTCATATTTATTTTCATTATTATCAAATTCTATTAGTATATTTACTTCATTAACACCCATTATATCAAAATAAAATTCATTATTACAAATAAAAATATTAATCGGTATATAATTATTAATCATTGAAGTACAATATATTTTATAATTTTTATTTTTATTTTCATTTAATTTTATAGGTATCCATAAATGAATTTCTTCAAATTCTGACTCAGATTTAGATATTAAATAATTATTTAATAATGTATAAACCTTATCAATATTATCTTTAATAAATAAATACTTAATTTTTTTTTTCATAATAAAATTAAAATTAAAAAATATATACCAACTTCTTTCAATATAATGACCTAATTCTGGATTTACATGATGTTCTATATATCGAAGTATATTTTGATAAAAAGATTTTGGTTTACTTTTTATTAAATCTCTACTTACTGCAAAATTTGCACCCCAAACAACTTTTATTACATCAATATTTTCTTCAAAAACTATTCCTATTACATTTTTTAACCAATCATATTGTGTTAAGGATTCTTTCAACATTACTCCATTATTATACTCTTTTTGCCATTTACCTTTATGTTCAATTTTATTTTTTAATTTATTAAATAGTATATTTTCAAAATAAGCAGTTATATCACTATTATTAATATAATCGTTAATATTTAATATTTTATGATCACTAATATTTCCTTGAAAGAAAATTGTATTTTTCGCCAGTTTTTCATAATTATTAACAATATGGTATAAATATGTATGACTTTCACGTCCAACATTTTTTAATTGTACTACATTAAAAATATTTAAATCTATATTATTAGATCCTTTATTATAAATCAAAGAAATATCTTTAAATGAATATAACCAATTTATATCTTCGTTATATCTTGATATAACTATTTGATTATCCATAATATAAAATTTAACTTTTTAAAAAAATATTAACGCAATTACTTGCGTTTTTTTTTTTCTAAAAAAAAAATAAATTTTATAATTTCATGAAAA
>Ga0214921_10007530_pt1 | contig 14473 bp, 13 predicted proteins | sample LL1505_MetaG_FD_177992 | JGI IMG/M metagenome (GOLD analysis project Ga0214921, IMG submission 177992) | Freshwater microbial communities from Lake Lanier, Atlanta, Georgia, United States - LL-1505 | ecosystem: Environmental > Aquatic > Freshwater > Lake | place: USA: Georgia | collected... | reverse complement strand
GATTCAAGTTCTGTCTAAAGCCAAGAACCTCATTGGGCTAAAAGATCCGCAAGACCCCGCAATGTTTGCGCATCTTTCATATCGCAGTACCGCTCTCCATGAGTTTAATGACCATGACTTACATGAACTTGAAATTGCTGCCTCAAATACAAACAAGAAACTTGGTATCACTGGCGTTTTCTTATATAGTAATGGCGATTTTTTTCAATCAATAGAAGGACCTCCAGAAGCATTAGACAAAGTTTGGTCGAAAATTCTTGCTGACAACAGACACTCTATTACTCAAGTTCAACCTCTCAGTTTTTCATCACTCAGAATGTACTCCGGTTGGAATATGAGGCTTTTCAAAGAAAAGCCTGGGCCATCTAAAGGTAAGAGAATTGTTATCAATAACAATCAGATTTCTGATGTGTTGCTGAATATCGTCAACAATGATATCTGGCCTGAGATCTCAAAAAAATTCGATGCGCATCTCTCCACCAACAACAACGGAGCTTATGAAATAGATAAATTAGCTCATCTTTTGGTGAATAATCCATCTCATCTACCAGAGGATCTTCTAAGCTCATATTATAGAAACTGTCATTATTCCTTAGATAAGTTCTATTCTTTTGTCATTGGCCCACTTGCAAGTCATTTAGGTGATTTAAGTGCTGAAGATGTATTGAATGAGTTTGAAGTCACCATTGCCCTTCATCGCGTACTATGTTTTTTCCGAAAACTACGCAACCGTAATTCACAAACTTTTGATGGCATTTCGCCAAAAGTGAATGTCATCAACATGCCAGGTGAAAATCAAATCATTTCAAGCGTCATCGACTATGAAATTTTGTGGCAAGCGGGTATGAATGTATCACTTCACTTCCCAAAAACAGATGAGGATCTCATCCATTTCATCCGCAACAATAGTATTGATATTTTAGATTTATCCCAAAGTCCAACACGGTTTAAAAACGATCAATTACCTCGATTAAAAACATTAATCGAGAATATTCATTCGAACTCTCTCAACTCGAAGATAAAAGTCATCATTAAAGGTCGCGGCTTTTCGAAGCTGTCAAAAAACTTCGAACATGTTGGTGCTGACTTAATTTGTAATATTTCCAGTGAATTAAAGCAGGATATTCTAGATATGACTCTTGTTCCCACTCCTAAGATTCCAAAGCCTTTACAAATATACGAATCTTTTAAGAAAACTATTTGGCACTAGTTCTTTGATCGTGCCTTGATCGCTGTTTTATCTTTTTTAAAACTGCTAGTGAATACTCACACTAGGCGCAGTCTTCAAAAATTTGAGTAAATACGAAAGACTTCTTGGAGGATCTTCTTCTTGAGGTAAATGGCCCATACTCTGTAAAACTTGTAAATCCGCCTGAGGCATTAACGCCATATAGTCCTTTGCATTCTGGACAGGAATCATCGCATCAGTCTCACCCCACAAGAGTAAAACTGGGCTATGGATTTTTTTTAGAAATGGGGCTGGATCTTTTAATACTGTCTGACGCATTCGATCAATCATCGCCTGTCGATTGCCTGGATAGAGGGCTAATTCATAATATCGATCAAATAATTGATCAGTTAAAACCGCTTGGTTGAAATAGGCGAACTCTAAATTTTTTCTAAAGACGAATTTTGGAAAAATATAATTAATCATACTTAAATAGCCAGGAATCTCAGGGGATTTGTTATAAGTCCTACCAAAACTTTTAAAACCATCCGGTGATATCAGAACTAGCTTATCAACTCGCTCTGGATGCATTGCTGTGAAATACCAAGCAATCCTACCTCCAATTGAATTTCCCACCACATTTATTTTCTTTACTTTCAAGGTTTCCAAAAGGCCTAGGATAATTTGAATACTTCTTTCATCTGAATAATTTAGTTTTTGATCAGGTCCACTTAAACCAGATCCCGGTAAATCAAATCGAATCACACGATAATCTTTCTCTAATTCTGAGGACCAGTTTTCCCAGGTATGCAAGCTGGCACCAAAACCATGAATAAAAAGAATAACTGGTCCCTGAGGATTGCCGGTATCTCTCATATGTATTCGGCTTCCTTCAATCTCTATCAAGCGGGAAGATGCGTTACTATATTTTTTAACTAAATAACTCTCAGAAAGATCTGATCTCCAAAAAATAATAATCGCGATACATGCACTGGCGCTAATAAGTAACAAAAGATTTCGTAGGAGGTTTTTCATCTAATAAAAAGCTGTATTAAGTTTTCGTTTATATTCATTCAATTAATAGAATACTTCAAGATGAATATATTTCTTACTGGCGCATCGGGATTCGTTGGCAACAACTTGATGACTTTTCTCATCAACCAAGGTCATGATGTCATCGGCCATGTCCGAGGGGATAAAGACTCAGGGAGTCATCCCGGTCGAAAATTCTCGCACATAAATCTTCTCAATCACCATGAAATATTACACACCCTAAGTGATATCGACACAGTGATTCATTGCGCTGCTCATGTGAGGACCTGGAGTACCCCAGAAATCTTTTATCAAAATAATGTATTAGTAACAAAATCAATTTTAGAATCTGCCAAACAAGCTGGTGTACAACGATTTATCTTCTTGAGTTGTGCTTCTGTCATGATGCAGCAACAACAAGCTCTTTTGAATATTGTAGAATCCTTCCCCATAACAAATCGAGATGAACTCCCTTATGTCAGATCAAAGGCATTAGCAGAGGCTTTAGTTTTAGAAGCGGCTACTGAATACTTCAAAACGATTGCTCTTCGCCCAGCCTTTATATGGGGTCAAGGTGACATTATCGATCGTCAAATTGGAAAAGCTTCGAGAGCTGGAAAATTTGGCTGGTTTAATCAGGGCAATTATTTGTACTCTACCTGCTACATCGAGAATCTTTATGAAGCTGTTTCAAAAGCCATCTCAACTGATCGATTTGGCGAGGCTTATTTTATTTCTGATGGTGAAGCTGTCAGCTTTAGGTCATTTATGAGCAAAAGGCTCCTTATCAGTAACTTCCCAACACCAAGCTTATCGATTCCTATCAAGCTTGCTTGGCCCTTAGCAAGATTCACAGAAAATGGCTGGAAGTATCTTCCTTTAAAAGGTTTCCCACCAATTACAAGAGAAATCGTCAGGCTAATCGGTTTGCCATTTACAGTATCTATCGAAAAAGCAATCCAACAATTAGATTACCGACCTGTCTATTCTGTTCATCAAGGATTACATCACTTAGCAAGTCAGATAGAGAGCCGTCAAATGGGTCACTAAGTTTTTCATGCTTTACCCGAGACCTTAAGATACTTGATTGTATTCAGGTTTTACCTACACAACAATTTAACTCTACAATGGTTTAACCAATCATATTTCTTATCAGTTTTTATTTCATTTTCAAAGTATGAAATAATTTCTAAAATAACAATACATCATGTAGACAAAAATGAACTTAGAAAACGATCTCTTTTTACGAGCCTGTAAATACGAAAAAACAGACAGAAGTCCTGTTTGGCTAATGAGACAAGCTGGCAGATACTTACCTGAATATCAAAAAACCCGAACGAAAGCTGGAAGCTTTATGGGGTTAGCCACAAATCCTGATTATGCTACGGAAGTAACTCTACAACCGCTAGATCGCTATGACTTAGATGCCGCTATTTTATTTTCTGATATCTTAACCATCCCAGATGCCATGGGCTTGGGATTGAGCTTTGTCAATGGTGAAGGTCCACAATTTGCTCATCCGTTGCAATCCGAAAGTGCTGTCCATAATCTTGCTGAAGCCGATATGGGTCAACTAGATTATGTTTTCAATGCAGTTAGAACAATTAAAAAATCATTACAACGAAATGGTAAACAACGCGTTCCTCTCATTGGGTTCTCTGGAAGTCCATGGACGCTTGCCTGTTACATGATTGAGGGTAGTGGCTCAAAGGATTTTGTTAATACTAAAAAAATGCTTTATAACCGTCCGGACTTACTACAAAGAATTTTAGATATAAATGTTCAATCAGTCACCCAATATCTCCAACTACAAATCGATGCTGGAGTAGATGCCGTGATGATTTTTGATACTTGGGGTGGTATGTTAAGTACTCCAGATTATCTAAAATACTCTCTAGATCCAATGACCCGTATCATACAAAACATTAAATCGAATAAAAAATATGAGTCTATACCAACTATTCTTTTTACTAAAGGTGGAGGTGGCTGGCTGAATGCAATGTCCTCCTCCAATGCAAATGTCCTAGGTCTTGACTGGACAATTGATCTGAAAGTAGCAAGAGAAACTTTAAGCGCTACTGGAAAAAAAATAGCGATTCAAGGTAATTTAGATCCCCTGATTCTTTTATCCAATCCTCAAGAAATAGAAAAAAGAGTCTATGACAGTATGAGCAATCTAGCTGAGGCTAAAGTTGGAAGTAACAATCCTTTGCAAGGCCATATATTTAATTTAGGTCATGGTATCAATCTATCTACTCCTCCAGAAAATGTACAAACCTTAATCGAAGCTGTTAGAAAATCATCCACTCAACTCAGATTAAATCAATGATGACTCCTATCCAACCACCAACCCGTTTAGTCATCGCATCTCGCGAAAGCCGTTTAGCGATGTGGCAAGCAGAACATGTCAGAGATTGCTTAAAAAAACTATATCCCCAGTGTGATGTGCAGATTTTAGGCATGACAACCATCGGCGATCAAATTTTAGATAAAGCTCTTTCGAAAATTGGTGGTAAAGGACTCTTTGTTAAAGAATTAGAAACCGCCATGATTGAAGGCCGTGCAGATTTGGCAGTCCATTCACTCAAAGATGTACCCATGGTGATGCCAGAGGGCTTTGAACTGGCTTGTGTCATGTCAAGAGAAGATGCTAGAGATGCTTTTGTGTCGAATAATTTTGTTGGTCTAGAGGAGTTGCCACCTGGTGCTGTCGTTGGCACTTCGAGTCTTCGCCGCGAATCGATTTTAAAAGCACACTTTCCGCATCTGGCGATTGAACCTCTTCGCGGTAATTTAGACACACGTCTCGGTAAACTTGATAAGGGTCAATACCAAGCTATTATTTTGGCTGCGGCAGGTTTAAAACGTTTAGGACTGGAACACCGAATTCGCTCTTGTTTAGCATTAGATACTTATACTCCGGCAGCTGGTCAAGGAGCCCTTGGCATTGAAACCCTTTCAAATAACCCGCACATCAAACAATGGCTTGAGCCACTCAACGATCTACCCACATTACTAGCAGTATCTGCGGAGCGTATGATCTCCCGCCAATTAGGTGGCTCATGTGAAGTGCCTCTAGCAGCACATGCTGTATGGACAAATGACCATTTGGACTTAAATTCTTTTGTAGCGAGTTTAGATGGTCAAACTATTTGTCGAGCACATGGCAACGCACCTGTTAAGAACGTGCAGGAAGCAGAGTCCTTGGGACTTTTGCTTGCTCAGGACCTACTCAATCAAGGCGCTGCCACGATCATACAAAATCTTTCCAAACCAAAATAAGTTGGATAAGTTTTTTGGGTATACGTTTTTTATAAAGCGTTCTTTTTCATAAAGTACGCAACTGCCCAACAAACAATGATCAAGGCTAATAGCTTGTTGGTATTTTTCATTATAAAAATGAGTCCACGATCCTCTAAAGATAAATACTTTTTCTTCTTGGGGGTACCTTCTAGACTGGTTCGTAATTCTTGATTCTTACCCCAACTGTCCATAGACACATTTAAAAATATTTGCTCTGCGCTTTGAACAGTAGCAACTTGGGATTGCCCTTGTAATGAAGCTAATGAGGTTTTTGTCTTTTCTAACTCATTTTCTAAAAATATCGCGCGTTGCACTAATAGATAACTCGCATTAGGCTGCACTGAAAGTGCTTCATTAATTTTGTTCTGTGCCAATGTGTCTGTAAAACTAACTCGTGTTTGAATAAGTTGTCTTAAAAAACCCATCAGAACTCTAGATTCATTCTCTGTCATATCATCTGTCCTTTCAAAGAAAATAAACTCCCAAAATTACTTCATGCATCATTTTTTTACTCTTTGATACCCAATTTTCTTCATTCGTCACAACAAAGTTAAAGAAAAAAGCCTATTTAAAACATCAAAAAATACAATTATTTTTGCTATTTAATCTGTTTTTAAAACCTAAAAATATATTAAATGTCTATAAATCAGATACTTAAAAAATTACAACAGCATACATGCCATGTGTAACTATTATTTGACATATTGTAATGTCTAATTTAAATTACTACTAGGAGTGGTTGAAAATTATCTTTGGATATTTTTAGTCACGAATAGCCCACGTGCGGGCTTTGCACGAAAAGATCTTTCAAAAGGAGATATCACAATGTCAGATCCAAATAAAGTTTGGCCGACAGGTCTAACTGAGGCAGAGTCAGAAGAGATCCACAGACACTTAATCCAAGGAACTCAGTTCTTTGGTTTGATTGCTGCGTTAGCTCACTTGCTGGCTTACATTTATTCACCTTGGCTCAAATAACGGAAGGAACACAAAATGATTTACGGAAAATTGTGGTGTGTAGTTAAGCCTTCTGTTGGTATTCCAATTATTATTGCTGCCGTGGCATTTGCTTCATTTAATGTTCATTTGCAATTAGTAAACAATACCTCTTGGGTTAAAGCTTTTTTAAATGGAAATGCTCCTGTTGCTGCAGTTGCAAAAGAAGCGCCGAAGACGCAGTAGATGATGGAAAGAGTAAATCAGGATGAATTTCATCCTGATTTACTCTCCAACTCTTCTATACAATAATTAAATAAAGATGACGTCGATTAGCCAAAAATTAATTAGTAATTGGTCTAGGCTTGGTACGCGATTTTTGCCTTTTGCAGATGCCGCTACCCCTGATGTTCCTCTAACGCGCTTACTTCGATTGTCGCTTTTTCAGGTGTCAGTCGGCATGGCCCTCGTCATGCTGATTGGCACCTTAAACAGAGTTTTAATTGTGGAACTCAAGGTGCCTGCATCTTTAGTCTCCATCATGATTGCTATTCCCCTTGTTTTTGCTCCTTTTAGAGCCGTGATTGGTTTTCGGTCCGATAACCATCGATCAGCCCTTGGTTGGAAAAGAGTCCCCTACATTTGGATGGGAACCCTAGTTCAGTTTGGTGGCTTTGCCATGATGCCATTTGGTCTTCTCGTTTTATCTGGCGCAGGACAAGCTAGCAATGCTCCTCAATGGATTGGTCAACTCGGAGCTGGTATTGCCTTCCTATTTGTTGGCGCTGGACTGCACACGACACAAACTGTTGGCTTAGCACTCGCTAATGATTTAGTCCCTCCAGAGTCGCAACCTAAAGTGGTTGGACTGATGTATGTTATGTTACTTATTGGCATGATTTTTAGTGCTTTTATTTTTGGTACTTTGTTAAGTGAATTTAGTCCTGGTAGATTAATTCAAGTAATTCAAGGTGCCGCTGTCGCAACGCTTGTTCTGAATGTCATTGCACTTTGGAAACAAGAGCCCAGAAAACCAGCTCATTTATACCCAACTTCTCCAAAAGCAAAAACATTCAAGGAGTCTTGGGATGCATTCTTAGAAGGCAATGATGCAAAACGTCGTTTGATTGCTATTGGCCTTGGCACAATGGCATTTTCGATGGAAGATATTTTGCTAGAACCTTATGGTGGCGATATTCTGAAACTATCGGTTTCACAAACAACAAGCTTAACCGCTGCTCTAGCAGGTGGTGGACTTCTTGGTTTTGCTTGGGCTTCTCATGTTCTCAGTAAAGGTGCCGATCCTTTTAAAATGGCTAGCCTGGGAGCTTTGATTGGGATTCCAGCTTTCATGGCAGTGATCCTCTCTGGACAAATCAGTGAGCCTATTTTATTTGCCCTCGGAACCATGTTCATTGGTTTTGGTGCTGGGCTTTTTGGACATGGTACTTTAACAGCCACGATGAATCTTACACCCAATGGTCAAAGTGGCTTAGCACTTGGGGCATGGGGTGCTGTTCAAGCCTCTGCAGCAGGTATAGCAATCACTTTTGGAGGTGTTATCAGAGATATAGTTGCCCATCAAACCAACTCCTCTTTAACGGGATATACAACTGTTTATTCCATTGAAATTTGTTTATTAGCCATGACAATAATTGCTATGTTGCCTTTAATGAAAGCTCGCGATTCGAATCAAGTCGTAAAGGTTTAGTTTTACAATAGATTGTAGATTTAAGAATCTGTATCAGATGTATCGTATGATTTAAATATATTTACTCACTTAGGAGAACGGAATTGAAAACTTACCAACTATTTCTCATGTTTTGGTTTCTTATCGTCTTTTTTATGCTTGCCAATTATTTCAATAGAGATAAAACGCCTAAGAAGTAAAAAAATAACGCCCAAAATAGGTATTAATTATTAAAGTTAATATTATTTCTTGGAATTTATTTAGGGGATACAAATGCAATTTGAACGCTCAAAAATCACACAATATATTGGCTTAGCCATTATCGCTATTATTTCTATTGTTATATTTCGTTTATTAATGCCAGCTGGTTCACTAGGATCTTTTGGTGTGTGGGTTGCCGCCATCATTTTTGGTGTCATTATTGCTGGCATGTTGACCCAGAAATCTCTTAAGAAAAAATAAGATTCGACAAGTCTTTCTTTGCTAAGTGCTCTTGGCACACAGACTAAGAAAAATCTCTTTACTGTTGAGCCATAGAATCAATAAAAACCATCACCTCATCTGTTATGGTCTTTATTGATTAAAATTTGAAATGGTCCTCACATTCGCTATATTGAAAAAATCCGTCGCTGATCATTTCAATAGCGCATTAATCCATAGGTCTATACAATCAAACGATAACTGAAGGATTTAAACATGGTCATTTTTATCATTGGCACCATTATATTTTTAGGGAGCCACTCTGTTCGTATCTTTGCCGATCCTTGGCGCACAGGTATGATTGAAAGATTAGGCGAAAAAAAATGGAAAGGGCTTTATACCCTGATCTCTTTATTTGGTTTAATTCTGCTCATCATTGGCTATGCGCAAGCGAGGCAAAATACTGTCATGATTTGGCAACCGCCAGTTTTTTTGACCCACCTTGCTGTATTACTCAATCTCTTTACTTTCATCCTCTTGGCCAGTAGTGTTCGAAACAACAATGCAATCCGCCTAAAACTAAAACACCCCATGATTTTGGGAGTAAAAGTCTGGGCAATAGCCCATCTCCTCGCCAATGGATCCCTTATCGATTTGATCTTATTCGGGTCATTCTTAATTTGGGCTGTACTTGATTTTCGGTCAGCAAGACATCGACCAAGCCCTTCAGAAAATACTCAGGTCGTGAGTGTAAAAGCAACAATTTACACTATTTTTTTAGGTGTAGTATTTTGGCTAGTGTTTATATTCGGGTTACATCAGTGGCTGATTGGAGTTTCACCTTTAGCGATAATCAGTCGCTAAAGCATAGCAAGCGCTTATATTGCCAATGACAAAAAGTAAACTTTCTCATATTGGCTCCCTAAAAGTTTTACTTCCTTTTGTAAGGCCCTATAAAAAGCAATTACTCATTGCTATTTTCAGCTTGGTTTTAGCTGCAAGCGCCACTCTAGCGGTACCTTTCTGCTTTCGAGAAATTATTAATCTAGGTTTCAATTCTTCTAGTAGTGCGCAGATAAACTCTACGTTTATTCAGTTATTTTTGATCGCATCGGTAGTCGCGTTTTCAACGGCACTGCGTTTTTATATGGTCTCTTGGCTTGGAGAAAGAATTACCTCTGATGTCAAAAAAGCTGTTTATGACCATGTTCTTTATCAAAGCCCTGAGTTCTTTGAAGTAACGAAAAGTGGTGAGATTCTCTCTCGACTTAACACGGATACCACCCTGATTCAAACACTCGTCGGAACAAGCGTTTCTATGGCCATTAGAAATACGCTTTTACTGCTTGGTGGTCTTATTATGATGTTTATCACAAGTGTCAAATTATCTATTTTGATCTTTACTCTGTTGTTATTAACCGTCATTCCGACCGTAATTCTTGGTCGACGGGTACGTAAATTATCAAAGAACTCTCAAGATAAAATTGCAGATGCCTCTGCACTTGCCGGTGAGAAACTAAACACCGTTTCAACCATACAATCTTTTACACAAGAAGCTAACGAATCAACCGTATTTAATCAATTGATTGAAACATCTTTTTTAACGGCAAAACACAGAAATCTTGCGCGTTCTCATCTTACTTTCATAGCGATTTTGCTCGGATTTTCAAGCATCATTCTAATTCTTTGGTTAGGAGCCTTCGCGGTTACGCGTCATGAGCTTTCCAGTGGTGAACTTACCCAGTTTATTTTGTATACAGTCATCGTCGCTGGGGCGATTGCCGTTGTTGCTGAGGTTATTGGCGATACTCAACGGGCTATTGGAGCAAGTGAGAGACTCTTAGAGCTTCTTCAACTCAACTCGAATATCAAAAATCCTGCCTCTCCAAAATCCGTCAAGGTCATTCCAGCGCAGGGCATTCAATTGGAGATGAATCATCTCTCGTTTTGTTATCCATCAAATTCAACTCTGGTTCTATCCGATATAAACTTTGCCATCAAGCCTGGGGAAAGAGTCGCTATAGTAGGCCCATCTGGGGCAGGAAAAACCTCTTTATTTCAATTACTTCTACGTTTTTATGAACCTCAACAAGGGGTGATTAAATTAGAGGGTGTTGATATTCGAGATTTACATCTACATGATTTAAGAAAATTAATTGGTATTGTTCCCCAAGACTTAGTTATCTTCTCAACGAATGCAATGGAAAATATTCGTTATGGCAATGTGGATGCGAGTGACGAGGAAGTATTTCATGCGGCAAAGTTGGCTGCTGCAGATGAATTTATTACGTGCTTACCAAAGGGCTATGATACTTTTCTAGGTGACAGAGGCATGCGTCTTTCAGGCGGTCAAAAACAACGTATCGTCATTGCAAGGGCTTTACTTAAAAACCCTCCCCTTTTATTACTTGATGAAGCAACAAGTTCGCTTGATGCAGAATCCGAACACCTAGTTCAAAAAGCCCTCGATGTGGCGATGAGAAACCGTACAACCTTGGTGATAGCGCATCGTCTTTCAACGGTCAAGCAGGCTGATCGTATTATTGTTCTCGATCATGGTCGGATTATTGAAACAGGTAACCATGCCAGCTTAATCCAGCAAGGCGGTTTATATTCCAATTTGGCTAAATTACAATTTATTGATAGTGAAACAATGCTTTAAAACTTAGATGGTTTTTATGCTTGCGAATTTTCCCAATATCACTTATAAAAAAATAGTAGATTATTTTTTTAAAAATTAAATGGGATACTTTTTAAAACTAAACTTAATTAATTATTTTTCATAAGTTTTTGGGGGTCAATGGATTGGCCACCCATTAATACTTCGTAATGTAAATGATTGCCAGTGCTTCTTCCAGTATTGCCAACCAATCCAATTAATTGTCCTTTTTTGACGAAATCTCCAACTTGAACTAACAATTTATTAGCATGTCCATAACGAGTCATTAAGCCATTGTCATGCTTAATTTCAATTAAAAGCCCAAACCCTCCAACTTGACCGGACTGTGTTACAACCCCATCAGCAGTAGCAAATATCCTTGAATTTACCTCCGCTGATAAATCAACCCCTTCATGAAGTGAACTGACGTTTGTAAAAGGATCCATCCGATAACCGTAAGGACTAGAAACTTGATAGATATCTTGTAATGGTGATCCCGAAGGAATAGATTGATTTTCTCTAGGAGATTGATTAGTAGACTTTTCTATGGCTGAAAGCTGGTAATCAAATTGATAGGCTTGACTCAATAAACGATCAATTTGAACTTGGGTACTATCAAGATTAAGTATTTTATTCGACAAAGTTAAAGGACCACCCTTTTTATTGTCATTATCTTGGCGTGATGCAAGCATGGCAATCTGCGGAGCTAAATCAAGATTTTGAATTGTATAGTCTTGTTGTTGAGCTAATATCTCTACTCGCTTTGAGGAAGTATCTAATTGTTTTTGAAGTTCTGACAACTTCTGCTCCATCTGATAATTAGCTAACTCTAAAGATGAAATTTCATTATCTTTATTAAAAGGATTGATATTCCAATCAAAGAAAATCGTCAGCCCTACAAAAACTAGAGAGATTAAACTCACTTTAAAAATAAATATAGAGTTAATATCAATTTCTACAAATGGCTTATAGGGGTTGCTAAGTATAATAATTTTCATCGTAGTTTAATTATCGAATTCCATTGTTCATGCCTAAGATTGGCTCCATTACTGCCATTACAATTCCAAGAACTAAAAAACCCATCAATAAAATAAGTATGGGCTCCAATAGATTGGTAAACATTTTTGTTTTATTCTCTGCCTCAAGTTCTGCATTTTCCGCTCCATACTGTAGCATTTCCGCAAGCTTGCCGCTAGCTTCTCCGGAACGAATTAAGTGCACCAAAATAGGCGAAAAAATGCCTTGATGTGCGATCGCTTTTGCAAATGATGCCCCCTCTCTGAGGCGCTCTTCAGCCTCTTCGATAGTTTTGCGAAGAACCATGTTGGACAGTGTATTTTTGGCATAAAAAAGAGCTGAAAGAATTGGGATATTAGCTCCGACCAGTAATGCCATGGTTCCGGAAAATCTTGCTGTTTCAAATTCAAGAATTAATTTACCAAGTATTGGAATCTTGAGACAAAATTGATCAAATTGATATTTAAAACTTGGTTTTTTAAGTAACAGATTAAAGATGATTAAAGCAAATAAGATAACCATTACAACAATTAAGCCCCAATGCGTTAAGAAATTAGAAATACCCATCACAATTTGTGTAATCAAAGGTAATTTTTGTTTAGTAGACTCGAAGACTTGCACAATTTGTGGCACCACATAAGTCATCAAGAAAATAATCACCATCATAGACACTACTATAAGTATCATGGGATACAACATGGCACTTAAGGCTTTTTGCTTTAAGTTCTCTCTTTTTTCTAAAAAAATAGCTAGTTTGGTTAAGACATTACCCATTTGTCCGGACTGTTCTGCAGCAGATACAACTCCCTGAAAAAAGGTCCCAAACGACTCTGGATGATTCGCGATTGCTTGTGAAAATGATATCCCTGAACGAATATCTGCTAACAGGCTTTCTAATATCTTATGGGTATGGGTCTTAATATCGCCATTCTCAACGATAATACTGATTGACTCTTCAATTGAAATTCCTGCTCGAACCAACACTGCCAATTGCTTAGAAAGAATACTTAAATCACTTGGTGAAATCGGTTTATCGTTTGAAAAAAATTGAAAAGATCCTGAGGGTTTTCTTTTCGTATCAATACTCTTGATCGATATGGGAACTAGCTCTTTATTAAGAAGCATTTGCTTGACTGCACGAATGCTATCCCCTTCAATCGTTCCCCGCTCGGTTTTGCCAGAATACGTTACTGCCTCAAACTGAAATAATGGCATGTATTAAATATCCAAGTGGTCTAAACCAGTAACGCGTTTCACTTCCTGGAGTGTGGTGAGTTTTTCATTTACCCAACGTTCACTATCTTTACTTAAAGAACGCATACCTGAGTCAATTGCCATCTGACGAATTTGTGCTTCAGAGGCATTTTGGTGGATTAACTCCTTTAATTCTGGTGTGGTGGTCATAAGTTCATAAATACCAGCCCGTCCCTTGAAACCAGAATGCGAACATTCAACACAACCCGCACCTTGGCAGGTATTACATGTTAATCGAATCAAACGCTGACCTAATACTCCAAGCATTGTGGAAGATAATAAAAATGGCTCAATTCCCATATCGATTAACCGAGTAACTGCTGAAGGAGCATCATTAGTATGCAATGTTGCTAATACAAGATGCCCTGTCAGAGAAGCCTGTACCGCAATTTGGGCGGTCTCTAAATCTCGAATCTCACCAATCATGACAATATCTGGGTCTTGACGAAGGATGGCGCGTAAAGCTCTTGCAAAAGTCATCTCAATTCTGGGGTTTACCTGAGTTTGTCCAATACCGTCAAGGTTGTACTCAATCGGATCCTCCACTGTCATGATGTTATTCACTTTAGACCGCAAGGTTAACAAAGCACTATATAAGGTGGTAGTTTTTCCGCTTCCAGTAGGACCAGTCACCAAGAAAATTCCATAGGGTTTATTAATTAACTCCAAAAAGGATTTCTCTGTATCTGGTGCCATACCCAAAAACTTAAGATCTAACTTTGAATAATCTTTTTCTAAAAGTCGCATCACGACACGCTCACCATGGGCTGTAGGTAAGGTCGATACTCGAATATCGAGAGCTTTACTCCCAACTCTTAAAGAAATTCGGCCATCTTGGGGCATTCTTTTTTCAGCAATATCTAGTGAAGCCATAATCTTAATTCGAGAGACAAAAGCGGCGTGTAGCCCACGTTTAACTTCAACGATATCCCTAAGATTGCCGTCTACTCGAAATCGTACAATGGACAATTTTTCAAAGGCCTCTAGGTGGATA
>Ga0214921_10007529_pt1 | contig 14475 bp, 10 predicted proteins | sample LL1505_MetaG_FD_177992 | JGI IMG/M metagenome (GOLD analysis project Ga0214921, IMG submission 177992) | Freshwater microbial communities from Lake Lanier, Atlanta, Georgia, United States - LL-1505 | ecosystem: Environmental > Aquatic > Freshwater > Lake | place: USA: Georgia | collected... | reverse complement strand
GCCATGGCGCTTGCCAATGTCCATCTTAATCTGGATCCGACGCCGCAGGGTTTTGATTGGCGCGCGCAAGGGGGCTCGCGCCTCGGGGCCTTTATCGGCACAGGGTCGATTTCGTTGCCACAAAATGCCCCGGCTCAGATCCAAATTGCCATGATTGAAGCGGGCGGCATTCAGGCACGGGGGGTGCTGCGGCCAATCACGGGCGGCCTTGCCGGAATGATCACCTTAGGTGGTGCTGCGACGGGGACGCTGCAGCTGGATGTCGACAATGGCCTCCCCCGCATTCGCGCCGACGTTGATGCACGAAATGCAGAACTTTCCGGGGCGACCGCCTTGGCTGTTCAGCGTGGGCGGTTCGTCGGGACCATCCTGCTCGATCCGCGCGGGACGGCGATTGAGGGTCAGGTCACGGCCCGCAATCTTCAATATGGCGGGTTCGGCGTCGCGCGGCTTTCTGGCTCCCTTCGCATGGCGGCCGGGCGGGGAGAGGTGCAGGGCAGCATTGCTGGATCACGCGGCCGTGATTTTGATGTGGACGCCACCGTTCGCTTCAACTCTGATCGGGTCACTATTGCAGGGCGCGGGACCATTGATCGCCTTCCGGTCGCGCTGGACGCGCCTGCGCAATTGCTCAAAGAAGGCGGCGGCTGGAGGTTGGCTCCGGCGCGGCTGACCTATGGCGGCGGTGCAGCGGAACTGTCCGGCCTCATCGGTGGGGATCGGCCAGAGGTTACGGCGGTTCTGTCATCTCTGCCGCTCGCGATCTTGGATATCATAGTGCCCGATTTGGGCCTGACCGGGCAAGCCAGCGGAACCTTTTTCTATGCGGAAGAGGCAGATGGAGACCCATCCGGGCGCGCCGATCTTAAGGTTCGTGGACTGTCGCGGGCGGGGCTCGCCCTAACGGCGCGTCCGGTTGATTTGGCTGTGCTCGCCAGTTTTGCCAATGGGCGGGCCGGCGCACGGCTGGTGGCGGCCTCTGGCGGCGTGCCAATTGGTCGGGGGCAGGTGCAACTGACGGGGCTTTCAGGGGGCGGCTCTCTGGCCAGCCGCATTGCTAAGGCGAATCTCATTGGCCAGCTGCGCTATAATGGAGATGCTGGGGCCTTGTGGCGGCTGTCGGGGATTGAAAGCTTTGACCTATCGGGCAATGTGGCGGTCGGAATGGACGTGACAGGGCGTCTGTCTGATCCCCTTATTCGCGGGTCGGTCCGCACAGCGTCGGGCCGAATTGAAAGCCCGGCACTTGGCATGGTGCTTACCAATGTCACGGCCTTTGGCAGATTTGATGGGGCTCAGCTGGCAATAGAGAGCTTTGCGGCCAATGCGGGTCGGGGCGGACGGGTCAATGGGTCAGGCACAGTCAATTTTGCCGCCGGGCAGCGCGCCATGGATTTATCGGTCGATGCCGAAAATGCCCAGATTATCGCGCGCGATGATTTAGGGGCGAATATCACTGGCCCCTTGCGCATTGTCTCCAACTCTGCGGGCGGAACGATCAAGGGGTCGGTTCGGCTCACGCGCAGCCTTTATGTTCTGGGCAGATCAGACATGGCAGCGGCCGTGCCCCGCCTGAACGTGATGGAGCTGAATGAAGGACGGGTTGACGCGCCGATCGTTACATCGGCGCTGCCCTGGACATTGGACATCAAAGCAGATGCGCCCGGCTTGTTGATGGTGAAAGGTTTAGGGCTGGATAGTGAATGGCGGGCAAGCCTTGTGTTGTCCGGCTCTCTCCTCGCGCCCACGATTACGGGTACGGCCGATCTGGTGCGGGGGAATTATGAGTTTTCCGGACGGCGGTTTGATTTGCAGCGTGGGGCGATCCGCTTTCGGGGAGAAAGCCCACCCGATCCCCTGCTGGATATTGTTGCGGGCGGGGACACACAGGGCCTAAACGCGACCATCCGGGTCGGTGGCACCGGGCAACGTCCCGAATTTGCATTCTCCAGCGTGCCTGCCTTGCCGCAGGAAGAGCTTTTGTCGCGGCTGCTCTTTGGCACCTCCATCACCAACCTGTCTGCTCCAGAAGCGGTGCAGTTGGCTGCGGCCATTGCCTCTATGCAAGGGGGTGCCGGGCTCAACCCAGTTAATGCCCTGCGCAAAGCCATCGGCTTGGATCGACTACGCATTCTTCCCGCCGATTTGGCCACGGGTCAGCGCACCTCAATTGCCGCAGGAAAATATCTCACGCGGCGCACCTTTGTTGAGATTGTGACCGATGGTCAGGGTTATTCCGCAACACGGGCGGAGTTTCAGGTCACGCGCTGGCTCTCGATCCTGTCCACCATCTCAACCATTGGCGAACAAGCTGCATCGGTGCGCGTCTCGAGAGATTATTAAAGAAAAAGGGAGCAGGAATGCACCAGCCCCCTTCTTCATCGCTTGGCCTTTATGGATCAGGCAGAGATGAGGGCAGCCCCACTCCGGCGGCGGCGCGCAGCACCCCCAACCAAGCCAAAGCCTGCCAGCATCATCGCCCAGCTTGCCGGTTCGGGAATGCCGGACATGACGGGATCAAAAGAGATCTGTTTCACGTCCTTGAACTTCAACGAACCGCCAGCCTGATTGACCAGACCATAAAGCTCAATGCTGTCCAGCACTTCGTTTGCTCCGGCCATCACATCAATCTTGCTGTTCGACGGCAGGCCAAAGCCGCTGAAGATTTGCGATCCGCCGCCGACAAAGTTGACCTTGATGTTCAGATTGCGAGCGCGTTGATTGGCAAAATCCTCAATCTTGAACTGCATCACACTAAAGCCGGTTGAAGGATCAATGAGCAACGCAGAAAAGCCGTTGCCATTGCCGCTCCCCAGTCCCTTAATAATCGCAACGCCATTGCCATTGCCGGCATCAATGCCATCGGCTGCGCTCAGGGCAACCGGGATTGCACCGGGCTTTGTCAACGTGTTGAGCGTGGTGCCAGAGCCTGCCGAATTGGCATGAACCACTTCGGCATAAGGGGCCCCATTGTTCAGGAAAACGGTCGCCGCCTGAGCAGGGGCAATCGCGCCGGCCATGCCCATGATGGCCGCGAAACAAAGTTTATATCTGTGCATGAAATGTGCCTCATCCAAAAAGTTAAAGATGGTTTGCGACCCTTTTTGGTTGTCCAAGGCATAACAAGCAGACTGCATAAACGCTCCGCATGGCTGGGCATTATGCATTGATGTGGGTGTGTTTTCTGGCGGTATTCTGGGCGTCAGCCCTAACCTGCTTTATCAATGCTATTCGCTTGACTTCGAAAGACCGGCCTCTAAGAGCGGCAACGGGCCACGCGGTCCCAACGCCGCGCGTGCTCTCTGTAAGGAGAGACTATATGACGAATATTTCGAAGCCAGTTGCGCTGCCTGCGCGCCCGTTTTTTTCATCCGGCCCCTGCGCCAAGCCGCCGGGTTGGGATGCATCCAAACTCAAAACCGACTCACTCGGCCGGTCACACCGTGCCAAGATTGGCAAGTCGCGCCTGCAATTGGCGATCGATCTGACACGCGCGGTTCTGCAAGTCCCAGACACCCATCGCATCGGCATTGTTGCCGGCTCAGATACGGGCGCTGTGGAAATGGCTATGTGGTCGATGCTCGGCGCGCGGCCCGTCACCATGCTGGCCTGGGAAAGCTTTGGCGAAGGCTGGGTGACAGATGCCGTCAAGCAGCTGAAGCTCGATGCCATTGTGGTGAAGGCACCCTATGGCGCGCTGCCCGATTTATCGACGGTGGATCCTGAGCATGATGTTGTCTTCACTTGGAATGGCACCACCTCTGGCGTGCGCGTCCCCAATGGGGATTGGATTGCCGATGATCGAACGGGCCTGACCTTTGCCGACGCAACCTCGGCTGTCTTTGCCTATGACATGCCTTGGGACAAGCTCGATGTGACGACCTTTTCTTGGCAAAAGGTTCTGGGCGGAGAAGGCGCACATGGCATCCTGATTCTGGGTCCGCGCGCGGTTGAGCGTCTCGAAAGCTATACGCCCGCCTGGCCGCTGCCCAAGATTTTCCGCATGACAAAGGGCGGCAAGCTGATCGAAGGCATTTTCAAGGGGGAAACCATCAACACCCCCTCCATGCTCGCGGTTGAAGATGTCATCTTCGCGCTGGAATGGGCTCAGTCTCTTGGTGGGCTAAACGGGCTTATGGCGCGATCCAATGCCAATGCCGCCGCGCTTGATAAGATTTTGGCAGATCGGGACTGGCTCGGCCATTTGGCGGTGGATCCGGCCACCCGCTCGCGGACCTCGGTCTGCCTGACGGTTGAGGGTGCGGATGAAGATTTCATCAAGAAATTTTCCGCTCTGCTTGATGCCGAAGGGGCGGCCTATGACATTGCCGGATATCGCGATGCCCCGCCGGGCCTGCGTATCTGGTGCGGCGCCACCGTCGATACAGCCGATATTGTGGCTCTCGGCCCCTGGCTCGATTGGGCTTATGCCCAAATGAAGGCCGCCTGACGTTCTCATTATATGTCGTCATGCTGAACTTGTTTCAGCATCCATTCGCACCTCTCGTGACGAAGGACCCTGAAACAAGTTCAGCATGACGGTCGAAAAGGATTAGTGACATGACCAAACCTAAAGTTCTCATTTCCGACAAAATGGATCCCAATGCCGCCGCCATCTTCCGTGAACGCGGCTGTGAGGTGGATGAAATTACCGGCCTCTCGCCCGAAGAGTTGATCAAGATCATCGGTAAATATGATGGCCTTGCCATTCGCTCCTCGACCAAGGTGACGCCGGCGATCCTTGATGCTTGCGACAATTTGAAGGTCATTGGTCGCGCCGGCATTGGCGTTGATAATGTCGATATTCCGGCGGCCTCGGCCAAGGGCGTTGTCGTCATGAACACGCCGTTCGGCAATTCGATCACAACCGCAGAACATGCCATTGCACTTATGTTCGCCCTCGCCCGCCAAATCCCAGAAGCCAATGCGCAGACGCAAGCGGGCCTGTGGCCGAAAAATGGCTTTATGGGCGTTGAGGTCACGGGCAAGACTTTGGGCCTGATTGGTGCGGGCAATATCGGCTCCATCGTCGCCACGCGGGCCTTGGGCCTGCGGATGAAGGTTGTCGCCTTTGATCCCTTTTTGACGCCAGAACGCGCCATTGAAATGGGCGTTGAAAAGGCGGACCTAAACACGCTTTTGGCCAAGGCAGATTTCATCACGCTGCACACGCCGCTGACCGATCAGACTCGCAATATCCTGAGCCGTGAAAATCTGGCTAAGGCCAAAAAGGGCGTGCGGATCATCAACTGCGCGCGCGGTGGCCTGATTGATGAAGCCGCCTTGAAAGACGCGCTCGACAGCGGGCAAGTCGCTGGGGCCGCGCTTGATGTGTTCGCGGTGGAACCCGCCAAGGAATCGCCGCTGTTCGGCACACCCAATTTCATCTGCACGCCGCATCTTGGAGCCTCGACCACCGAAGCACAGGTGAATGTCGCGCTTCAGGTGGCAGAGCAGATGGCCGATTATCTGGTCAATGGTGGCGTCACCAATGCCCTCAACATGCCCTCACTTTCGGCCGAAGAAGCGCCCAAGCTCAAGCCCTATATGGCGCTTGCCGAGAAACTCGGCTCGCTGGTTGGCCAGCTTGCGCATGACAATCTCACCCAGATTTCCATCGAAGTCGAAGGGGCGGCAGCGCAGCTGAATATCAAGCCCATTACAGGCGCTGTCCTTGCGGGCCTGATGCGCCGCTATTCTGACACGGTGAACATGGTCAACGCACCCTTCCTTGCGAAGGAACGGGGCCTTGATGTGCGTGAAATCCGTCATGATCGCGAAGGCGTGTATCACACGCTCATCCGCGTGACGGTGGCCACCAGTCAGGGGGACCGCTCGGTCGCAGGCACGTTGTTCAACAACACAACGCCGCGTCTGGTCGATATGTTCGGGATTAATATCGAGGCTGATCTGGATGGGCATATGCTCTACATCGTCAATGAAGATGCGCCCGGCTTTATCGGGTCGATTGGGACGTTGTTGGGCCAAAACGGCCTCAACATCGGCACCTTCCATCTTGGCCGCCGCACAGCAGGTGGGGAGGCGGTTCTGCTGCTCTCCATGGACCACGCCATCCCGGAACCCGTTTTGTGGGATGCCTGTAAGCTTGCCGGTGTGAAAACTGTTAAGGCATTAAAGTTCTGATCTGTTAAGGCGTGCGCATGACCAAAGCATTGCTCCCAACCGGATTTCGTGATCGCTTGCCGCCAGAGGCAGATGCCTCTGCGCGTCTGGTGCGCAGCGTTCTCGATACAGTCGCCTCTTATGGTTATGAGCGCGTTCAGACGCCCTTGGCGGAATATGAGGCCAGCCTGACGGCGGCTCTGGGCACGTCCTCGCGGGATTTGTTGCGCTTTGTGGACCCTGTTTCGGGGGAAACAATGGCCATAAGATCCGACATTACGGGTCAGATTGGCCGTATCGCACGTGGGCGCATGGGCCATCACCCTCGCCCCTTGCGGTTGAGCTATGGCGGCCCGGTGGTGACCTTGCGCGCAACCCAGCTTCGTCCAGAGCGGGAATTGATGCAGGTTGGCGCTGAGCTGATCGGTCTTGATAGTGTGGCGGCGGTAGCCGAAGTGGTGACGGTTGCGATTGAGTCGCTCAAAAATGCTGGCGCACGCGATCTGACGCTGGATCTGACCATGCCAGACTTGATCGACACGTTGCTTCCTGGCGCAGATACAGCCGATTTGAAGGCGCGCTTAGATGCCAAGGATGCAGCCGCTGTGTCGGAAGCGTTCCGCCCTCTGATTGCAGCCGCTGGCCCCTATGCCGAGGCGTCTGCAAGGCTGCGGGCTTTTGATGAGAAGGGCGTGCTGACGGCCCGGCTTGACGCACTCGATGCGCTGGTGGCTATTTTGCCCGCAGATGTGCGCGTGACCCTTGATCCGACCGAGCGGCATGGCTTTGAATATCAAAGTTGGTTCGGCTTTTCCCTTTTCTCGGCGCAATGCTCTGGCGAAATCGCGCGGGGTGGCAGCTATCGGCTGGGCGAAGAGCCAGCAATTGGCTTTTCAGCCTATATTGATCCTCTGATCGATGCAGGATTGGCGCAGGGAGAGCGGCGGCGCTTGTTCCTGCCGCTCGGCACATTGCCATCGAAAGCTGCTGCGTTGCGCGCCGAAGGCTGGGTGACGGTTGCCGCTCTGAGCGACGAGGACACGGCCGAGGCACAGATTTGTTCGCATATCTTGTCCAATGGCAGGCCCGTTGCAATCGACTGAATTTAGCGCGTTCCTGCTCGCGGGACTGCTCTTTAGGGTGGACGCGCTGGCGAGATAACAATAACGCACGCAACAGGCACAGCCACTTAAACATGGAGACTATCCCTTGGCCAATGTCACAGTGATCGGCGCCCAATGGGGCGATGAGGGCAAGGGAAAGATTGTCGACTGGCTCGCCAGCCGTGCGGACGTCGTTGTCCGCTTTCAAGGCGGGCATAATGCGGGCCACACATTGGTTGTTGGCGATCAGACGTATAAACTCTCGCTCCTCCCGTCCGGAATTGTCCGGGGCACATTGTCGGTCATTGGCAATGGCGTTGTCCTTGATCCTTGGCATTTCCGTGACGAAGTGGCGAAGCTTCAGGGCCAAGGCGTCACCATTTCGCCCGCCAATTTGCACATTGCCGAAAATGCGCCGCTCATCCTGCCCTTCCACCGCGACCTGGACGGCCTGCGCGAAGATGCCAGCGGCAGCGGAAAGATCGGCACGACCCGGCGGGGCATTGGCCCGGCTTATGAAGATAAGGTTGGCAGGCGGGCGATCCGCGTGTGCGATCTGGCCCATCTGGATGATCTTGAGGCCCAGCTTGACCGCATCTGCGCGCACCATGATGCCCTGCGCGTCGGCTTTGGCCAGCCGCCCATTGATCGGGCGCGGTTGATCAATGATCTTAAAGAGATTGCGGATTTCATCCTGCCCTTTGCCAAGCCCGTCTGGGTCACGCTCAATCAAGCCAAGAAGCGCGGCGACCGCGTTTTATTCGAAGGTGCACAGGGTGTGTTGCTGGATGTTGATCACGGCACCTATCCGTTCGTCACCTCGTCCAACACCATTGCCGGGACGGCCTCGGGCGGATCGGGCCTTGGTCCGTCGTCAGTCGGCTTTGTGCTGGGGATTGTGAAGGCCTATACCACGCGCGTTGGCTCTGGCCCCTTCCCAACCGAGCTGGAAAATGAAATTGGCCAGCGACTGGGTGAGCGCGGACATGAATTTGGCACCGTCACAGGGCGTAAGCGGCGCTGTGGCTGGTTTGATTCCGTGCTGGTGCGCCAATCGGCAGCCGTGTCGGGCATCACTGGAATTGCGCTCACCAAACTCGATGTGCTGGATGGGTTTGAAACGCTCAAAATCTGCACTGGCTATCGGATTGGTGATACGGTTTATGACTATTTGCCGCCCCATGCCGCCGATCAGGCACGGGCGGAACCCATTTATGAAGAAATGGTTGGGTGGGCCGAAACAACAGCAGGCGCGCGCAGCTGGGCAGAGTTGCCGGCGCAAGCCATCAAATATGTCCGCCGCATTGAAGAGCTGATCCAATGCCCGGTTGCTTTGGTCTCCACCAGTCCTGAGCGGGAAGACACAATCTTGGTGCGCGATCCCTTTAGCGATTAAGCGGCTGCTCAACGCGCCGCCTCTTCCGGCGGCCTGTCCCGAAACTGAAATTTTCTGACTTTAGGCGGGGTGTGTGCAAGGATTATGTGGTCTGCGCGCGCAAGGAGGCATCCCGTTCATGACGTCCAGAAACGCAACGTCCGTGCGCGCGCGCGAGATAGAGGTGGCTGTCACGCGCGCACCGTCTGATTGGGCGCGACTGCTCGCTTTTGGAGCGGTTCAATGGCCCTGGCTTTTGAAAAGCCTCTATGGCGGCACCAAGGCAGATCGCGCCGCGTTGCTCGCGCGTTTGGCCCTTCCGGATGAAGCCTTGCCGCATCTGGGGAGCTGGAAAGCAGATGCCGGGCTTCTGCATCGGATTGTCGATGCTATCAACACACATCAACCTGAAACAATAGTGGAGCTGGGCGCAGGGGCGTCGACCCTTGTCACGGCGCGCACGCTGCAGATGATCGGCGGACAACGGCGGTTGGTGAGCTTTGATCAGCACAAGGATTTTGTCACGGCTGTCCGCAGTTGGTTGGCAGATCATGATCTAAATGCGGATGTGCGCTATGCGCCCCTCGTGGCGGAGAACGGCCTTTGGTCAGGCCTTTGGTATGATCTTTTTGGCGTGCCTGATCGCATTGATATGTTGCTGATCGACGGTCCGCCATGGGCCCTTGGCCCCACGATCAGAGAAGGGGCGTCTTGCCTGTTTTCGCGCATACCTGTGGGCGGTGTGGTGATCTTAGATGATGCTGCCCGTCCGGGTGAACGGCTCGTTGCACGACGCTGGCGAGAAGAGTGGCCTGAATTTGAATGGGCGTTCACGCCCGGGATCAAAGGAATGTTAAAAGGCGTGCGGCACAGCGATTAAGCGGGCAAATCTTGGCTCAGCCTTTTAGACGCGCGCCAGAAAAACCATGCGGGCAACAGTCCCAGCCAAGCTGCCCCATACAGCACCCAGCGCACACTTTCTGTGCCCGCCATTGGCCTAAAGGCGTCAGACAAAATGCCGAAGAAGAGCGGCCCTAAGCCAAGACCAATCAAATTCTGTCCAAAAATCACCAGCGACGTCGCCACTGCCCTTTGATTGGGCTTCACCAATTGCTGGGCCAGCGCATAGCTTGGCCCATAATAGAAATAGTTGAGTGCCGTTGGTATAATGAGGAGAGCCAGCGCCAGCCGCCAATCACTCACATAATAGGCTGCAAACAGAATGGGTGCGGCGATTGTCATGCCAACCGCCGGTGCGGTCAGAATATGCCGCTTGTCCTTCTTACCAAATCGGTCGGCGAGATAGCCACCCAACCAAGTTCCCAACATCCCAGCAAGGCCCGCGACGATGCCGAGCCAAAGCCCGGTTTGTCCCGCGCTCAGGCCAAAATCGCGCTGAAACAAAATGACGACCCATACCCCTTTGCCGTAAGAGAGAAAGGCGGTGAAGCTGGCACCGAGCAAGACGAGCAGGAAACTTTTGTTGGTCAGAATTTCGGCCATTGTCGGAACAAAGGGTTGTTGCGGCTTGGCGGCGGCCACCGCATGATGTCGACCCGGATCGCGCAGCAGCATGGGCAGAATAAAGGCAAAGAGGATGCCCGGAACACTCACCGCCAAAAAGGCATTCCGCCAGCCATAAAGATCGTTGAGCGTGCCGCCGATGACCATCCCGATCAGCCCGCCAATCGAAATGCCCATGCCATAAAAGGCCATGGCGGAGGAACGTTTATCCGCCTGAACGGCATCGGTGATCAGGGAATGTGCCGCCGGCGTGCAACCCGCCTCTCCCACGCCAACGCCGATGCGCGCCAGCAACAGCTGGGCAAAATTCTGCGCAAGGCCACAGGCCGCCGTCATCACGGACCAGACGCCGAGTGAAATAGAAATCACATGCGCCCTATTCGTCTTGGGCAAGTCAATATATCGGGCGATGGGGATGCCGAGAATGGTGTAGAACAAAGCAAAGGCAAGCCCCGTCATCAGGCCAATCTGCGCGTCCGACAAATCAAGATCGCGGCTGATTTCTTCCGCGAGAATGTTGACGATCTGTCGGTCCAGAAAATTGAGAATATAGACGATCAAAAGCGTCCACATCAGCATTCGAACGCTGCGGGGGGTTCCGGCTGTGGATGCGTTCATGCCTATGCTCTCCTGACGGCCTGTTTTTACACGCCTTGTCCGCCTTGTGCGGAAAAGCAGGAGAGAGGGCAAGTCTCAGTTGGGTACGTCACCCGCACTGGGCGCGGTGGAGCAGCTTTTGATCGGCAAGCACCAGCGCCATCATGGCCTCCACCACGGGCGCACCCCTGATGCCAACGCACGGGTCATGGCGGCCCTTGGTCACAATCTCGGCGGCAGCACCCTCGCGCGTTACCGTTTCAACCGGGGTCAATATCGATGAGGTGGGCTTAAAGGCGACACGCACAATAACAGGTTGGCCAGTGGAGATTCCTCCTGCAATCCCGCCTGCATTATTCGCCAAAAACTCTGGCGCATTGCTGCCCGGGCGCATGGGGTCGGCATTTTCCTCTCCGCGCAGGCGCGCAGCGGCAAAGCCGGCGCCAATCTCCACGGCCTTGACGGCATTGATGCTCATCATCGCAGCGGCCAATTCACTGTCGAGCTTGGCATAAAGCGGCGCACCCCAGCCAGCGGGGACGCCCGTTGCCACGCACTCGATAACTGCGCCCAGCGAGGATCCGGATTTGCGCGCTTCGTCCACCATCTTTTCCCAGCGGCCTGCCGCGGCCTCATCGGGGCAGAAAAACGGGTTCTTGTCGATCTGGCTTGCTTCAAAATTGTCGCGATTAATGGCGTCGCCGCCAATCTCAACCACATAGGCAAGCAGCTCAACTTCGGGGAGGATTGCGCGCGCGACGCCGCCTGCGGCCACCCGCGCCGCCGTTTCGCGCGCGGAGGATCGGCCACCACCGCGATAATCGCGAAAGCCATATTTGGCGTCATAGCTATAATCCGCATGGCCGGGCCGATAGGCCTTGGCGACATCCGAATAATCCTTGGACCGTTGATCCACATTTTCGATCATCAAGCTGATCGGTGTGCCCGTTGTCCGCCCTTCAAACACGCCAGACAGGATGCGCACGGCGTCCGGCTCTTGCCGCTGCGTGGTAAAGCGCGAGCTGCCGGGGCGACGCTTGTCGAGAAAGGGCTGAATATCCGCTTCTGACAGGGCAAGGCCCGGCGGGCAGCCATCCACCACAGCACCCAAAGCGGGCCCATGGCTTTCGCCCCAGGTGGTAAAGCGGAATACGCGGCCAAAGGTATTGAAGCTCATGACCTAAGCGATGCCGCGATTTGCCCCTTATTGCAAGGCGGGTCGCTCAGTCAGCATGATCCCGCCTTGCCCATGCACCCTTATGCCAGCGCAATATCGGGCGCGTCTTCGGCTTTCATGCCCACAACATGATAGCCGCAATCGACATGATGGGTTTCGCCCGTCACACCCGCTGACAGGTCGGACAGCAGATAAAGCCCCGCCCCGCCGACATCCTCAATCGTGGTGTTACGCTTGAGCGGACTGTTCAGCTCATTCCATTTCATGATGTAGCGGAAATCGCCAATGCCAGAGGCGGCGAGCGTCTTGATCGGCCCGGCAGAGATGGCATTGACGCGAATATTGTCATGGCCAAGATCAACCGCCAGATATTTGACCGATGTCTCGAGCGCGGATTTGGCAACGCCCATCACGTTGTAATGCGGCACAACTTTTTCCGCGCCATAATAGCTGAGCGTCAGCAGCGATCCGCCATTTGGCATCATCGCGGCGGCCCGTGTGGCAACGGCGGTGAAGCTGTAGACGCTGATGTTCATCGTCATCAGGAAGTTATCGAGGCTGGTGTCGCAATAGCGGCCACGCAATTCATTCTTGTCGGAAAAGCCAATGGCGTGAACGACAAAGTCAATTGTTGGCCAGCGGGCGGCTAGCGTTGCAAAGGCGTTATTCAGATCGTCCATATTGGCGACATCGCAATCGATCAGGAAATCGCTGCTCAATTCTGCGGCCAGCGGGCGAACGCGCTTTTCCAGCGCCTCTCCCTGATAGGAAAAGGCGAGTTCGGCGCCCTCTTCTTTCAGCTTTTTGGCGATGCCCCATGCAAGGCTCCGGTCATTTGCCAGCCCCATGATGAGCCCCCTTTTGCCCGCCATATACCCTGCCATCATGTCTTCCCTTCAGTTTTGTTCTTTGTTTTTCGCGGTTCTTTTCGGGCCGGATTGGCCAGTGCCGCGTTGAGATGTGCCCCAATAACAAGCCCGAATCCGACGATCCAGAAAAAGAGTAAAGCGATAATCACGCCGGCCAGGCTGCCATAGGTCAGCGCATAGTCTCCAAAAAGAGAAAGCGCGGGCGGCAAAAGGGCCAATGCCCCTGTCCACCAGAGGGTCGCCACCAGCGCGCCCGGCCATTTCGGATAGTCTCTGGCCCGATAGGCTGACGGAGCCAGCGTCCAAAAAATCACGGACACGCCGCAAAACACAGCAAATGATGTGGAGAGCCAGCTGACCTCAAGCGAGATCAAGCGGGCACTATGCGGAATGAAACGAACCGCCAGCTCCTCTATGGCGGTCACTGCAAGCTGGGCGGCAAGCGCCGCGAGGAGAAGGAAAACCGAAGCAAAAGAAAGCAAGAGAGAGGCCAGTCGAGAATGCCAGAACGCGCGGCTTGGGCGCGTGCCATAGGCCCGGCGCAATATGTCTCTTATGGTTTCAATAAAGCCGCTGACGGTCCACAGGCCAACCACCGCCCCAAACCAGAGCAACGGACCAGTGCGCGCCAAAAGCACCTCGCGCGCCACGCCGTCCAGCAAAGCTGCAACCGCAGGCGGAAGTGTTGCGAGCGCTGATCGGAGCAGCGCCAGATTTTCATCGGGTTGCCCAACCATCTGCGTGGCGGCCGCCATCAAGATGAAAAAGGGAAAGACAGTCAGGATCGTCAAATAGGCAAGATTGCCTGCATGGAGCACACCGTCATTGGAAACCCCAATGGCGACACGGCGGACAATCTCCAAGGTGCGCGATCCGGTGTCGTGCCAGTCGACACGACCATCCTTTTGCCCCGCTTGAACAGCATGCCGTCTCCGCGCTTCGGGCGTCTGCGGGAGGGTGTCCGTCAAACGCCGAGCTTATCCCGAGGGGTCCGGCTGTCCTGCCATCCGTCTACAAAGGCCTCGAGCGCGGCATCTGCGGCAGGCAGATCGACAACCAGCGTCACCAACTGGTCGCCGCGTATGCCGCCCTTGCCCGTAAAGCCGCGACCTTTGAGGCGCAACGTCTTGCCCGACGAAGAGCCTTTTGGAATGTTGAGCATCACCGGCCCCTCAACGGTCGGTACCTTAACCGGTCCACCCTTCACCGCCTCAACCAAGGTGATGGGTAGGTCAATCCGGATATGGTCGCCATCACGCGTGAAATAGGGGTGGGGCGCGATATCAATGGTGATGAGGGCATCGCCAGAGCCGCCGGGGCCAGCATGGCCTTTACCAGCAAGCTTCATCTGCATGCCCGACTCAAGGCCTTGGGGCAACTTGAGCTCAATGGTTTTGCCATCGGTGAGCGTCACTCGTTGCGGGGCGAGTGTCGCCGCGTCGGGCAGCGACACGGTCAGACGAAAGGCGGCATTGGCCCCTTTAGGAGGGGCTTGGCGGCCAAAGGGCGCGCCTCCTCTGCCGCGTCCGCCGAATAGGCCGTCGAAAACATCGCCAAAATCCATGCTGTCGGTACTGAACTCTGCGCCCCCCGGCCCTGGGCGAAAGCCGCCGCGCCCGCCGCCAAACGGGCTGCCGCCCGCAAAGGGATTGCGCGGCTGGCCATTTTCATCAATTTCGCCGCGATCAAATTGGGCGCGCTTGTCCT
>Ga0214921_10007528_pt1 | contig 14476 bp, 14 predicted proteins | sample LL1505_MetaG_FD_177992 | JGI IMG/M metagenome (GOLD analysis project Ga0214921, IMG submission 177992) | Freshwater microbial communities from Lake Lanier, Atlanta, Georgia, United States - LL-1505 | ecosystem: Environmental > Aquatic > Freshwater > Lake | place: USA: Georgia | collected... | reverse complement strand
CCAGCGCATGGTCGCGTGGGCGGGGCGCTATCCGATTGTCTCCATCGAAGATCCCGCCGGACAGGATGAGTTCGCAACCTTGGCCAAGATCAATGCCCAGATTGGCCATCGGGTTCAGATCATCGGTGACGATGTTCTGGTCACCAATGCCGAACGAGTCGCCCGCGCCTCAGAGGCTGCAGCATGTAATGCGGTGCTGATCAAGGTCAATCAGGCCGGAACCGTCACAGAGGCCAAGGCCGCTCTCGACGCAGGTAAGGCCAGAGGCTGGGCCACCATTGTCTCGGCGCGGTCGGGCGAGACCGAGGATGTCACCATCTCCCACCTGTCTGTCGGCTGGGATGCAGGTCAGTTGAAGGTCGGGTCCTTCACGCGGTCGGAACGGATGGCCAAGTGGAACGAGGTCCTGCGCATCGAGGAGAGCCTTGGCGCAAACGCGGTCTATGCGGGCTGTGACGCCTTCTTTGCGCCTGTAGCGGCCAATCTGACCAAGGGATGAGCATGAAGACCGTTTTACAATATCGGGCCAGCCCAGGCTTTTGCGATCAGATCAAGACCAGCTTTGCCAAAATGGACCCGGTAACGGTCGTCGATGAGTTCGACGAACCGCGCTTTTCCGAGGCCATGTTGACCGCCGAGGTCCTTCTCCATGTCCTCAAACCGGTGACCGCTGAGGTGATCGCTACTGCCCACAATCTCAAGCTGATTCAAAAGCTCGGTGTCGGTACAAACACAATCGATCTTGTCGCCGCGAAGGCCCGTGGCATCGCGGTTTGCAATATGCCGGGTACGAATAGCCAAGCCGTGGCCGAGATGGCCCTGACCCTGATGCTCTCCTGCTTGCGCCGCACGATCTATCTCGACGCCCTGACGCGCGCTGGCAGGGGCTGGAACCCTGATCTTGAGGCGCTGGATCGTGTCGGCGAGGTCTGCGGGCGTACGGTGGGTCTGGTCGGCTTTGGACAGTCGGCTCAGCGCCTTGCGCCAGTGCTCACCGCCCTTGGTGCAAAGGTGATCTATACAGCAAGGTCCGCTCGGCCAGACGCGCCCTATGGGTTCCGCGACCTAGGGACCTTGCTGGAGGAGGCGGATATCATCTCGCTCCATCTGCCCTTGACCGACGAAACGCGAAACCTGATCGACGCCAAGGCCTTGGCACGCATGAAGCCGGGCGGCATCGTGATCAACACCTCGCGGGGAGAGATCATTGATGAGGTGGCCTTGGAAGCGGCCTTGAGGTCCGGCCATCTGCGCGGCGCAGGGTTGGATGTGTTCGCTAAGGAACCAGCAGGCGCCGAAAACCCGCTCTTTGCCCTTGACCGTGTTGTCGTGGCCCCCCATCAGGCTTGGCTGACCCCAGAGACCCTGTCGCGTAGCCTTGCCGTGGCAAAGGAAAACTGTCGACGTCTTGCCGCCGGTGAAGCCCTTTTGCATCGGGTAGTATGAGATGTCGATTTCCCCCAAAACGCCCATCGCCTTTGCCTGCGGCCAGCTTCTGGACGAACGGTGCTGGGAACCCCAGCGCGCCGCCTTCGCTGATCAGCGAAGTCTGTTTGTCAGCGATCACCGCAGTGATGACACGATCGCGGGCATGGCCCAGCGGCTGCTGGCCAGCGCGCCAGATCAGTTCCTGTTGGTGGGACATGCGATGGGCGGTTTTATCGCACTGGAGGTGATGAGGCAGGCACCTGAGCGGGTCAAAGGCCTTGCCCTCTTGGCAACCTTGGCCAATGCCGATGGTCCGGCTCAGACCGAGCGGCGCATGGGCTATATCAAACTGGTGGAGGCGGGGCGCTTCGAGCAGGTGGCTGAAGAGCGCATCCCCATGCTGCTCGCCCCCGCGCGCCGCAGCGACCCGGTCCTAACCGGTCAGATCCGCGCCATGGCGCAGAACACGGGGGCGGAGATTTTTCTGCGCCAACAGCGAGCCATTATGAGCCGGACCGATAGTCGTCCGTCACTTGGCGACATTAAGGTGCCGACCCTGATCCTGTGGGGGGACGAGGACGGCATCACCACCATGGCTCAACAACAGGACATGCTCGACGGCATTTCCGGTTCGCGGCTGGAGGTCCTCAAGGGCTGCGGACATCTCTTGACGCTGGAGGCGCCGAATGAGGTCAATGGTCTCTTGTCCGTGTGGATGGAGGGGCTCTAGATCAGCCCTTCAGTTCACGCCGGACAATCGTGGCCCCGTCGGCCATGGCCTTGAGCTTGCCGAAAGCGACCTCGCGGCTGTGATATTTCATGCCGCAGTCGGGTGCGATCCAGAGCCGGTCCGACGAGACATATTTCAAAGCCTGCCGGATACGGTCGGCCACCCGTTCCGGCGTTTCGATCTCGGGGTCGGACAGGTCCAACACCCCATACATTATGATCTTGTCGGGCAGTTCGGCCAAGATCGCTGGGTCGAGATTGGGCTGGGCCGCCTCAACCGAAATGACATCGACGCGCGAGCGGTTCAATTCGGCCAAGAAGTCATAGGCCTTGGGTTTGACTGTGTTGCCGTGAACCAGTGCATAGCCAAAACAGATGTGGAGCGCCGTTGTTCCCGTAACGCCCTCTAGAGCACGGTCGATGGCAGCCAGAGCATAGTCCTGAGCCTGATCGGCGCGGGCTTGAAGATAGGGCTCGTCTAACTGGACCACGTCGACGCCAGCCGCGAACAGAGCCCGGACCTCCTCATTGACCGCTGCGGCATAGTCCATCGCGAGGGCTTCGGCGCTGGGGTAATAGTCGTTCTGCGCCTGCTGCGTCATGGTGAAGGGGCCTGGGATGGTCAGTTTGACAGGCTTGGTCGAATGGCGCTTCAGAAAGGCAACATCCTGAACCTCAATGGGGCCAACCCGGCGAATAGGAGCAACCACGCGAGGCACGGGGTTAGCCTTGCCGGTGCGATCAATCGCGGTGCCGTGATTATCAGAATCGATGCCGCTCAGGGCGGTGGCGAGCCGGTTGGAATAGCTTTCTCGGCGCATTTCTCCATCGCCGACCAGATCAATCCCGGCCAGTTCTTGATCGCGGATGGCCACGAGAGTTGCGGCCTCTTGCGCGTCAGCGAGCCAAGCCTCATCGATGCGCCAGAGCTCTTTGGCGCGCACACGCGGTGGCAGGCTCTTCTTCAAACGCTCACGGTCAATCAGCCAATCGGGCTGAGGATAGCTTCCGACGATTGTGGTTGGGAGGAGAGGGAGTTTCACCACGCGGCCGTTCCTTGTACTCAGTGCTGGACTTTAGTTAGTGTTCTAACCATTAAATATATGCACCCGCTCTATTTCTGAGTCCAGCCCGCATTAGGTATGGACATTAAGACTGCCCAAACCTATTCCGCCTTCAAATTCGGTAACCTAGTGTGACAGACCATGCCAATTCGAGCGATCCCATGACAGTGCCAGTTGATGGACATTTGCCCTCTGAGGTGCAGGCCTTGCCCCTCGAAATCTCGGTCTATGCCGAACCTGAAAACAGTATTGGCTACCTGTTGAGGATGGGGTTTCGCGGCTTTTCAACCATGTTGGAGCGCAAGACCTCGACCCATGGTGTGTCGAGCGGTCAATGGCGTTTTCTAAGACAATTATGGATCGAGGATGGCCCAACCCAGCGGGAGCTGAGTGTTCGGGTTGGCATGCGCGAGCCCACGACGGTCGTGGCGGTCAATAGTCTGGTAAAAAGTGGGCTGGCGGTGCGCGAGCCAAGCCTCGAGGACCGTCGTAAGGTCCATATTCGCCTGACCCCGCTTGGACGCTCACTGCAGGCGACGCTTTTACCCATGGTCGCGGACGTCAATGATCGCGCGACAAAAGGCCTGACCAAGGCCGAGGTCGCCACCCTCCTAAGGCTGCTTCGCCATATCAATGGCAATATGTCCCAAGAGCTGGAACAGATCGGCGGCGACGCCGTTCCCTGAACGCCAGTGAGACGTTCAGGGCTGTAGCGACGGCCTAGTGGTGGGCGGTGACGAGTCCAACCACCTTGACGCCTTCAGCATTCATCGGGTCGTGCTCGACGTCGGCTGGCGTGAAATCTCTCGTCCAGCACGCAAACTCTAGGCAGGCACCGTCAGGGTCCGAGAAATAGAGGGATCGGACATAGACGCCCTCATGCAATTCGTCGCTCGACTGGGTTAGCGAGTTGTCGTGGTTCAAGATCTTCGAGACGTTAATCCCCTTATCAATCAGCCGCTGATGATATTCGTCGAACTTCTCTGGCGGGACGTCGAAGGCGATATGGTTCATCGAGCCATGGGCTGACATGAAGTTGCCTTGGGTTGGAATAGCGCCGGGGCTGGAAATCCCAGGAACCGCTTCCGGCGCATCCTTGAACCAGAAGAAGGCGATGGAGTCGCCATTGCCAATGTCAAAGAAGAAGTGCTGACCGACGCCACCAGGCAGGTCCAAGGTCTTGAGCAGCGGCATACCGAGCACATCGCGATAGAAGGTCACCGTGCGGGCCATATCCTTGCTGACGAGCGCCAAGTGATTGACGCCGCGAAGTTCAAATTGACTATTTTTTGGACTGGTCATGGGTGTCTCCCTAATGGTTTTAAGGTTCGTTGTAAGATCGCTTAGTCGCGTTTTGCAGGCCGCGCTGCGCTGAGGAAGTCGGCTGCGCTAAAGCCTTTAGGTGCCGCTACCTCGACGATGGGATCGCCGCGGTTGTCAAACTCGAGGCCCAAGGCCCGGGTCATAACCGCATGCATATCGTAGAGGCAGGTGATGTAGGTGAATTCAAAGATCTGTTCATCCGTCCAGAAGGTCTTGAGCTTGTCAAAGACTTGCATGGGAACGCGGCCCCCGGCCTGCGACAAACAGTCCGCATAGGCCAGCACGGCGCGCTGCTCATCGTTAAAGACATCCGACACTGTCCAATAGGGGATGGCGGCGATCATCTCTTCGGACACGCCAAGGCCACGCAGCGACTTACAGTGCTGTGAGAACACGAATTGGCTACTCTTGACCCAACCGGCCCGCGTTTGGCCCAGTTCGCGCAAGACGGGATCGATCTTGCGTGATGGATGGCGATAGACCGCAAAGCCATCGACCGCGTGCTGCAAAATGTCCGGCGCCAGCGCGAAGACGGTCCACCAATCGCCCGGGGTGCCCGTCGCAGTGCCGGGCTCAGCGACTGGGTCGCGATCGCCAAATAGCCGATCATACATGGTCAAGACGATATCCGCAGTGGCTTCAGCGCGTGGGACTTGGCGAAGAACAGGCATAGGGAACTCCTAAGAACGGAAGTATCTGGTTTGTACGCTCAGGTCCTATATCAGGGCCTCATAAGACAATTGGCAAGTCGGGGTCTGATCGGTTGGTCTATGTCACGGGAGCGTTCGAAAGGCTTATCTCAGCACGTTCAACACTTTGTGCGAAGGTCTTTAGGCCAAAACTTAGAATGATGGCGGACAGGGGTAAGGCTATGGCTGTAACAATGGCAATCGAGTATCGCAGGGCATTATCGTCGCCAAAGACCCGGTCCGTGATCAAGGCGATGGCCGTCGGGCCAATGCCAAGCCCGAGTAGGGTCACGACGAGGAAATAGAGTGCGGCAAGCCTGGCCCGGAGGTGACTGGGGGCTATCAGTTGCAAGGCCGAACCCGCCGCGCCGCCATGGATAGTGCCGACCAGCATGGAGATAACCATCGCGGCGAGGGAGAGGTTCAGGCTTGGCGTAAGAGCCATGAACGTGAACAGTGGCGTCAAGATGATGGCGTTGATCCGGATGACGCGCAGATGGCCATCACGATGGCCGCGCCGATAGAGCCAGTCGGCGAGCCATCCGCCGCCAAGAATGCCGCAACTGCCACAGACGGCCATGGATGCGCCAAACCACAGACCTGCTGACGCCACCGGCATGCCATAGGTGCGATGGAGGAACTGCGGGATCCAAGCGGTGGCGCCATACATGACCATGGCGACGAGCGACATACCGAGGAAGTGGCTGGTGACTGCAGCGCGATTGAGCTTGAGGAAGGCCATGAAGTCGCCCGGTACAGGGGCCGTCGTGCGCGCTGTTCGCGCCGGCTCGCGCATGGTCAGATAGAAGAGCAGGGCAACCAACAGGCCGGGTAGGCCGACAATCAGGAACACCAGCCGCCAAGGCTCCATCTGTCCCAAAAGCGGCAAGATGACGGCGGGGCCTTGGGTGACCAGCTTGACCACGAATGAGCCCAGCACCAGGGCTATGCCCGAGCCAATCGGCACGCCGAGGGAATAGACGGCTATGGCGCGCCCGAGCTTCTCGCGCGGGAAATAGTCGCCGAGCAGGGAATAGCTTGCTGGCGAAAGAGACGCTTCGCCGACCCCGACCCCAATACGTACCAAGAACAGAATGGCGTAGGAGCGGGCGAGACCGCAGAGGGCGGTCATCAGGCTCCAGATCGCAACCCCAGCCACGACGAGGTTTTTTCGGTTCATCCGGTCCGCTGCAAGGCCAATGGGTAGTCCCAGCGCACTGTAGAAGATGGCGAAGGCGAGCCCCATAAGCAGGCTCATCTGGGTATCGGATATGCCCAAATCAGCGCGGATGGGCCCGACGAGCAGGCTCAGGATCATTCGGTCGATGAAGGATAGGGTGTAGGCCAGCAGCAAAAGCGCGACCACATACCAAGCATAGCCGAGCTTTTGACCGAGCGGGGGTGTTTGGCTTGAACTCGTCAATTGGTTCTCCGTTGGGCAGTGTGACCTAAGCGCTGCTCGCCATTCGGCCTTACCTTATTCCTTAGAGTTCTATATATTTTACCCCTTGGCAACTGGATAAAGGCCTGTGGTCATTCACAGGCCCCGGACAGAAATAGGATCAATGATGGAACAGCCCTTCACCTGGGACCGCTTGGACCATGAGCCCCTCTGCGTCGCTGATTTTCACGTTGAAGGGCCTATTCTGGCCCTTGGACAGTCCCCGTTCAGCGAGCGTCGGGTGGGCTATATCACCGGCGGCTCCTTTGAGGGCACGCGCCTGAAGGGTGAGATCTTGCCCGGCGGTGGCAACTGGTCTCAGAACGGTGCATTGGAGCCAGATGTGGCCTGCGGCCTGTTTGACGCGCGGTCCCTTTGGCGCACGGCCAATGGCGGTCTCATCCACGTCACCTACACGGGGCGCAGCGTCATTCCGAAGGTCGCGTCGGTTCAGATCCGTGATCCTGAGGTGACCGAGGTCGACCCTGCCAGCTATTATATTCGCATCGCACCTGTCTTTGAGACCAGCGATCCGGAGCATCTATGGCTCAACGGTCTATTGGCGGTCGGCTGTGGCCAGTGGATGCCGTGGGGCATTCGCCACTGGATGTTCGCCATCCGCTAGCCTGTCGATCAGACCAGTGGAGAGTTCATCGGTAGTCCAACGAGGGCACGGCCGTGCAATTCGCTGACCGAATCCAAGTCATAAACCACATGGCTGGACATGACATTGATGTCCCTCAGCGCGCGCTGGAGCGGGTTGGTGACGAAGTGAGCGCTGGATCCACTAGCAGCCGACGCTAGGCTGATGACATTGCGGCACAGGTCCATGGCGTAGGCGATCTGCATCCGCACGGCGACGCGCTGCTCAGGGGTTGGGGGCTCGGTCTGATTGGCCATCTGCATGATCTTGTGACCGGCATCTCGGATCAGCATCTCGGCGGTTCGCGCATGCATGTCGGCATGGCCGAGCCTCATCTGTGAGGCGGGCTTATCGGACTGTTTCAGATCGGTCAGAAAGACTTGTCGCTCTGACATATAGGATTTGAAATGGGCGACAGCGGCCCGGGCTGTGCCAATGGCTGGTATGGCGGCGGTCAAGGCCAAGAAGGGCATCATTGGCATGCGATAGATCGGATTGTCATAGAGCGCCGCGCCGTTTCCGCGTCCGTCTCTCAGCCCCGCGACTTCGAAGGATCGGTGCTCGGGCACATAGACCTCGTCTGCAACCACATCGTGGCTGCCGGTTCCGCACATGCCATCGACATGCCAGCTATCAACGATCCGTCCTTCTGAGGTTGGGAAGATGAAGAACCTTATCTGGGGCGGACCCTCCGCGCTGGCGATCGCGCCATAGGCCATGATCCAGTCCGAATGCATGACGCCCGTGCCCCAGCGCCATTGGCCGCTGAGCACAAAGCCGCCATCGACCGCCTTGGCACGGCCCATAGGATTGGTGACGCCGGGCGCAATAACATAGGGATGCGAGCCGAAGATCTCGTCTTGGGCCTGTTTTGGAAATTGGGTCAAAAGCCAATTATGCTCGACGCAAAAGGCAGTCACCCATCCGGTCGAGGAACAGCCTTCTGATAGGGGCAGCATAGCGTCGATGAAGGATTGGACGTCAAATTCCAGCCCGCCATAACATTTCGGCACAAAGTGATAGAAGACACCGGTCTTTCGGATCTCATCCCAGACCGCATCAACCGGATGGCGCGCCGCCTCTGCCTGGCGGGCATTGTCGGCGAGTAGGCCTTTGAGACCTTGGGTACGCGCGGTTAGGGCTTGAGGCGTTAGGGCCGTAAGTTCTGCCGCTGAAAGCCAGTGTTTGTCGGGGTTGGCGCGCGATTGGAGATGATGGATAGCGTCTGTTTGGCCCATTGATCAAGGCTTCCGAGTGGTTAATCCCAAAGCAGAGGCTATAGGAGGATTTGTAAGGAGGCGAGGGGGAGATCGTTTCCAATCCCCCCCCAATTCAAGCCTAGAAACGCTTAGACAGTTCCAGCGAAACGGTCCGAGGCGGGGCAATCATCGCGCCGTGACTGTTGCTGCCGATCAAAGGCACGTTGAAGGCCTGACTGAAGGTCACTTGGTTCGACAGGTTGCGGCCAACCAGAGCCACTTCCCAATTATGGGCGTCATTCTTGATGCCTATGCGAGCATTGACCTTGGTGAAGGCCTTTTGTGCGTTCAAAGGGTTCATGTCCGACTGATAGTAGACCAGATCCGTATAGTCCGCCGAAACGCGGGCGGAGGCCTTCAAGTTCTCACCGACCTGGCCCTGAAGTTGGAGATAGACATTGCCCTTCCACTTGGGAGCGCGGGTCAGGTCATAGCCCTTGAGGTTGTTGGTCTTGGCCACGCAGGTCACAGGCGCATTGAAGGCGCAGGCGGCACCGGGATAGTCGGTCGAATATTCATCCTTCTTGGTCAGGCGGTTATGGATATAGGCCCCGTCAGAACCGGCGGAGACCGATAGACGCGCGCTGACCCTGTCGGACAGTCCGCCCGTGATGAAACTGCTGCTGCTCCAGCCGCCGACGGCCATCTCGGCGTCGGTACGAACCTCGGCCTGATAGTCGTGGCTTGGGGCGCGCGAGATAACGCTGATCGCACCTACATTTGTGTTCTTACCGAATAGCGCCCCTTGAGGACCCCGCACAACCTCGACCCGTTCGACGTCGAGGAAGGCAGTTTGCAGGGATCGGTCCCGGCTGGAATAGACGACGCCATGGCCAACATAGCCATGCTCGCACTAAGCAAGATGTTCGTTTTCACAATTTCCCCCAAATTTTACAGCGTCCTATGACGGCGCTGACAAGAGGTTAGTATTCAAAGTAATTTCCTGCAAGCGGTTAACGGCTTCTGCGCATCTGGCGGTGAGCCGCTGAGGAGCATCGGCAGCTCGCAAGGCGTAATGCAGAGGTTCGGGCTTGCGACCGTGAAACGGTAAACGCGCTTAGGGCGCTTTCATCTGCCCTATCCACTGGCGGATCAGGTCTAGGCCCTCTTGATCAAGCACAGTGCGGCCCAATTCCGGCATCATGACGCCGGGCTCGGTGGAGGCCATGCGATAGGTCAGTATGGAGCGGTCGGGATGGCCCGGATCAATCCCAACCTTGAGATCGCCTGCGCCGCGCCCTGCGGCAACCGGCTGTTTGCCAAAGCCCAAGGCCGGGGAACGGTTTTCTTCGAGGGTCAAAAATAGGCCCGAATTGCTCGCGGCGGCGCGGGGGTTATGGCAATGGGCGCAGTTGGCGTCGAGATAGGCCCGCGCGCGGTCATTCAGAGGTGCACTGACATCATCCCAGCGGGCTGTCTGAGGCACCTGATGCAGCGGTGGTGCGCCGCTCAGCAGGCCCTTTCTGACCCAACGGGCCAGTTGGTTCTCTTGGCCCTCGCCATAGGCAAAGACCCCATTGAGATTGCGCGCCTTGGGACCGATGGGCGTCAGGGTCTCATCGAGCTGATGGCACTCTTTGCATTGGTTCTGATTGGGAATGGCATAGTCGATCCGGCGCGGTTGGCCGGTTTGGTCAATGAAGGACAGATCCACGCGCGTGCCCGCCCGTTTCAAGACCGCATCGGTCTGATCGGCGTTCCACCTGTAGGTTTGCGCCACCCAGCCAGAGGCTTTGCGGATGAGCAGCCGGGTCTCAATCGAGCGTACGGCCTCATTGGGCCGTCTCATATCGGCCGGATAGGCGAAGGTCTTGATCAGCACCGCCCCGACCGGAAAATCCAAAACGCCAACCTTTGTATAGACCGCTGCTTTTCCTGGCGGCAGAAAGACGAAACGGGATTTGACCGCATAGTCCGTAAAGAGCGGGCTGTTGAGCCCATAGGGAGTCAGTCCGGCATTGGGCTGGCGGCCCGCTGGATCGGTAAAGAGCTGGTAGTCTGAGAGCCTTGGCGCAGGCGCGTCTGCCAGCAGGGCCTCTAGCGCGACCCCAGGCGGCGGCGTGCTCCCGCCAAGACAGATAAGGGCTGCAAGCCCCGCAAGCCAGCGCCTCATAGAGACAGATCAGCCTGATGCTTGGGCAGAACAACGGCGGTAGGCTCTGCGATCTTGGCGTCGCCGACGGACTTGGTGATGGTCGGCCTTGCCTTCTCAACCTGACCGGGGGCGGGAAGGTTCAGGTTCAGGACTGGGCCATCACTGAACCAGACCTGAGCCACATCCGGTAGGCCCTCAAACCGAACAATACCGTCCCATAGGACCGGGGGCAGCGATCCGCCCAATTGCTTGGCAATCATAGAGCCCCCATCAAATTTCGGGTCCCAGCCATTCTTACCGATGCGGTTGTCGCGCACGACAATGTCACGGGGCAGGGGATTGTAGCTCTTGTCAGTGAATTTCTGATTGTAGCTAACCACCATCACCCCAGCGGTCTGGTTGCCCGAGATGGCGTTGTCAAAGACGTGAATGTTCCGATTGGCCATGATCATGATGCCGGTGCCAGTCGGCACGCTCGCAACAATATTGCCCTTTGGTGCAAAGTTTGGGGTGTCATTATCAACTGCCTGATTGCGGAACAGACGCGTGGAGTTTCCACCCATCTGCGGCAGGTTCGGCAGGTCGAAAACAAGGATACCGCCCGCATTATGGGTCGCAACATTGTCGAACACGTCGGCATTGATCGAGTTCTCGATCTCGATCCCAGCGACATTGAATTCTGCGCGGCTGTTTTTGACGATGATGTTCTTGGACTGACCGACATAGATACCCGCGTCTGAGGCCCCCTTCACCGTCACACGGTCGATCAGAACATTGGTCGAGGCCACGGGATAGACACCGTAGGCACCATTCTTTTCGTTTGGCCCGCCAGTCCATTCGACCCGGACATTGATGAAGCTGATTTCGTCCGCGCCCTTGGACTTGATCCCATCACCGCGGCTATCTTCGACGGCGAGGTCGCGGATCGTGACGCGATCTGAGGTGATCAATAGGCCTTCGCCTGCGCCCTTTTGGCCCTTGAAGGACAGGACCGTCGCTTGCGTGCCTGCGCCCTTGACCGTCACGTCATTGATATCGAGCGATAGCCCGTCGGTCAGGTCATAGCGTCCGGGCGCCAGTTGAACCGTGTCGCCGGACTTGGCATCCAAGAGCGCGGTCTGGATCGCCTCTTGCACATCGGGTCCAGGGTTAACCGCAATGACCTTGGCCTGCGCCACAGAGACAAGGGCCGAAGCGGCGATAAGTGCGATGGCGAAACGGTTCATGACGAACTCCGGGGTGCTAGCAGCTTGACGGGCAGGGCTAGGGCCCCGCCGGGCTGGTTCTTCTCATCTTGGCTCCGACCCTAAGGCGCTAAGGCTTGGGTTGGCAAGGGATCGGAGCTAAGCCCTATTTGACCAGCGACGCGCGAACCGCTCTGGCCATTTCCTCTTGGGCGATCCAGTCCAGATCCTTGTCCGCTGAAGCCCAAGCCGAATTGACGGCTATCACCAGCTTGTCCTGCGGGAAGACATAGATCTGCTGACCAAATATGCCCTCAGCCGCATAGCCACCCGGGATGATCCACATGAAAAAGCCATAGCCACGCTCCTTTCCGAAATCGTTTTGGTAGGAGGTGGCCAGTTCGACCCATCTCTCAGGAACCATGGGCTTGCCTTGGGCGACGCCGTCTTCGAGCAGAAACTGGCCCAGCCTTGCATAGTCGCGAAGGGTCATGGATAGGCAGCAGCCGCCGCGCTCATGACCGCCTTGGTCGGTCATCCAGACCGCATCCTGCTCCATGCCGTAGGGCTGCCAGATCTTCTCGGACATATAGGTCGAAAGCGGCTTGCCGACGGCAGTCGAGACCAACAGACCGGTCAGGTCTGTCTCGCCGGTATTATAGACAAATTTGGTGCCGGGCGGGTGAGCACGAGGCAGTTTGCGCATGTAGGATATGATCGGATTAACGCCCGGCTCATCGACCTGAAGCCCGACCCTGGCCACGTCCGAATTGGGGTCCTGATAGTCCTCGTTCCATTTGACGCCGGAGGTCATGGTGATCAGTTGGCGCACAGAGACATCATCATAGGCGCTGCCCTTTAGCTCAGTCAGATAGGTGCTGACCTTGTCATTCAGGCTCGCGATCTTGCCATCGGCGATCGCTGCACCGACGAGGATGGAGGTGACCGACTTGGCTACGGAAAAAGAGGTCCAGCGTTCTTGCGGCGTGCGCCCTAAGCCATAGCGTTCCAAAACGATTTTACCGTCCTGGAGAACCAGAAGGCCCGAGGTGTTCATCGATTTCATATAGGTGGCGATGGTTTGCGGCTTACCTTGCCAGATCCATGTTGGGTTGATCTCCTGCGCCGCCTTAGGCAATTCACGCACGCTAGCACCGCGCGCGACCACCTTAACGGGGAAGGCATCTTCCATATGGCGGTAGCCCCAAGCCTGCTGCTTGGGCGTCCAAGATAGGACCGAGTTGGTCAGGGTCGGTGGGTCGGCGGCAAAGGCCGCTGTACCAAAGCTTAGGGATAGGACGGCAATTCCAGTCAGAAGTCGCATCACGCTCTCTCCTTTGGATTGGGTTGGACTGGGTCGGGATGACCTAGATCAGGGCCTCTATTTCATCGGGCCGCAGGCCAGCGGCTTCTAAAATCTCACGGGTATGTTCACCTAGCTTGGGCGCAGCCCGACCAACGGGCGGCGCGCCTTCCGGGAAGCGGGCTGGGGAGGCAGGGGCACGGAAGGTGCCGCCCCAACCGTCCTCCACCTCTATGAAACAGCCGGCTGCTTCGGCCATGTCCGAATTGGCCAGATCTGCCAAAGTGCTCATCGCCGCCCAGGCCAGATCGACCTCATCGAGCCGCACTCCGGCCTGCTCCAAAGTCAGTTTCGCAAAACCCGCATCGCAGAGGGCACGGACCTCTCGTGTCGTGTCGAGGTCGATGATCGGTGGCTCAAATCGCGCCTGACCGATCATGTTGGGATAGCCCAGCGCGGTCATCATCTTGTCAAAGCAGTTCGGCGCGCGCGGAACGATACAGAGCCAGCGGTCGTCGGCGGTGCGGAAATAGCCCGCTATTCCGTTGGGCCGATCATTGCGCGGCTGAGCCGTCACCACCTCGCCATAGCGCAGTTGCAGCGCCAGATCCCAACTGATCGCATAGGCTCCGGCTCGGATCAGGCTCGTCTCAACCAGACGACCCCGATTGGTCGATGTGCGCTCATGCAGGGCCGCGAGTACGGCCGAGGCAGTGGCCAGCGCCGTCACATGGTCGCCAAAGCCCGGACGCGAGGTGAAGGGTTCTTGATCTGGCGGAATGGTGGCATGGGCAACACCGCTGCGAGTCCAGAAGGCGGTCATGTCAAAGGCGGGCACATCCGCTTCCGGACCGACCAGTCCGTAGCCGGTGACAGCGGCATAGATCAGCCGGGGCATGTCGGCCTTGAGACTTTCATAGTCGAGCCCTAGCCGCTTGAGCGATCCGGGGCGGGTATTGGTGATGAAAATATCGGCTTGGCTCAGCAGGATCTTGAGGGCCCGCTTGCCTTCGGGCGTGGTGATGTTGAGGACGACGCCCTTCTTGCCCCGGTTCTCATTGGTGAAGACGGGATTGCCGGGGCTCTCGGCTGTGTCGGGTTGAAAGGTGCGGGTCGCATCGCCGGCTGGGCTCTCGACCTTGATCACCTCAGCGCCCCAGTCGGCCATGACGGCGGCGCAACTGGGCCCTGCGACCCAGGTGGCCATTTCAACGACCTTTAGACCCTCAAGCAGCATGGTCGCCTCCTGTCAGAGCCCGATGGACTGACTAAACATTGGCGCCGGGAGCAACCGTTTCAAAGCTCGTCCGGCCCCCAG
>Ga0214921_10007527_pt1 | contig 14476 bp, 12 predicted proteins | sample LL1505_MetaG_FD_177992 | JGI IMG/M metagenome (GOLD analysis project Ga0214921, IMG submission 177992) | Freshwater microbial communities from Lake Lanier, Atlanta, Georgia, United States - LL-1505 | ecosystem: Environmental > Aquatic > Freshwater > Lake | place: USA: Georgia | collected... | reverse complement strand
TAATTTAACTAAAAATATATTGTTATCTGATGCTAGACAAAAGATTCCCTATTATACTCCTAAATTCAAAGATAATATTCTTAAAGTATTAGATTTATATGATGGTGATACAATTCATTGTAGTGGTTTATTAGAAATACCACCTATACCATTTAAATTTTCTGTTAGACTTAATGGGATAGATACTCCTGAAATGAAAAGTAAATCTCTTGAAGAAAAAGAACATGCTAAATCGTCTAAGAAAGCATTGAGTGATATGATTCCTCCTGGAACTATAGTTAATCTTAATATGTGTTCTATAGATGGTCCAATTGAATATGATAAATATGGTAGAGTGTTAGCGTATGTTTATACTAGAAAAGATAATATATATACTAATGTTAATGAATGGATGTTAGAGAATAAATATGCAGTTAGATATGATGGTGGGACTAAAAAAGAATGGATTTTTTAACTAAAATAGATTTTTACAAAAAAAATATATTATAAATCATTATATGAAAATCAGTACTTAAATAACTATATCAAATAAATTATTTTTGTTATTTAATTAATATCTTGGTACCATGGATATTCTACCTCCTGTATATTTATTTGGTGTATCATAATCACCATCACTGTCTTCTTCGTTTCTTCCTCCATATAATCCACCCATAACTGCTCTTGAAGTTATACCCATGGGTATTAAACTTTTACCCATAGATAATTGAATAGCAATGTATAAAACTATAACTATCAAAACGATTTTTAATAATCCACTCATAAGTCGTTGTTTTAATAATGTAAAATAAATAAATTAAAAAAAAATAATTTGTTATTTAACATGAAGTATATAGGTGCAACAATTTCATTTAACAGAAATGAACTATTATATACAAAAAAAGAATTAGATTCTATAGGTGGTAATGCTGCTGCATTTTTTATGAAACCTAATCTATCTAAAGTAGTTAAATTATTTAATAATAATACAACTAATATATTTAATGAATCAATGAAAGGGATTGCAACATTACCACATGCATCATATGCTATTAATTTAGCATCTAATAATTATGAGAGAGCGGATGAATCCGTTAATATTTTAGTTAATGAAGTTAAATTAGCTGATCAATTAAATACAAATGTAGTTTTTCATCCTGGTGCTTGCGATTCATTAGATGATGGAATATCTAATGTAGTAAGAGGATTAAATAAAGTACACGAAATGACTGAATATAAAGAAATAAAACATAAATTAAATAATAAATTGACTCATACAGGTATAACTATTATTGAAACTATGGGTGCTAGAAAAGAAAGTAGTATTATAGGTAAAAGATTTAATGAAATTGGAACTATAATTAATCAAATAAAAGATAAAAGAAGAATAGGTGTTTGTATTGATACTTGTCACTTATTTGTATCTGGTTATGATATTAGAACTGAAAAAGGATGGAATGACACTATCAATGAATTTGATAAAGAAATAGGATTAAAATATTTAAGAGGTATTCATTTAAATGATAGTTTTACTGATTTTGATTCAGGTAGAGATAAACATGCTCCCATAGGAAAAGGTAAAATAAATACTATACCATTTCAATGTATTATGAAAGATAAAAGATTTGATGATATACCTTTAGTTACTGAAACACATTTAAATCTTGTGGAAGCAAAAAAAGAAATTGACTTATTAAAAAGTTTTATTTAATTATTTAATGTTTAATATATATCGTAATTAAATATTATAATAATATATTATATGAAACACATTTTAGTTTGATCGTTTTTCATATCATTGTTTACTTTAATTATAGTATCAAATGGACCTATTCTAATAGTATTAATATCTATCATAACACCTTCACTAAATAAAACAAAAGATTTATCTTTTTTTGGTATTTTTCTTATACATCTACCTATATTTTGAATAATTTCATGTTTTAATATTTTAGGTATAATAAAAGATACCATAGAACACATACTTAATTCTATTCCTTCATTAATTCCATTATTAGTTATTATAATATTAAATTCTCTTAAATTAAAAGTATTCGGTGTTTTAATAGGTTTAATAGAAGTCTTATAATTATCTATCATTTCAGTATTATTATTTCCTAATATATTATATATATTACATTTTATTTCTTTATCAGTCTTGTATTGATTACTGTTCATTAAACTGATCCAGAATTTAAATGAACATTCTATACAATCTATAGATTTAGTATCGTTTGTGTAAACTATTATATGAGATATATTATTTGATATTATATTATATAATATTCGCTCTGTTGTATACAACACATGAAATTTATATTTATAAGCAAATCTATCAAGAAATGAATCTATTTGTAATTTTATATTAATTATAGACGATAGTAATCGTTTGATATTTGTTCTATATTCTTTTTTTGTTATTATTATTGTATTCCAATCAACTATAGATTCATCAGTTAAAGCTTTATTGATAGGATAATCGTAAATTATATTACCATATATAATATTATTATTCATAGAATATAAAGTTAGATTTTTTATTATATTATCTTTTATATTATCAGATAATTTAGAGTATTTATCTTTACTAAATAATTTATCTATTAATTTTATATCAATAGATAATGGAGTAGCAGTCATAAATACTTTTTTAGATAATATTTTATCAAAATAATTCAATAAAATACTACATACTTTAAGTTCTTCATTGTCATATTTCACTTCTAATAAATTGTTATTATAATAATTATATAGTCTTTCTATCATATTATGCGATTCATCACTAAATACACAATTTATTTTAATATTTTTTTCATTTAATAATTTTAATAGATCAAATGATCTATTATAAGTAGTAAATATAATATTATTAGATGAAATTTGATCTATAGTATTAACATTTATTAAATTAAGATATGGTTTATTATTAATATTCATGTCGTGAATAAAATAATTGGATGTAATTTCTTCTTTGATCATAAATCTATATATTTTTTCTGATATTTGATATAATAAGTCATCAGTAGATGTTATTACTATAAATGTTTTATCATTTCTGAAAATAGAATGTTTAATCATTAGATAAATTGTGAAAGTTTTGCCACTTGAATTAGCTATAGTTATTATCATATTATTATCTTTATTTTCTAGATAAGATTTACATGCTTCATCTTGGAAATATTTAGTAGTTAATGGTTGTGAAGGATCAATTAATTGAATCTTTTTTACTACTTTTGTTTTAAGAGTAGTAAATTGTTTTTGAATATATGGTTTTGGTTGAGTAAATGGATCATGGATTAGATTATTATTAATTTTTTCTATAGGTTTATTAATATTAAGTATTTTAGTTGATATACGTGAAGGTTCGAGTTCATTTAATAATGATTCAAGATCACAATCAGAATCTTCATTTAATTTAATATTTGTTTTATCAATAGAAGTTTTTGTTATAGGTAATAATTTACTAGATTTAGATGTAGATTTAATAGGAGAATTTATAATTTTATCTATGAATTGATCATCAAATGTTTCAAATAAATTATCATTTGATTCATACATTTCATAATCTTTTATAATTAAATTTACTTTAGTTTCAATATTATTTATTAGATATTTATTCATAAAAGATATGTCTATATCAGTATTGATCAAATCATCTCGTGATACTTTAAACATAATTAAATTATTAATGATAATGATTGTGGTTTCAAATTTTTATTATTTTTTTGTTATAATTAGATAATATGTCGTTCGATGCAGGAGGTCGTGTAGGAGTAAGATCTGCTAAACAGATTAAGAATAATTTATTTGCTCAAAGAAGAATAACTAAAAAAGATGGAGGGACTATTCCTTTAGGATTGTTAGAAGATAGATATGATATAACAGAATTTGATGAAGATACTGATAGGGTTGATAAGTATATGAGAAATTCTGCTATGTATAATGGACCAGATTCTATCCTATGGGAACATGATTTACCTAGAAGAAATGCTGCAACTAATGCAGGTTTATTGAATCTTAGATTAAATGGATCACTTGGTAAAGTACCAGATCAAAATCATTCAGAAATGTTTATAGGTTTTAGTGCTAATGATAGATATTTTGGTAAAGATCCTAGAGGAACTAATGAAGATCCTGACTTTAGAGGTATGGCTACTCATATGTATACTAGAGGTAAAGAATATATTAAAACAATGCCAAGAGATCTTGATGAAGATAAGTTAATAGATACTGGTAATATATATAGACCTATCAAAGATAGGAGAGATATGTTTTATCCAGTTAAAGATAGATATAGAATATTTTCTACAACATTAGATGGTAGAAATAATCCTAGGATGAAAGAACAATCAACTAATACTAATACACTTAATTTACAAGATGCACGTATTAATTTACAATCAAATGTATTAGAAGATATTTATAGGGCTCCTGATTATACAACTATTAATAGTAATCAATATATGTATGATTATTCTATGTCTGTAACTGATCATAGAGTTCCTGTTGCTCAATATGGTGAAGTTAGAACTAATCCACATCTTACTTCATTAGATCTATATTCTAGTAGAAGTAATAATCAGTTAACTGAACATAGAATAAAAGATGAAATAATCAAAAAAAATAATACTCATCATGATGTAGCTGATCCAAGATTAATTGCTGGTATAGCAACTAGATTAGCTTCATCTGATACTAGAACTAAAGATAGTGCTGATACTAATGGAGTTATCCCAATAACTAATACTACTAAAGATATTGATAGATTTGTTACAGAATATACATCTTCTAAAACCGGTAAATATAAAGAGTTTGACACTCCTGGTATTTATAATACTGTATCTTATGAAGGTAATACTTTAAACGAAATGTTAATTAATACAACTTCAGATTATAAGAGAAGAAGACCGACTGATGATGTTAGAGATACTTTTATAACAGATAATAGAAAACAATTATCTATAAATAATACAGCATTATCCTTGTTACAAGTATCCGATAGAAGAAAAGGAACTGATATATCTAATGAAATTTATGCAGGTACTCCTAAAATTAATAGAATGGTAATTTTATCTGCTGTTAATGGAGCTGTTTCGTCTTCACAAATTTCACAAGTATCACAAGGTAAAAAATATGCAGGAATAGACGAAGATAGTATAACAACTTTTTCATATAAAGATATGCCTTCTATAGGAAATGTTTCTAAACTAAAAGATAAAATAGATTCAGGAGATATTGATATGTATGATTCTACTAATACTCATGAAGTAAGAGCAGGAAATAGAAATCAGGTGTATAGTAAATCGAGAGATAATCAAATGATAACATATGATTATTCTAATAGAACAGATAATAGTGGTAATGATGGTTCCTATGGATTTAATAAAAAATACAATAACAGAAATAAACATATTGTATCAGAGAATCTAAGAACATCTAATGAAATTAAAACTAATATAGATAAAGAAATGTTAACACCTAATGTTAGACCAAAAAAGAATCCTATACGTAATATATCAAATAATGTTGATAAATTATCAGTAAGGGAAACATCGAAAAAATCACTCACATAAATAATTTTTTGATTATTATATTAGATAAAATTTTTGATAAATACTATGCGATTCCAAACATTTTAGCATAAGGGTTATTAGTAGGTATTTCATCATTATTACTTTCTACTGATTTAAGAAATTTAATTACATATCTACTTCCTACATATTTTCTTTTATCTTCATCTTCTTCAAAATCTATCTTTTTTGCTTTAATCCATCTAAATGGATCTGGTGAATTACCTATGTAAACCATTTTCCTATGTTCTACTGAAGAATTAAATATACTAGTTATATTATGTTTAAATTCCGATAAATCTGATTTACTAGCAGAGTCAATTCTATTTGATGCTAAACTAGCTACTTGTTTAGAACAAAAAATAGCACGAGATATATTATCATTTATAGTTTTATCTAAATTAGCTCTATTATGAACTGCTATAAGAACAGTTATATAATTATGTCTACCTGCTAAGAATAAATTTCTAAAGTTAGGTTTTTTTTGGTTTGCTATTGGTAATGCATGAGCGCAATCATCAAATACTAAACAAATAGCTGGAGAAAAACCTAAATTATCAACACAAAATTGTTCATCTTCTGATAATTTACGATGTTTAAGTTTTCTTTTACGTTTATTAATTACTTTTCTAAAGAATTCAGTTTGTATAAGATTAAGATTATCTATTATTATTTTTTTTTCTTCTTCATAATAACCTTTTTCTTCAGGATGACATGTATCTATAGTTCTATCAAAAGCTCTAGTTATTTTTTCTCTAGTTTTACATATACCTTCTAATTTTAATTTATCTTTAGATTTAGCAACAATACCAAATAAATCGACTAATACTTTACTTTTAGTAGCTTTTTTATAAGTAATTACACTTGCTTTTTGTCTTTGCCATATAGATGTTATCATTTCATCTATATCTTTAGGTTCAAATTCTGTAAATATAGAAGCACGTGGAACAATGTCTTGAAATCCTAAATTTTGATCTTCAGTAGGACTCCATACAAAACATAAAGATATAAAATCTCCTATAGTTCTAATTATATCTCTGATAATAGTTGTTTTACCACCACCAGATGCTGCATATATAGCTGTTGATCTATTAAGAAAGTTTTCAGGTCTTATTTTAAGTTCACGTATAGGTGAACCATCTATTTTTCTAGCTATTGTATCTTTAGAATCTATTTTAGTTTTATATGAAGCCAAATTGTAATAACTCATATTGTTTATTTTATTTGACTTAATTTTTAAAAGATAATAACTTGATTTCAACATTTTTATAAATGAATAAAAACAATGAATATTAATCAAGATAATGATAATAGAGAATTGACTCAAGATATAATTGTTTCTGATATACAAACTGATAAAATTAAAAATAATGAAGTAAAAAGTGATAATGTTGAAAGTAAAAAATCAACTAAAGAAAAATTAGATAAAGAATATGAAAAATATACAAATATCGACAATATTAGTGAAACTATTAGTGAAACTATTAAACCAAAAACAGGTGATGTAATTGTTGATTCTAAAATAACTAATGTTAATGGTAATTATTTTAGAGCAACACCAGAAGTTGAGAAAGAAATTCTTAAATTAGTTAAAGAAGATTATTATAAAATAGTCAATGAAGCACCAGAACATTTAAAAAAATTAATGGAAGAGTATGAACCTTGGTGTTATTATGAAGATATTAAAGGTGGTAATTGTTTTAGAGTATCAAATATAGATGAATTAGAAATAGAAGAAGGTAAATTTACTTTATCTTTACATTGTTTTAAAGTAGGAAGTGGTCAGGTAGATGAACTTATTGGGGTAAGTCCTAAATTTTTAAGAAAAGTAAATGCTTGGAAAAGGAGTCAAATTAATATGATTTCACAATGTAAAATACCTGAAGCTTTTATAAGACCTTTAGGATATTTATTATTATTAGAAATGTCTAATGAATCTAATTTATCAGATGATGCTAATAAAATAATAAATAAACCTCAACTTGCTCATAAAAATGAATAGATTATGTATATTATAGTAAAAAAATGAATTATTCTAATCAAATAGTAATAACAAGAGATATTTAACAATATGGCAGCAATTTACATGAAAACTGAGGAAATTCCTGAAATTATCCTTGATGAAAAATCAGTGATCGAACCTGTTGTTAGTGAAAAATGTTCATCTGGAAATAGTATGATGACAAGGATTTTTTACATGGTTTTGATCGCAATCGCTTCAATTGTTATCAGTACTATCATCTCAGCACTTTTGTTCTTCAATGATGATAAGATCTCAAGAAACTTCACAATTTTCATCATCTGTGGTGGTTTGTTCTTATATCTTCTCTCGTTGATCAACGAATCATTTTGGAACGTTGCTCCAATACGTGAAGGAACACACATTGCAATAATGAGACCTGTTGCATAAAAAAATGACCAGAAATGACAAAATTTCTTTTTTTTACATATCTATATATGCATCCATGAAGAAATTAAATATAGATCTAACATATAACACAGAAAAAAGTACATATGCAGATAAATATATTGTTGATTCATCAAAATGTAATAAAAGTATCGACATCTGAGATCTTATTTCTAATAGATAATATTTTTTGAACTCTAATATTATCATAATATGGTTTAATAGGTGGTTTAGTTGTATTTGTTGGTATGAATTTAAATCCTAAAAAAGGACACATTTCTTCCCATTTTCTATCTAATTTTTCAACTGTATCTGCTTTTTTATGAAATATATAAGCTTGTATTCTTTGTTTTTCAGGATCATCTTCCCATAGTATTTGAACTATTTTAGAAACCCAATAAGGAGCATAAGGTATATTTTGATCTATATGTTTTTTATCATCTTTATATTTATTTTCTGATCTTTGTAATTGCATTACTATTCTATTAAAGTAGTTTATCAATAATGTAGAATCTTTATCTGATCTAACAGGAGGATAAACTCCTGTTATTTGAGCTAATATAGATGAACAATATTTATTATGATCAGAAAATCCATTCTCTTCTAAAAATTCTCTAACATGGGATATATTTGTTTCTCTAGCATCACCAAATTGTCCTAATTTTTCTCTATTAAGAAAATGATATAATTTTAGTTTCATTTTATCACTTATTATATAACCATCTGTAGCATAAATATGATCTAACCATATATTAAAATTTCTTAATACTTCATATTTACCATGTTTAGCTTTCTTAACATCTTGACAATAAAATTGAGCATCATTAAATACCATTCCAACAATAGACATTGAATTATTACATTCATTACAATATAACTCTGATCTATCTGCTAATACAATCATCTTTTTATTACAACATTGATCATAATTAATTATCTTAGTATTATTAGTTATTTTTTGATTCTGTATAGTTTGTAAATCTTTTAATAAATCTAAATACTTTTCTAAGTCAAAATCTTCATTTTGTTGATCATTTTTTATTTTACTAAGAATAAATTTTAAGTTATTGATTATTTCATTAAATCTACCATCTATATCATAAATTAATATTGCTTCATTATATAAATTGATACTACTTTGAATATTTTTATAATAATCTGACAATGGTTGAGCTGTTGCAACATTGTAATCATCTGATAATAATGATAACATAGATTTACATTTATTTATTAACTCAATTGTTTTATGTCTTTGATTACTTATCTTATTCTTTTTTTTATTATTATCTAATTTATCATGTTTTTCTGTGTTATTTGAATTACTGAGGATTAGTGATTCGTCGGAAAATATATTAATATCTATTATATGATTATTAAAAGAAAAATTATACATATCATCATGTTGAATAGGTGGAAAATGTTCCATAAATGAAAATAATTTATTAATTAATTTATTTGTTGTCATAAATTTATTTGTTATTATATTATGTTCGTTTTCAATAGAATTAGACATAAGAATTTTATTTTGTTTATTTAAATTAACTAGATAAAATGTTTAAATTATCTGATACATAATTATAAGTGAATAACTCATTTAAAGAATTAAATCAAATAGAAAAAAATATTATCTTATTTCAACAAAGTGAACAATATTATAAACATATGAGTGAAGCACAAAATATTATTGAACAATTGAGTAAAAATCCTGATGATTTTTTGAAAGATAAATCTTATGAAGAAATATTACAGATTTTTAAATCATTAAATCCTTATGGACAAATCATTAATCCTAAAGCTACAGATTTTACATGTTTATCATATTTACCTATGAGAGATGAACATATCCATAAGATTTCAACAACTGCTATTATTGGTTATGTGTATAGAGCATTAGAAGAATATGAAGATTTATTAAATATTTCTGATAAAGTTAAAATAGATACCAAATATAGTAAAATTATCGAAGCAAATAAAAGAGTTGTACAAAATTTCTTAGATCATATATTCGAATATAATCCTGAAAGAGATGTTATGTCTGCATATGATAAACCTGGTGAGAAATGTGTACGTAATAATGTTAGTCTAGATGAGAAAAATCATCCTTATCCTATTTTAACTGATGGAATTGGAATGCCTGGATGTAATTGTCAACAACCTGTAGATAGAACAGAATTATTAGTAGAGTTAGAAGATATTTATAGTGAATTATGTAATGTTAATAATGTTAGTTTATCAAATAATGATTCAATGTTATCAGATGAATTTAGAAATGAAGAACTTAAAACAAATAATGTTAATAATAATCCTCATTATCTGAGTAGTAAAAAAAAATTAAATTCTTTAATTGATAAAGTGAAATGTATGAATAATAGAGTTAACTCTAATAATGCTAAATTATCTCTAAATAAAACTAATTATAGTTATACTACTCTTAATGGTATTTGTGATGATGTAAAATGTAAATGTAGAAAATTATCTACATTTCCTGTTCCTAGTAGAGATTTATTTAGACGGTTATCTAGATATACAGATGGTAATTGGGAAAAGATTGTTAAAGTTGCTAGTGATATGTATTATGATAAGATAGATATTGAAACTGCTATTCAAGTACATAAACATTTTAAGAATTTAGAGAATGCTAAACAATATGAATTAGATAATGGAATCAAAGTTCCTTATCCTATTACAACAGTTAAAGATGGACCATGGACTTTACTTACACCATGTGCAGACAATAAACAAAATGTTAATTATAATACAACTAGTGAACTAAAAGAAATGCTTGATAGAGGAAATAAAGAAAAAAGTTTAGTGAAAGAAATGACGTCGAAAAGAATTCAAAGAAAGATCAAGAGAAGTATTATTGAAAATAATGGTGATTATGATAGAGAAGGAATTGAAAAGTATGCTAAGACTAGTGGAATGGGTGGAGGTAAGACATTATTAGATAAATCTGAAAAAGAAGAAATAGATAAATTTGTTCAAGATTATAAGACTGGTAAAATTGATCCTAGATTATTATATGAAAATGTTGATGAAGATGGCATTCCATTAGATGCAGTTCAAATTGATGTAGTAGAAACAGATGGTAAAAATCTTAAAAAATATCCTATGTATACACAAGCAGACTGGATTCATTCAGAAGAAAATACTGAAAGAAAACTAGAAGAACAAAATGAAACGCAATTAAACAAAAAAAATAAAGATAGTAAATATGAAGATATTGTAGTAGAAGAATAAATTGTTATATTATTTTTTGATATTATTTTTTAAACAATTTTTGATATTATTTTTAAACAATGAATATTCAATCATTAAGATCTCACAGAGTATTTAATATTGCTTTATTTGATGTAATAGGTTCTATTATTGGTATTATGATTATTATAACTTTAGCCCAATATCATTATAGAGGATCTTATCATATAAAAGAATCTCTTATTGCTAGTCTTATATGTTCTTTACCTTTAGGAATATTTTTTCATGTATTATCTGGTACGAATACTGAACTTAACTATAAATTGGGTTTATCAGAAATGCCAATTAGATAAGTATAGAGCAGATCTAACTAAAGGATTATTATTATCGAAACAATTTTTTACACTATTATAAAAGAATACATTACCTAATTCATTAATAGTATAATTAGATAATAAATAATTTAATAATTTTAAATCTTGTTTAATACAACATTGTGTAACTACAATATTTAATATATTACATCTTTTATTAAATGATGAAAACTTTGATATAATATTATCTATTAATTTTATTTTAAGTTCCCAATTATCATCTAAATTCATATTATTAATAATATTTATAGCATTTTTTAATTGTTCATTTTTTTTATAAAATCTATATTTTAATAGCAATTTTACATCATTTAATTTATGATAATCAAGATCTATATCTTCTTTGATTAATTTAGAAAATGAAAAATAAGTAAATGTTGTCACAAATATGATCAATAAATAATAATCTAAATTATGTATTATTGTGTTAAAATCTAAATCATCAATATTATATTTTTTACTACAATGTTCTACTATATAATAAAACAAGTCATATTTTATTTGTTTACGAGGATTATTAAAATAATAAATATTATTAGTACTAGTATCTAAAGATGTGATAGAAACTGAATTTAATTTATCGGAAACACAATTTGAATTGTCCCAGTAGTAGATTGTCTCATTTTTGAAATCTGGATACAGTTTATTTAAATTATATATTGAATGAATATGTTTGTAATTTATTAATATTGTACTAACATGATTTTTATTATCTATATTTATCAAAGATAATTTATCATATATTAAATCGTATAATACAAAATATAACATATCTCTACTTAATAATAAATTATATACTAGATTATTTTTTTCTTTACATTGAATAGCTAATATGTATAATATACTGTTTCTTATACATTCTTCGACTGATATTAACATCGTAATTAGATCTATATATTGTATTTGTTGTTTAGATAAATCGCATACTTGAGTCATTAGTTCCATTAAAACATTAGGTCTATAGTTATACATTAATTTTATTATATCTTTGTTAAAATATTTTAATGAATTGAATAATATCATATTTAAATCATAATCAGATGTATTATTAATAATAAATATTGTCATATCTCTATACATTTGTATTTCATTTATTCTAGGTAATAATCCCAGAAATATATAAATAATAACATCTATATTGTCACATATATTTTTATATATAGTATTATATCCTTTGTATATAACTGCTTTATAATTTTCTATTAATTCAATAAAATATATATCTATCGTATTATTAGTTATTGATATGTCATATACATTCTTATTATTTTTGTTACTTTTTTTTATTTGATTGATTGATTTGGTAATATTAAATATATTTTTGTAAAATAAATTATTGTAATCTGTTAATGTTAAATTATCATTGTAAAATTTACTATTATCACAATCAAAATTGAAATTAGTATTTATATCGATTAAATAAGATTTCATTTAAATCATTTAATAAATTGTTCTTATTAACAATTTAGATAATTAATAAAAATTACTAAAATGGAAGACTCATTAGTTATCAATCAAGATATATCTGCTAATGAATTACAAGTTTATGAAATATGTGCATGCTTTTGGGGTGAATTTTATTTTTCCAACATTTATATAGCAACAAGAGATCAAGTAGATACTAAACCTAATATAGGTAAAAATGTTTCATTAACACAAGAATATGTAAAAGATGTGCGAGCAGTAGCTAATTCAATCAAAACTGATCAAAAAGCATATTTTGGTACATTGAAAAAACTATTTAATTTTTATCATGATAGTAGATTTATATATGCTAATAGTTTTGTAGCTTTTATTAATGAATTTATTAAATCTTTCTTACCTGATGATATTTATACACATATGTTTCAAGCACAGAAAGATAAAGTATTAAGAAGGATAATTAATAGGATAGTAGATGAAACTGCTAATAATATTTTGTTACCAGAAATTTTACATTTAATTATTGATAATAGAAATACTTTCTCTACTAAAAAGTTAAAAGATAAGTTTATCGTATTAATAATAAATGTTAGAAATGAATTACATAGAGAGTTTATAAGTGGAGATGCATCATTAACAGTAGAGAAACAAATTAATGATTTAAGAATTAAGTTATGTGAATCTGAAAGAATAATAAAAAGATTGACTAAAAAATATAAAGAATTAAAGTTAGAATATATGGACTTAGAAGAAGATTATACTAGAGTGAAAAAAAAAATAAGACATAAATTATCTACTAATGATAAAGATAATAAAGATGATTCAAGTGAATATTCTGATAGTGAATCTGGTTCTAGTTCAGATTCTGATAAAAAAAGTAAAAAATCTTCTAAAACAAATAGATCTTCTAAATCAAAGTCATCTAAATTAGATGAATCATTATTAAAAAAAACTAATATAACTAAAAAGCTAGATCATATTACTATAACTAATAATAGAGATCCAAATGATGTTATTAGAAAAAGAGAAATGGGATTAACACCTGCATCTAAAGCGGATAATAAAATATCTAATATTAAAATACAAAACTTTGATGATACTCGTTCTATAGCAAATAAATCAATATTAAGTGATAAAATTATAGATGATAAAATTATAGATGATAATTTATATGGTAATAAATCTGTTAGTGAAGTATCTTATAAAACTACTAAATCTAAACTTAACATTAATCAAAAAAAAACAGATGAGATACCTATATCTAAACTGACATTGAGTGGAAAATCTCATCCTAATCAAATAGTCAAATCTTTACCTCCTGATACTACTATTAATCTTAGAAATCCAATTAATCCATTATTAACGCCAGTACATACTATGTTTAAACAATCAGAAGTTATAAATAATAATATAAATAATAATATAAATAAAGATAATAATCTAAATTATGAAGAAAGTTCTGAATTAGATTAAAAATAAATTAATATTATTTATTATTATTTATTATTCACCTACTAAAAAATTAA
>Ga0214921_10007525_pt1 | contig 14481 bp, 13 predicted proteins | sample LL1505_MetaG_FD_177992 | JGI IMG/M metagenome (GOLD analysis project Ga0214921, IMG submission 177992) | Freshwater microbial communities from Lake Lanier, Atlanta, Georgia, United States - LL-1505 | ecosystem: Environmental > Aquatic > Freshwater > Lake | place: USA: Georgia | collected... | reverse complement strand
TGCGATGAAAAAATATAATATTGACCCAAAAAAACCTATTCCAACAAAACTATAGTTTAAAATGGCTAAAATTGTTGATTTAGTAGTTCCTAATATTGGTAATTTTAAGAGTGTAGAAATTATAGAAGTTCTTATAAAAGAAAATCAAAATATAAAAAAGAATGATGGGATCATTACTTTAGAAAGTGACAAATCAAGCGTTGAAGTTCCCTCTCAGTTTTCAGGCAAAATTAAAAGTATTAAAGTTAAGGTTGGAGATAAAATCTCCGAAGGAGATAAAATAGGCGAAATAGAAATAAACTCTGATGAATTAATCCAAGAAAAAAAATCTGAAAACAAAAAAATTGAAATACAGAAAGAAACTAAAGCTTCAAATGATACAACTTTATTAAAAATTCCGCCTCTTGGAACTACTAAAAAATTAATTATTTCTGAAATTTTTCTAAAAAAAGACCAACCAATTAAAATTGATCAAATAGCATTATTAATTGAGGATGATGATAGTGCCTATGAAATTCCATCACCAATATCAGGAATTGTTAAAAATATAATACTTAAAAAAGGTCAACAAGTTAAAGTTGGAGATTCAATTGCGGAAATTCTTAATCAAGCTTTAGAAGCAAAAATAAAAAAACAAATAATTATAGAAAATACAATTCAAGATAGTCATGAATATCAAAGTATAAAAAGCGCAAGTCCAAAAATAAGAAAATTTGCCAGAGAGTTGGGTGTTGATATTCAGTTAGTTGATGGAAGCGCAAGAAAAGGAAGAATTCTTGAAGAGGATATTAAAAAATTTATTAAAGGAACTTTAAATAATAAAGTTAACAAAGAAGAGGTAATAAAAAAAATAGAAACAAAAGAAGAAAGGCTTCCCTATGAACACGGGGAATTTGGTGAGATTGATATACAAAAAATACCAAGAATCAAAAGACTATCAGGTCCACATTTAGTTAAAGCCTGGAATGAAATTCCTCATGTAACTCAATTTGATGAAATTGATGTTACAGATATGGAACACTTTAGAAAAAACTTAATAGATCTTAATACAAAAGAAAAAATTACTATCACTCCTCTTGCTTTCATTATGAAAGCATTAGTTAATGGCATGAAAAAATACCCAAACTTTAATTCCTCACTTGAGTCTACTGGCGAGAATATTATTTATAAAAAATATTTTCATATTGGAATTGCGGTTGATACGCCTCATGGTTTGATGGTTCCAAAAATGAGAAATGTTGATCAAAAAGATCTCCTTACTTTAAGTAATGAACTTAGAAAAATTAGTAAACTAAGTAAGGAACTTAAAATAGATAAAAAAGAATTTTTTGGAGGGTCAATGACGATTTCTAGTTTAGGAGGAATTGGTGGAAGTTTTTTTACTCCAATTATTAATAATCCAGAAGTAGCAATAATTGGAATAGGAAAAACAGAAATAAAACAGGTTTTTATTGACGGAAAATTTATAGCAAGAGCAATGATGCCGATATCTCTCTCTTATGATCATAGAATAATTGATGGAGCTGAAGCTGCCAGATTCTGTCAGGATCTCAAACTTAGTCTTGGAAAAAACTTTGCTTTCAATTTATCATTTTAAAAATGATAAATGGTTATTGTGAAGAAAAATATAATCCTGTTAAAAAGATATTTGAAAGCTACTTCTTAAAACAAGAAGAAATTGGTGCTTCTTTTGCAATCTATAAAGAAGGAAAACCATTAATAGATCTGCATGGCGGTTATAAAGATAAAAATAATAAAAATTGGGAAGAAAATACAATCGTGAATGTATTTTCAGCAACCAAAGGTATTTACGAAATTATTGTTTCAATACTAATCGATCAAAATATTTTAGATTTAGAAAAACCTGTTTCTTATTATTGGGACGCTTTTAAACAAAGCAATAAAAGAGAAATCAAACTAAAACACATTCTATCTCATCAATCTGGGCTCTATAGATTTAAAAAAAAGATTACACAAGAAAATCTTTTAGATTGGAATAAAATAATAACTATTTTAGAAAATCAGGAACCGGATCATCCATGTGGTAAAAAAACATATTATCATGCAAAAACACACGGATTTTTAATCGGGGAAATTATAAAAAAAACAACAAAAAAAAATTTAGGAGAATTAGTTTCCGAATTACTATCAAAGAAACTAGAGTTAGATTTTTTTATTGGAACTCCTAAAAATCAATTGTCAAATATTGCTCTTCTCTACGAGGATAAAATTGAAACTAAAATATCATCGGAATTTAATGCGTTTAATAATCCTGAACATGAAATAAATTTTTATAATAAAGAAAATTGGCAAACCGCTGAAGTTCCTTCAATGAATGGTCATGGAAACGCAAGATCTATTGCTAAAATTTATGATATTTTTGTAAATGACCTAATATTAGAAAAAAATATTCTAATATCAAAATCAACAATTAAAAAATGTTTAACTGAGAGTGTTAGCAGAATTGATGAAAGTTTAATGCTGCCAATTAGATGGTCTCAAATTGGTTTAATACTTCGTGGTGGATGGTTGTTTGGAAAAAATAAAGAATCATTCGGACATAATGGTTGGGGAGGATCTTTAGGTTTTGCTGATCCAACTTTAGGTATCGGAGTTGCCTACACAACAAATAAAATTAATCCAACAATGGGAACTGATTCTAGGATTATTAATTTACTTAAAGAATTTTATAAATTACATTAAATATTATCTGGCCTAAGCCATGCTGGTTTTTTTAAAAAAGCATTAAACAAACCTTTTAATCTATAATAATGAATTAAAAAATTTTTTTTGTTAAAAAATACTAATGCAACAAATAACTTAAATATTGATGAGAAGAATTTACTAATTGTGGCTTTATAAGCAACCAAAACTCCAAAATGCTTATAATTATAATAAAATAAAGACCACATCCAATGCCAGTTTCTGCATAACTCAATACTCAAACTATACTCTGATGCCTGCTTTCCCGAGTGTTGGACTTTTGAATTCATGGCTACAAAAATTTTTCCGCCCGAGTTTTTTATTCTTTTGCACAAATCTATTTCCTCGAGAAATAAAAAAAAATTTTCATCAAATATTTTATCAAAATTAATTTTTTTTAAATTAATTAAAATTGCAAAACCTTTTACATAATCCACTTCTAATATTTCATTTTGTAAATTATTTTTTGGACTTGAGAAGTAACCATAATTATTTGAAAGATTTGGTGCTAGAATTGTGAAATCATCTTTTAGATTAATTTGAGCTTTTGAAAGTTCTCTTAAACAATTTTTTTCTAAAATAGCATCAGGATTTAGTATGAAGGCATATTGAGTATTAACTTTTGATATTCCAAAATTATTACCTTTTCCATATCCTAAATTTTGTTTTGTAATAATTACTTCAACATTTGAAAATTTATTTTCTAAATACTTTTTAACAACAACGTCATCTGAATTTTCAACAACAATAATTTTAATATTAGAATTAATACTTTGAATGCATTTTTCTATAATATGGCTGCTCTTAAAGGAAACTATAACAAAGGTAATATTTTTTTCAAAATTATTCATTAATTTAAGCTATAAAGTATTTCATAATAAATATATAAAATATTTATAAATATTAAAACGCAAAACATGGAAAAAATTATTGTAACCGGAGGCTTGGGATTTATAGGAAGTAATCTTATTAATATTCTTAAAAATAAATATTTTATCATTAATATTGATAAAGTATCTTATGCATCAAATTTTAAAAATATTGACCCTAATATTAAAAATTATAAATTTTATAAAAACGACATTAATAATAAAATTTTTATAAAAAATATTCTAAAAAAATATAATCCCTGTGTTATTTATAATCTTGCGGCAGAAACTCATGTTGATAGATCAATTGATGGGCCAAAAACATTTATAGATAGCAATATTCTTGGTGTTTTTAATCTTCTCGAATCAATTAGGGAATATAAAAAAAAAATTAAACTAATACATATCTCAACTGATGAAGTGTACGGAGATATTAAAAAAAAACATAAATCAAAAGAAGAAGATCCATACAATCCTAGTTCTCCTTATTCTGCCTCAAAAGCAAGTGCAGATCTTTTGATTAAATCCTATATCCGAACATATAAAATTCCCGCAATAATAACAAATTGTTGCAACAATTTTGGACCTAATCAATATCCAGAAAAACTAATTCCGACTATCATTTATAATATATTAAATCACAAACCTATTCCAATTTATGGAAAAGGAAAAAATGTAAGAGAGTGGATTTATGTTAAGGATCATTGTAATGCCCTTGTTAAAATTGCACAAAAAGGAGTTATAGGTGAAAATTATAATATTGGAAGCGGAACAGTTTTAAATAATATCCAAATTGCAAAAAAAATAATATCAGTTTTTAAAAAAATGAATCATAATCAAAATATTAAAAGTAAAATAAATCTTGTGAAAGACAGGCCTGGTCATGATCTTCGTTATTGCTTAGATTCTTCAAAAATAAAAAATAAACTAAGATGGAAATGTGAATCAAGTTTTAACAAGAGAATAAATGATACTATTGCTTGGTATATAGATAAATTTAGAAATAATTATTTCAAAAATAAGGATTTTAAATACCGAATAGGCCTGAAAAAATGATTAGGAAAGGAATAATATTAGCTGGAGGAACTGGCTCAAGATTAAGCCCATTAACCAAAGTAATAAATAAACAACTTCTTCCTCTGTATGACAAACCATTAATATTTTATCCTCTTTCATTATTAATGCTTGCTGGCATCAGAGATATATTAATTATCACCAACCCAAATGAGGATATCAACTTTAAAAAAATATTGGGAGATGGATCGAATTTTGGAATAAAAATTCAGTATTTAGCACAACAAAAACCAAATGGTTTACCAGAGGCTTTTATTATTGGAGAAAAGTTTATAAACAAACAAAGTGTTGCTCTAATTCTTGGAGATAATTTCTTCTACGGTCAAGGTTTTACTAAAAGATTAAAACAACAAACAAGAATAAAATCAGGATCAACAATATTTACATATAAAGTAAATAACCCTCAAGATTATGGAATAGTTGAAATTAGAAAAAATAAAATTCTAAGTATTAAAGAAAAGCCAAAAAAATCTAAATCAGATCTTGCAATAACAGGTCTTTATTTCTTTGACAAAAATGTAGTTAACTTCTCAAAAAAACTAAAACCCTCAAAAAGAAAAGAGTTAGAAATTATTGATTTAATGAAAAAATATTTAAAAATAAAAAAACTCAAAGTTGAGTTTATGGGAAGAGGAAGCGCATGGCTAGACACTGGTAATGCTGAAAGTCTTTTTGAAACATCGCAATTTATTTCTAGCATAGAAAAAAGGCAGGGCATAAAAATAGCTTGTTTAGAAGAAATAGCATTTAATAACAAATGGATTTTAAAATCTACTGTTGAAAAACAAATTAAATTTTATGGTAATTGCAGTTATTCGAAATACTTGCAAAAAATAATTTAAATCAATGAAAATAAATATTAAAGGAATTAAAGTTTTTAAATCACTAATATTTTATGACAAAAGAGGATCATTCAAAGAGGTATATAAAAAAAAATTATTACCTAATAAAAAATTAATATTCGACTGTGTTTCAAATTCTAAAAAAAATGTTTTAAGAGGATTGCATTTGCAAACCAAAAATTCGCAAGCAAAATTTTTAACTGTTATTAAAGGAAAGATATTTGATGTTTTAGTTGATTTGAGAAAAAACTCTAAGACGTTTGGACAGCATTTTTCAATTACTTTATCTGATAAATTATCTTATTCTTCAATATATATACCAGAAGGTTTTGCTCATGGATTTTGTGCTCTTGAGAAAGAAAATATAGTTTATTATAGATGTTCAAATTATAGGCAAAAAAATTATGAAATTGGAATTTCATGGAGTGATGAAGACCTTAAAATTAAATGGCCAATAAAAAAACCTATATTATCGAACAAAGATTCTAAGAATATTTCATTTAAAGAATACTGCAAAAATTTTATTTCTTAAGATGAATTTAAAATATAAAATCGTAATTACCGGTGGAAGCGGAAGATTTGGATTAATTTTACAAAAAAATTATAAATCAAATAAATTATTTTACCCAAATAAATCAGAACTAAATATTTTATCAACAAAATCTATAGAGAAATATCTAAAAAAAACTAAACCAAAAATCTTAATTCATCTTGCGGCCTTATCTAGGCCGATGAATATTCACGATAATAATATTTCTAGAAGTATTGATTTAAATATTATTGGAACGGCTAATATTGTCAAAATCTGCTCAAAACTAAATATTAAATTAATATATTTTTCCACAAATTACGTTTATGAAGGCAAAAAAGGAAATTACAAAGAGACTGACCCTTTGCTACCAGTTAATAATTATGCCTGGTCAAAGTTGGGTGGAGAATCTTCGGTTCAGATGTACAAAAACTCTTTGATTCTAAGGGTTTGTATGACCGAAGAACCCTTTATACACAAAACAGCATTCTCAGATATTCAAACAAATTTTATTTTTCATAAAGAAGTTGCAAATATTCTATTTAAAATCCTTAATTACAAAGGAGTTATGAACATAGGAGGTAAAATTCAATCTCCGTATAATTTTGGAAAAGAATATAATAAAAATTTAAAAAAAACGTTAGTAAAAAATAAAATAAAAAATTTTCCTTTAAAACCTTCAATGAATATTTCAAAATTAAAAAAAATTATAAAAAATCAATTAAATAAAACATTTTTAAATCACAACTGATATTAAACATTCGAAAAAGTTACATAAGGCCATTCAATATATTTAGAATATTTTTTAAACCAAAATGAAAGATACCTTTCTGCTAAATAAGCATACAATCTCTGAGAGTCGTATCCTTTTAAATTTTCAAAACTAAATATTTTTTCACATCTAAAAAGCCATGGGAACAATTTTTCAAACCATTGATTGGCAATGTCTATTTTTGCGATAAACATTATATTAGGGTTAAAACAGACTTGATTTTCTACATAATTTCTAAATTCATCTCTATCGCTATCATCAAGAAGATTAATAGCTTTGTCTAAATTTCCATATCCATGATGCATATCAAAATGCAATTTAACGGTTTGCTTTTCCTTATTAAAAAAAATTTCAGGATCACGAATTAAAGACTTAAATCCTCTTTTTAATAATTTAACTTTATTAACTCCATTTACATAAATAGGATCGCAAATTACTGAATTATAATTTTTCCATTCTTCCGGTGATTCAGATAAGATATAATTCTTTAAATTATAAGTATTAATATCGTTTTTTGAGATATTTTTTTTTATCCAGAATCTTCTTTTTTGACAAAAACCTATCCAAGTATTGTTTTCTAAATTTTTCATCTCGTTTTTCCAAAACCAATAATGAAAAGTAAGCTCTGAATAGTATTTTTCTTTATAATCAATATTGTCCTTAGTATTTGCTAAATTATATTCTTTAGAAAAATTAGATTTACCGACTCCAGCTAACTTGTAAGGTAAATCCTTTAGATAAAGGAAATCCTTGTCTGTAACGCAATATATTTCTAGATTATTCAATGAGTTAACTTTCCTAAAATTTTTATTTATAAATGTAATCAATTTTATTTTTATTTTGATTTAAAGAATAAAGTAAACGTAATATATGATAAAAAAATAAATAAGGTAAAAATTTTACTAAATATTTTACTAATATTTTAAAATAGGAAGCCCAAGTTTGATTTCTTAATAACATACCGGAACTATTGATATTTTGATGACTGTGCTCGTAAGTAATATGGTAAAAGCCAATAACTCTTGCAATATTTTTTTGTAGTTCTGTGAATTTTCCGTTTAAATTATTTCTTAAAGTTGGGATAATTTTTTGAATATTATTACTCAAAAATATATTAGACATCCCAATTAGCTCATATTCTGAAAACATCGATCCATTATAAATTTTATGAGTTTTAAAAATTGCCAATGAAATAATGTTAGAAATCCATTCAGCAGTTGTTAAATTATCTCTTTTTTTATTAAAATTATTTAAATTTTTTATAAGAAATTCATTTTCTAATTTAGTTAAAGACACAAACTGTAAAAGGCTGGAAAGAAAAAAATTAGGTAAATAACCAAAAATAGTTTTGTTTGTTATATAATAAGCCCTAAAAAATTCATTAATTGTTGCATACTTAATTGAAAAATCTTTTCCAAAAAAATCAATTTTTTTAAGGATAATAGTATCTGAGTCCCAAATTATCATTCTTTCATTATTTTTTTTTACAAAGTCTATGATAAAAGATATTTTAAGAACTTGCTGGTAATACCAACTTAATCTTGATTGTATTTCTTGAAAATAAGTAGTGGTTTTTAAATTATTTAAAAAATTATTTTTAAAATCTTCAAAAGATATAATTGACTCTTCATTAATAATCTTAATATTTTTTTTTTTAATTTTAAGAAAAGATTCTATTTCTTTTGAAGGGCAAATAATAAAAAAATTTATGTTAGAATAATATTTATTAAATTCTGCAATATTCTCTTTTATAATTGGCAGGTCGCGAACTAAGGTTACCTGACAAACATTTAAATGAGTTTCGCTATCTAACATTTATTATTAAACAAAATAAATTTAATTTTTTAAATAATCCAATCTTGGAATTTGCTAATATTATCCAAAATATATTTCGGATAACTGCTATTAATAACCTGTTTTTTAAAAACATCATTTCTGCCTATAATATCTTTTTGATTGTTGATATTTTCCTCTATAGTTTTTTTATTTAAGAACCTCTCATCAATCGAGTTAAAAAATGCATAATTATCCTTATATTCGCATAAATTTTTATATTTAAACAATAGTTGATCAGGATTTTTTAGATTACAAAAGTGCCATCCGCCATTCTCAATAGCATAATTTAAGTTAATTTTATCTAATCTCCAGAATGGTCTTCTCTTTATTTTCAATTCCCTTAACCATTGTGGAGACTTAAGATATTTTTTAATGCACGCTTTAGAACCTCTCCACACAGGATTAGATTGATTTAAAAGATTAAGTTTATAGTAAAATTGCCTTTGCTCAAAAACACCATATTTTTTATTTGGATCAAAATTTATAATTTTTTCTGGATTTGGTATTTCATCAGCATCAGAAATAATAATCAAATCTTCATTACTTGCTTTTAAAAGTCCTCTAGTAATACAATTTCTTTGAAAATTTTCTCTAAGCCAAGGATTTTCACCGTCTGGCATATCTTCTACTTTAATATAAACAATTTTATGAGAAAATTTTTCAAATTTTTTTATGTTAAAATTAAAGTTTTTTTTATTATTTTGCCAAGTTCTGTTAGACTCAACAACTACAAAATAATCTACATAATTATTTAAAATATTAAACCTTAAATCTAAAAGAAAATCTTCGTCCAAGTAAATGCAGCAATCAAATATTTTCATTAAATATTTATAAAAGATTTATTTTCTAGATATTTTTTGGCCAATGATAAATCATTATTATTATATTTTTTTGGAATCTTAAAACTCTTAATGGGATCTAATATAGAAAAGTTATGCGCCAGATCGTTTCTTATAAAAAAAGCATTTGTGCATGAAGAATCTATAGCTATCAAAGAATAATTCTTTTTATTTGCTAAATTGTTTAAAGCTAATAGAGATGCTCCAGAATAAATATTGCCATCCCATGAGTAATCTTCTTGATAAGGTATTGTAATGCTTTTTTCTTTACCGAGCCAAAAGTTATATTCAATAATAATTAACTTAGGCATAAAATTAATTGCCTCCATAAGAAAATAATCATTTCCATCAACGTCTATAGATATACAATCAATTTCTTCATTGTTAGAATAAAAATTATATATTAATTCATTAATATTATTTTTAGTGACGAAAGTATTTAATATTTTTTTTTTTTTAAAAGGATAAAAAATACTCAAAATATTATTTAATACAAAACACTTATCTTTACTTGCCTCAATTAATAATATTTTATTACTTTTTCTAAATACATTTAATGAATTATTTTCATAATAATCAAATCCAATTTCGATAAAATTGATTTTATTTAGTTTTATCTTTGAAAATACATGGTCAATAATTCCATCTTCATTATTTTGTGAATATTTTCTATATTCATGATTATTAATTTCATCAAGATTATTGCTATATTTATGATTTGTTTTTTTTCTAAATTTTATCGAAATAAATTTATAAATCCCCGCAAGAAGAATACAAAACAGATAAATATGAATAAAACTATTTTTTAAATAATTTAAAATTTCACATTTTATTTTTTTTATTTTTCTTCCTAATTTAAGCATCTATTCATATATTGGCGGAGAGAAAGGGATTCGAACCCTTGATACCTTTAAAAGTATACACGCTTTCCAAGCGGGCGCCTTCAACCACTCGGCCATCTCTCCATTTATTTTTATGAATTTCATTAATTTAATTTAAGCAAAATGTCTTTTTCTATGGGAAAACAAAAAATGTCATCTCCCGTTGGAAAAAAAGAATAATTATTTTTGATCATTTTATTTAATGTTTCCTGAAGTTCATTTTGCTTTATATGAGACCATTCAAAAACTATAATAGGTCTAATATTTTTTATTTTTAAAAAAAAATCATTAACAATATTGCAATCATATCCTTCGGTATCTATAGCCAATAGATCAAAGCTATTTATATTATGCTTCTTTAAAAGCTCATCAAAAGAAACCTGGTTCACTTTTTCTTGAATAATATGCTTTTCTTTTATTCCGTGTTTTATTAAATGCTGCTTATAAAAAGAAGTTATGCCAGTAGGAAGCGTTCCGTATTTATAAAAATACTCTGAATTTACTCTGTATAAAAATAAAATCTCATTATTTATACTTAAGGCAGAATTTTCAAGTCTTACATTTTCAAAGTTTGAATAATTATTAGTTAAATTTAAGAAGTGTTCTTTTATAGGTTCTAATAATAAGCTTTGTAATCTAAATTTTTTTATTACATCATGCAAGTGATCGTGAGTGACGCCATCATTTGCACCAATTTGAATTAAAGAATTAATAATTTTTTTTTCAACAAGATTTAATATAATTTTTTTTAGATTTAAACATGATAAATTTGACAAATAGTCTTTGTTTTTAACATAATATTTTGGCAATAATTTATATCCAAATATTCCACAAAATTTTTTTAAAATTTTACTCATTTTTATTTATTTTTAATACTTCTATAAAAGCTTCCTGTGGAATATCAACGCTTCCGAATTGTCTCATTCTTGCTTTTCCTTTTTTTTGCTTTTCCAAAAGTTTTTTCTTTCTATCTCTCGCTCCTCCACCATGAATTCTACTGATAACATCTTTTCTATAACCAGATATTGTTTCTCTTGCTATAACTTTTCCGCCAATAGCAGCCTGTATTGGTATTTGAAATTGGTGTCTTGGTATTAAGTCTTTTAATCTCTCGCACATTAATCTTCCTTGCCTTACAGCAAAATCTTTATGGATAATCATAGACAATGCATCAACCATCTCTTCATTTACTAGTATGGATAATTTAATTAAATCACCTTCTCTATAGTCACTCAACTCATAGTCAAAACTTGCATAACCACTAGAAATAGATTTTATCTTGTCATAAAAATCAAAAACAACTTCATTTAATGGTAATTCATAAGATAGAACTGCGCGATTTCCTGAATAACTTAAGCTTTTTTGTTTTCCTCTTTTTTCCTCACATAATTTCATAATTGAACCCAAGTATTCTTCTGGAAGAATTATTGTTGCGTTAATCCAAGGTTCATTAATAGATTTAATAAAATTTGGTTCCGGCATATTTGCAGGGTTTTGTAGATCCATAACTGTACCATCATGTTTGCTAATTTTATAAACAACACCTGGGGTAGTTGTAATTAAATTTAAATTATACTCTCGGTCTAATCTTTGAACGATAATTTCAAGATGAAGAAGTCCTAAAAAGCCACATCTAAAACCTAATCCTAAAGCAGCAGAATTCTCGGGCTCATAAACAAAACTAGAGTCGTTTAATTTTAATTTTGCAAGACTGTCTCTTAATAAATTATATTCCGTACTATCAACTGGAAATAATCCGCAAAATACAACTGGCTTACTAGGTTTAAATCCTGGCAACGGCTCTTTTATAGGATTTAAATAATCCGTTATCGTATCTCCAATTTTAGTATCTGAGAGATCTTTAATACCTGTAACAATAAAACCAATTTCTCCAGGTCCTAAGTATTCCTTATTTTCTGCTTTGGGAGTAAACACACCAACTCTTTCAACTGGATGTCTTGTGTTTGTCGACATCAATAGAATTTCCATTCCCTTTTTAATTGCTCCATCTAGTATTCTAACCAATATAACTACTCCCAAATAACTGTCATACCAACTATCAACTAGTAATGCTTTTAAAGGCAAATCTTTATTTCCTTTTGGAGCAGGAAGTCTTTCAACGATTGCTTCTAATATTTTATCTACCCCTTCTCCTGTTTTTCCAGAGGCTGTCAAAGCGTCCAAAGTATCAATCCCTATAACATCCTCAATTTGTTTTTTTACTCTCTCAACGTCTGATGCTGGTAAATCTATTTTATTTAAAACTGTTATAATCTCATGATGATTGTCCATGGCCTGATAAACATTTGCTAAAGTTTGAGCTTCCACGCCTTGAGTACTATCAACAATAAGCAATGATCCTTCGCATGAAGCAAGGGACCTATTTACTTCGTAACTAAAATCGACATGACCTGGAGTGTCAATAATATTTAATATGTAATTTTTACCGTCTTTTTTTGATTTATAATTCAATCTAACTGTTTGAGCTTTTATAGTAATTCCCCTTTCTTTCTCTAAATCCATTGAATCTAAAACTTGAGTTGTCATCTCACGCTCTGTAAGACCTCCACATTTTTGAATTAATCTATCTGCAAAAGTAGATTTGCCGTGGTCGATATGGGCAATAATTGCAAAATTTCTTATATTTTCTTGTGCAGACATTTAGGATCTTAATGTTGCATCAAAAGATTTTTGCATTGTTTGAATTATTTTGTCACTTAATTCATCAATCTCTTTATCGTTTAACGTTTTGTCTTGTGATTGAATTAATAAATTCAAGGCTACTGATTTTTTATTCTTTTCAATATTCCCTCCTTGAAAAACATCGAATATTCTAATTTTTTTTATTAGTTTTTTATCTACATTAAGTAACAAGTTAATAATTTTTTCTGCTTCAAATTTTTTATCGATAATAAATGCAAAATCTCTTTCAATTTTTTGAAAATTCGAAACTACATATTTAATTTTTTTTTCTGTGTTCTGCTTATTGATAACTGCAATATTATTTAAGAAAATTTGAAAACCAAAAATTAATCCATTTTTAATGTCAAATTCTTTAACAATTCTAGGATTGATTTCTCCAAAATTAGCAATGGGTAACTGTTTATTAGAGTTTAAATAAAATTTTCCTGATCTACCTGGATGATAATACGATTCAGATTCCTGAATAACGGCTAGCTCTTGTTCGTGAATTCCAAGTTCAAGTAAAGTTTTATAAACGCAATCTTTAATCTCAAAAACATCAACGTCTTTATCTTTTTCTAACCAATTTTTTCTATAAATTTTTCCAATTTGAATTCCTCCAATAACAGCTATTTGCTCTCCTGGTTTTGAGCCAAAAAATACTGGTCCACATTCAAATATTTTTTGATCTTCAAAATTTCTATGAATATTATTTTTAATATGAATTAAAAGATTTGAAAAAATAGAAGATCTTAAAGTGTCTAAATCATTAGAAATTGGATTGGTAATTAATAAATTTTTGTTATGTTGGCCAAATAAAGAATCAATTTTTGAATTTGTAAAAGAATAAGTAATTGTCTCCATAAAACCTTTGTTAGCTATAGACCTTTGTGCAAATCGATATAATTTTTGCTTTCCTGTTAAAATGTCTTTTGAACTATCCGCTTCTGGCTTAATAAGCTGAATTTTATCATAGCCTCTAATTCTTATTAACTCCTCAACTATATCAACTTCTTCCTTAATGTCCGGACGCCAAGTTGGGATATTTATTGAATATGTATTTTTACTTTCTTTAAATTTAAATCCTAGATTATTAAGAATTTTTTTAATTTCGGTTGATGAAATTTTACTTCCAATAACTCTTTCAAATTTATCTAAATTAAATTTAATTAGTTTATTTTTAAAATTACTTTCTCCAGAAATAATAATATTACTTATTTTTCCCCCACATAATTTATTAATAATTTTTGCTGCAAGTTTTAACCCATATTCCATAATGTTAGGATCAACTCCTCTTTCAAATCTAAATTTAGCATCAGAATTAATCCCTAATTTTTTTGCAATTTTTGATATTTTAACTGGGTCAAACAAAGCTGATTCTAAAAAAATATTCTTAGTATCTAAAGAAATTGAAGAGCTTTCTCCGCCAATTACACCTCCTAAACCAAGAATTT
>Ga0214921_10007524_pt1 | contig 14483 bp, 9 predicted proteins | sample LL1505_MetaG_FD_177992 | JGI IMG/M metagenome (GOLD analysis project Ga0214921, IMG submission 177992) | Freshwater microbial communities from Lake Lanier, Atlanta, Georgia, United States - LL-1505 | ecosystem: Environmental > Aquatic > Freshwater > Lake | place: USA: Georgia | collected 2015-05-28 | reverse complement strand
CATTCTGTGGTTTGTTGCATGGTTTTTCTGTGGGGAAAAAAAAAAGTTGGTTTTTTTGCCTTGATGCTTTTCTTTTAGAGTGGAAAAAGAAAACTTGTCGGGAGCATCACTTTTTTTTTTCTTGTACAAGAGAAAAAAAAACCCAACCATGCGGACCTCGTTTGATATCGTCTTGTTATTGTTTACCACCTTTCTTGTCACGGGATTCAAGCAATTTACCACTTTTTTTCAGAATGTCTACGCCCTTGAACAACTTTTGAAAAACGCACGACAAAACCTAAACCCTGAATGGGCCTCTCTTACAAAACGGTCCCAATGTGTCTACGCCATACTCATGGCCCAGTACATTCTGATTCTGATATGGCTCTTTTTTTCGCTGTACCTCGAAATCAATCTTAGTCGGAGAGCACAAAAAGATATGCGGACCAAACCCGTGCGCATCCTCCAAGTGTATTCCCTCCTTTCCGTTGGTTTGTTGCTTTATATTGGTATTTCTACTCTGTACATTCGTTTTGAGTGGACGGGGAATGTGATTCGAAAAATGGAAACTTTTCCCCAGGACGTGCAACAATTTTTGACATCCATGGATAGATTGTTGGACATTAACTATCTCTTTACGATTGGTACCGAGGTCTTTATTGTGTTTATTATTATCCAATTATGGCATGAAAAAACCATTAATGAATACCGTATCCGTCTGGAAGGGGACCACACGATTGATGTCTCGTCGTTGGATGGTCAATCCTTGCAAAAATATCATTTTGGATCGGGCGCCTGTAAAATACCGGAACCACTGAAATGCATGCTGGCCTAGTTAGCTCTTGGGTGTAAATGCACAATGTTCCGTAATGTACTTGGCGGCATTGGTCATTTCTTGGGTCCACTGATCCTGTTCTTCTTGGCTCATGTGCTCCACATCAATGTATTGTGCCACACACACATTGGGGCATGCCTTGACAATATCGGGATTGAGGCTTCCATCCGGCTCGATAATGGTCGTACCGGCCTTGACGGCGGCGAGGACGGCCGTGCCACAGGCTTTCAATTGGTCGGGGCAGTGTTGCACAATCTGACAGATTTGCTTGAAATGTTTTCCACTAAAATTTTTCTTGGCAGCGTCAAAGAAACAGTCGCCATATTTTTCAAAAGATTTTTCAAATCCCTTTTTACATTTTCCGGAAAGGAGGACCACCACCACAATGATGGCAATGATAATCAGAAGGAGAAGCGACAACAGGATCCAGATCCACATGTTTTTTTTACTCTAGAATAAAAAAAAAAATTTTTCAAGTTAGAGTTGCATCTGTTTCTGCTGTGTATGCGTCTGCGTCTGCGTCTGCTTTTGGTTCTGAAGTTGTTTCTGTATTTTTTCCAGTTGCTGCTGTTGTTGGGTGGTCATGGTGCCCTGGAGGATGTAGTACTCTTCCGCATCTTGAATGTTTTCAAAACAATCAGAGTTTTCCAAATCACAAAACAAGTTGGCTTGGGGATCGATGAGCACCACCTTTCCAGTATTGGTTTTGCCAATCAAAAATACGTGGCGGAAACCCTGTTTATTGTACCCGCAGAAAATGACATGGGAGGGTTGGAGTCCCTGAATACAAAAATTTTCGAGCGTGTGAATGTCCGTGTACCGGAAAAAACGCCACCGTATTGTGGGATACACATAGGCAAACGTCTCTTCAATCTTGGGGGCACTCAATCCCGAATCACCTACGGCGATCCGCATGAGATCCGCAGGGGTTGCTTGAAGAACACCGAGGAGTTCCAAGGCATTAATGACACAATCACTGGGTTTTTTCACCCATCGTCGGAAATGGTGGAGATTTTCATCGGTCATGTAGAATGGAGCAATCGAAAAGGTCATGTCTTTTATTTTTTCCAAGAATTAAAAAATAATTTTCAAAATATATTTCAAAAATATTTTTTAAAAGATTTCAAAAATAATTTTAAAAGATTTCAAAATATTTCAAAAATATTTTTTGAAAATTCTTGGAAATTTTCCACCGAGTGTGAATTGAACACACGACCGCCCGATGATTGCTTTACCTCTACAGTCGGGTGCTCTACCAATTGAGCTATCGGTGGTCTTCTTTTTTATTAGGATTTTCATTATTCTTAAATCAATTTCATTTCAAGGTTTTACGCGTAGAAATTCGGTACGGGCGACGCCGAGGAAAACGTCTTGAGAAACACATCCACCATTTTTTCCGTTAGTTCAACGGGAAATTCGAGGGGAAAACAAGAGGAGGGGAGCATAAAAGAGCAGGGCAGACGATCCTGATTGGAGACCAGGAAATGGATCTTGTTGAGCACATCGCGCACCGCCTTTTCGAGGGTCCGGATCCCTTTCTCACCGCTGCACACCTTGCGCACGAGGTAGCCCACCACCTCGTCCTTCAAGACCACATCCCCGCGCGATTTGCCCAGATTGACCAAATTTTTGGGAAACAAGTAGTCCGAGGCGATGCGCACTTTTTCCTTTTCCGAGTAGCCCTCCACCACAATGGAATAGATACGATCCTTGAGTGCCTTGTCACGGGGCAGATCGTTCATGGAATAGACGAACCAAAGGGAGGAGAGATCAATGGTTACATCGTTGAAATAATTGTCCCGAAATACGCTGTTTTGTGAAAAATCGGTAATGTGCAGGAGCGTCGAGGTAATCTCGGGATTCTCAGCCACCTTTTCATACTCGTCTAGAAACAAGATGCCATTCTTGTATTTCATCCGTGTAAGACATCGTGCAATCTCTCCTGGCCGCGATCCCACATAGGTAAAATCAAAGCCCTTGATGAAATCCGAGTGATGGACACCACCAAACGAAATCTGTTCAAACGGAAAATCAAGGACCTTGGCCAGACACCGTGCAATCGAGGTATTGTGCGTAATGGTAAAATCACCCAATAAAAACCGGTGATTTCCATCCACGATAAACCCTACGTAGGGCTGCACATCGAGCTTTTGTACCGTAATTTCGTACGTGGTCAACACGGGATCTTTTAGGACGTGTTGACCACTCAGCATGCCCAGGGGATCGAATACAGTGATAGAGGTGGAGGTGGAAGAAGCATGGGCCAACAGACCCAACGACCGGAGGACATAGAGCGTGTCCGGGTGCCTCTTTTTGGGAACAAATATATGATAGACCCCTTGCTCATTGCACACCCCGCATCCCTGGATCATACCCCTTACCCACTCCAGCCTCGTTTCCGTGTCCGTGATGCGGTATTCCACGGGCATGTGGACCAAATATTTTTCCCAAGAGATGCCCCCTTTTTCCCCGAGGCATCCAATCGTCTCGTCCACAGCTTCCAATTCGGGTACCTTGGTGGACAGGGGAAAGCGGTTGGCCGTCAATTGTGTCGCCCACAAATGGCCCATGGTCCGTGGAGAGAGATCTACCGTGAACGGTTGTTTCGAAGAGGAAAACTGTACACCCGTCTTGACACCCAAATAATCCTGCTGTCGTTTCTTGGGATAGCGCACAAATTCCGAGATGGGTACATCCCGGACGGACCCCGACTTGGTGTGGTAGAGACTCAGAATGTGGCTGCTGTTGACCGTGTAGGGATCCCCATTCTGTTGTACGACGCGGTACATGAGCTGTTCCCCCGTACAGAGACTGTCAATCACACGAGGCTCGGAATCGTCGCCCATCAACCGATCCCCTACCGCAAGAGTGTTGGCCGGACGGATCGATCCATCGTGCATCAACACGGGTGTCAAGGGATGGAGACACTTGCCGACCCCGGGCTCTCCCACCAGCCCGAGACAACATCCCTTCATATCGGGGTTCATAATCTTGCCGTGGATAAAGAGGAGGAGCTGTTCCTTGACCTTTTCCATGCCGTAGAGCTCCTCATCAAAAAGTTTCTTGATGCGCACCAACTGCTCGGTCACGTCATCAAAACGAGGAAACGCCTTGATGCGGTCAAAAGGCAGCTGCAAGGCCTGTTTGAGCCATCCCTTGAGCTTGTAGAATTCCTCGTCCATTTCCTCCTTTTCCTTGAGCTCTGAATATTTTTGAAACAAGACGCGTTGGTGTGCCTCGGAGGTTTCCAGACGAAGAATCTCAAACTGCAGCTCGTACACATCATCGTGATGCTCGTTCTGTTCGAGCTGGGCCACCATTTCCTTGTGTTTGCTAAACTCGACATATTCCTTCTTGTAGTTTTCCAGCATGCGGTGGACCTGTTTGCGGAGGGCCATGCGCTCTTCCGACATGGGCATGCACTGATCATAAATCAAAAACCACTCAAACAATTCCTCCTTGTGTTTTTGACGAATGGGTGCCCTCAGGATCAATTCGAGGGACGGTGATTTTTTCTTGATGGATTGGATAATCTCGTCGGCGAGTGCGCGCAGCTCCTCATTTTCCATAATGTGAGAGGGCAAATCAAATTCCTCCTCTTCTTCTTCTGTTTCTTCTTCCAACGAATTTTCCGTATCATTTTCCGAATCATCGCGATGATCAGAGTCTTGATCCACGATTTCCACCGAGGAATTCTTTTTTCCCACCTTGTTGTTATTGTTGGGGGCAATGGTAATGACAAAATTGCGCCGAACCTTTTTGGGTTTTTCTTCCGTGGATTCTCCCTGGATCCCAAGACGTGAACGTGTAACCACCATGTTTATCGGAAAAGGGGTTGTGTTTTGTTTCACGTTCACTTTTTCTAAAATAGAAAAATGATTCCTTGGTTGGATTTGGTAGGTGTTCACCAAAAAATGTCGACTACCCGAAAACTTACCGAGACGGAAATTGAATGGATACTGGAAAATGCGGGCGATTACGTACCGCGGTTTTTACCGGTCGACCTTCGTTGTGGATTTGTGGAAAAAATGGTTGCTCCTCTCCGCCAGCAGCTTCAAAAGGTGGAGGTGGTGGATCATCCCCAGGTGGTGGAAAAAATCCGGGACAAGATTCAGGAAAAAATCCAGCGGTGCGTGGTTCCACCGGGAGAAGGAGTAGGTGTGATTTGTGCCCAGAGTATTGGAGAACGCCAGACCCAGCTCACCCTGAATTCTTTTCATCAGTCGGGTCTGTCGGTGGCCACGGTGGTGACGGGCGTTCCCCGATTTCTGGAACTCCTCAATGCCACCAAGGACCCTAAAATGTCCTCGAACCGATTCCGGATGCGCTTGCCAAATTTGGATACCCCCAATAAGATTCGAAATGTCTTGACGCATCATATGGTTCATCTTACTCTGGCCGATCTGGTGATTCGCGATACCGTGCACGAAGACAAGGAAGAAGAGGTGTGGTACGGCGCTTTTGAGACCGTGTACTCCAATCGTTTCCGTGATTTCCACGCATGTGTTTCGTTGGAGCTGGATCTGAAAAAGATGCATCAGTACCAGCTGACGCCCATGCGGATGAGTGAAAAGCTCGAAGCGCAATTCACCGATATTTGTTGCGTGTTTTCTCCGTTGCACGTAGGACAGCTGGACGTGTTTGTGGATGTGAGTCAGGTGGCGCTCCCCGAGGAGGCACCGTCTTTCCTCACGAGTGCCAATTATCTACGCATCTACCTGGAAGATATTGTCAAAGTCAAGCTGTTGGAAACGGAAATGAGTGGTTTGAAAGGCATTCAACGTTATCACATTCTCAAAAACGACGAGGGCTTGTATGTGGAGACCGAGGGCAGTCATTTCCAAGGCCTTGTCATGCTGCCCTTTGTGGATATTTCCTCGGCCCGCAGCAATAACATGTGGGATATTTACCACGTCATGGGTATCGAGGCGACGAGAGAATTTCTAATGGAAGAATTCACCAGCATCGTGTCCTCGGATGGCACCTTTCTGAACCCCGTGCACATTCTGCTCTTGGTGGATATCATGACGCACCATGGAACCATCAATTCCGTCTCCCGCTACGGCCTGAAAAAAGAACAGGTGGGTGTGCTGAGCCGCTCGTCCTTTGAGGAATCCCTGGATCATTTTTGCAATGCCGCCTTTTATGCGGAAAAAGAGCCGGTCAAGGCGGTGTCCGCGGCCATTATGTGCGGCAAACGTTCCAAGATTGGTTCGGGGTTGTGCTCCCTGCTCATGGATTGGTCCATCATGGCCGAAAAAAAGATTTGTTCAGCTGTGGAATAATAGATGGGAACATTTCATGGCGTTGAGAAAATACTCTGTAAATGATGAGTAATTTCCAAATTCGATAAAAAATTTGGAAATATTTAAAGCACTCGAAACGAAAACACAAAAAAAAAACAAGAATGAATATTCTCCAGACCTATTCTTCCCAGGAAATGCCGGACAAGTTGCGACAGTTCTCGGAAAAGGTGCAACGATTGCATCCCTCGTGGAACTATTTATTTTTTTCGGATGAGGACATTGTGCGGTTTTTTGAGGAGGAGGTACCGCATCTCCAGGAAACGTTTCAAGGTCTAGACTTGAAAATTCAGCAGCTGGATTTTTTCAGGTACGCGGCCATCCACCATTATGGAGGTCTGTATCTCGATCTGGACATGGACATGGACCTTCCTTTTGACGAAAAAGACTTGTCGAAATGCTATTTTCCCCAGGAACTGGAACGAAATGGCGATCCGGTGCTCCGGAAACAAGGTATTGATTTATTGGTGGGCAATTACGCCTTTTATGCACCCAAGGGCCATTTTTTCCTACAGACGCTCATGGACAATATTTCGACCCAACGCATTTCAACCCTCGATATACAGGAAGCCCAGGCCCGTCGAATGGACAAGAGCGCCGTCCATGTGTACTACACCACGGGCCCCGTCATGGTTACGCAAACCTATGCCGACGTCGGTCAAGGCCATGTACAATTGCTCTCTCCTACACCGTTTGCACCCAGCGCGTTTGGAAAATACGGAAAACATGTCATGTACGGATCCTGGAAACGACAAGCGCTGTCTCCCTTGTAAAACTACCACCACTGCAATTTTCCAGATATTGATCGCCCCATTTGTATCTCTATTCCACAGCAGTAAGGGGATAAGGCCGGCCTTATCCCCTTACTCACAGCCCATATCCGTTCTTACAACGCAGCAGTCCATGTCTCTTGATAATATTCCTCTAGTTTTTGCCCTTGATTTCTTGAGTTTGCTGTCGGACTTGTGGTTTTGTATGTTCGAGTTTCGAAATAACCACACCAATTTTGAACATTTTTTCATTGGCGTAAGGTTGGCGTGCGGGTACTACGCTGTAGCCGTACTGACGTCCAAGCTGGACCAGTTTTTTGGTAATGGAGGATAACAACGAGTCATAGAGTTGTTTTTTCTCTTGACGCTTACTGACCGTCAGATGGAGGAGGACTTTATTCTTAAATAATCTTTCGTGATTCTCGAATAAGAGGGAAAGGTCGGTGAGCGCTTTATCAAATTTACAGGTATAATCCAAGTAAAATACGTCCATTTTTGGAAGCGAGATGACAGGGTCTGTTAGACAATCTCCTACCGTCATGGGAAAACCGTGACCTCCACGTTCATAGATCTGTCGAAAGACTTTTATATTCGGATTACAGACATAAAAATTAGAATGCTTACCTCCAAATTGTGTAAAATAGGTGTAGGTATTGAGTTTCTTTTGCTGCGACGAACAAAAGTCATCCAAGGCAAGGATGCGAACGCTGGACAGCCATGTTTTACCCAAGTGTTCGGCGACATCTTGGAAAAGTTCATTATTTTCCTTGGTTTTTCTCGCTAGATAACGAGCATCTTTAAGATTGACTGCAGCTGCTGCGTTGCTTTTGGTTAAAGATGTTGTTTGTTCTTGTCGAGGACGTTTAGACCTGGTGGAAATTTTTTCAGCAGCGACTTGGTTGGTAATCGGGATAAAAGCACCTTTTTTAAATAAAATCAGCTGGGTTATCGCCACGTTTTTTGTTTTACCTTTTTCTGTCAAAAGGACGGCGCGGTCACCTTGAAGGTTTTCAAACACAAAAGGTTTCCCTTGACTATAAACAATGTCTTTTTTTGGCTGAAGACGTATTGCTTGCATTTTTATTTTGGAAAAAAAAAAATTTTATCCCAAATCCTGTCGGATAGTGATAATAGTCATGCAGTATAGTACCTATAGCAACCGCGGCATGCCTAGCCGTAAATCTTGCGGTATTCCTTGAGAAAGGTTTCCAGCTCCGATTCCCACATCTCCGCCTCGGTCGTCTTTTCCAAGGCCTTGAGGTCGGCCGTCTTTTTCTTAATCTTGGCGTCCAGTTCCACCACCTTTTCTTGGGTGAAATCACGCATGGGGATGCGCAACAAGTACCCGTACTCGTGATGTTCGTGTGCCTGTTCCTGTTCAGGGGTATCATCCCCCTCACCGCCCAGATGGAGATGCGACGATTCAATATCCACCTTGGCGGTCGTGAGACGGGGATCCTTGGCGTACTTGGTCTTGGCGAGTTGGGCCGCCACCTCTTTTTCGGGCACCCGGAACACCTTGAGGGTCTGCGACTGTACCTCGTCCAAAAATCGACGCTTGTTTTTCAGAATCACCAATTCCATCTGTAATTCTTTCATCCCATACGCCTTGCGAGCCGTGTACAGCTGGAGACGTTTTTGTGCATACACCTCAAAAATAGCATGCAGAGAATCAAATTTCTGCAGCTTTTGATCCTCTACAAACAGGACCATGTTGGTCATGAGAATGGTCGACCTCAATTTCATATTGTCCAGGGTCGGAGTGAAACCCTCTGCGGGCTCAATGACAAAGTGCACGGTATCCGGGGTGGAAAAATTCTGGAGACCCTTGAGCTTTTTCTGCTCCAGCATCGATTCTAATTCCTCCTTGTACTTGTTGGTCCACATCTGGATTGGCAGCTCCACAATCTCCCACAGATTCGTCTTTTTCGAACGACCTCCTGGAACATATGGTCTCAATATTCCCGACGATTGATACTTGTTCGGACCCACCTTTTCCATCGTTCCCTGGAAACCCTGGTAAAACGGCTCCAGATCCATCTCCACCGACAAGGGATCTTTCAACCACGCCCGGACCTTGTCGCACAGCTGGACAAAATCAAAGCAGGGCACCGAGCACGACCACCCCGTCCCAATCCCCGCGACACAACCATTCCCCAAAATCGTAGGAAGAATGGGTACATAGAAATCCGGCTCGACACGGTCCCCATCATCCAGGGTGTAGTGGAGCAAATGATCATCGGCCGCGGGGAATAAGAGACGAGTCAGTGGTGCCAGTTTGGTGAAAATATAACGCCCATTGGCCGCATCCTTGCCCCCGTACGCCCTCGATCCAAACTGACCATCCCGGGCCAGAAAAGGAACATTGTTGGAGCCCGCAAAATTATGCGTCATCTTGATGATGGTATCGTGCAAACACTGTTCCCCGTGATGATAATTGCTGTGCTCGGCGCAGTATCCCGCGAGCTGGGCCACTTTCATGCTCTTGCCCGAGGGCGCCAGATTTTTCTTGAAAACCGAATACAAAATCTTGCGGTGCGACACCTTGAGCCCATCCAACAAATTTGGGATGCTCCGACGACAATCCTCAATGGAGAACTGGATGAGTTCCTGGTTGAAATATTGGGTCAGGGGATATTCCTCGGAAGGGGTCTGGTAGGCCGAGGCGTCATAGGTCGTCAGCCATTCCTTGCGTTCATGACTCGAATTCTTGTGAAAAAGCTTGTCCATCATCTCATCGGTCTGTTCATCCTTGACCAACCGCACCACCTTTTGTCCAAACGTATCCCGCACCTCCTGATCCGACGATGTCCCCAGCCCCTTGTAGTACTTGACACGAATCTTGACCGGCTTTTCCTGTTGCTGAATGGCCTGGAGGGAATGTTGGTACTCGAAATCATTGTAAAAGGTCTCGACCCGGTCCGAGCCCCCGTAAAAAATCTTGGCAATCGGTGTCATCATGGATTGCAAAAACGAGGGCTGTCGATCCAACAAGGAGGGAAACAGTTTGTGAAAGAAATTGATAATCAGGGAACTAATGTGATGTCCATCCTCGTCGGCATCTGTGATAATCAGCACGTTGCCGTACCGCAAGGACTCAAAATTTGCCTCGTCGCTGTAATCGGTACCATACTTGAGTCCCAGGGCCTGGATCACATCGGTAATCTCCTTGTTCTCCGAAATGGATTTGATGGTCGCATTGCGGACATTGAGACATTTTCCCCGCAGAGGATAGATGCCAAAATAATTGCGCCCCTTTTTTCCATGGCACCCCACATTGATACCATTGGTGGCATAGGTCTTGGCCGAAAGACCCTCGCACAAAATCAGGGTGCACTCCTTGGCATGCTTTGTCCCTGCAAAATTGGCGGGATCCAGACCCTCGATGCGCTTGTACCCCCGCGCCTTTTTCTCCGTCTTTTTCAGCGACAAGAATTCCTTGTCCTTGATCAAATCATGAATTTTTTCCACAAAGGACCATTTCATCATCGTCTGGACGTGCTTCGTCTCCAGCTTGAAAGAGAGGGGAGGCGCCAGTAATTTTGTTTTGGATTGATTGCTGAATTCGGGGTTGGGCAGCCACGCATTCACCAGGATGGTAAAATAGGGTCGCAGATCCTTGGCGGTGATGTTGCCCTTTGAAAATTTGGGGGCCAGGCCTCGAAACAATTCCGTCGACACCGCATCGCAGTGCACACCCCCATCTCTCGTATAGACGCCATTGACAAAACCAATCTCCCGGTACTCCCCAAAAGGACTCTGGAGGATGCACACCGAGGTGGTCTCCCCCGTCTCCATGACAAGCATCTCGGGTTTTTCGTCGCCAGGAACGTACAATCGGGCATAGTCTCCAAACGTCTTGAACTGGTGCTTGACGTCGTTGATGAACACGGGCAATTGGGTGATCATGGACGCATCCAGTGTATATTTCTTGTACATTTGCAGGGTGAGGTCGTCATAGTGCAGCATCCCAAATTTTTCAAAATCCGGGATCCATCGTACCAGGGTGTACCCATTCTTTCCTTGGTTGGTGCGGATCGAAGGCTTGGACTGCTCCCTCATATTGTTTTTCCACGTCTGCTTGTAGAGGACATGGTTCACGGGATCGAGGACCTCGACATGAAACTCCTTGGAAAACACATTGAGGAGCTTGATCCCCAATCCATTGCGGCCCGAAGACAAGCGCTGCTCGGTATCATCCATATTGCTCCCCGTGAGCAGGTGCCCAAAAATAAGGTCGGGATTGTAAATCTTTTCCGTAGGATGCACCTCCACGGGAATGTGCAATCCATCGTTCCAAATGGATGTTTCCCCGGTTTCCTGGTCCATCGTGACCTTGATCTTGGACATTTTGACGCCGGCTTTTTTGGACCGCCACGCATTGTCAATGGCGTTGGACAGGGCCTCGACAAAAATACGGACCAATCCGTCCGAATAGGTCAAATTTTCCTTTTCCACAATCTTGTCGTTTTCCCCCAGAATCCATTCCCGTGCCTGGACACGTGGTTTCAACGAACCAATGTACATATCCGGCCGTTTGTGAATGTGCGTAATGGGATCCAGTTTCTGGTATTCGGTGGTCGTCATTTTCTTTTTTGTGGACAAAAAGAGAATGTTAAATGGGGTCATTTTTTTTTCATGTGTCATGGTTTGGTTGGTGACAATTTTTTTCACCTCATTTTTTCCCCTAATATTCATGCCGCCTCTGACAATATTTCCGACACGGGATAGGTGTCCCCCATCGCTTGATGGATGACGTTGCCTGGGACGGGCTCCGTATTTCCATGAAAGGAGAACAAGGGACACGAAGGAGAAGAATCCAAGACACAAATTTGACGCAACACAATCACGGGATGGTCATTTTGAGGGCTAAACAATAAAACAACGTCCCCGGTTTGATAGAGGGGTTGCTGTACTATTTTATCCTTGTTATATCCAAACCATAGAGTATATTGACCAGATATGGTAGGAGTGAGGGTCCCTTTTTCGTAGCCAAAACCAATGGTGTCATCGGTCGCAGAGGTGGTGGCATTGCTCGCCATGTAAGAAAAGTACCTCAAGGGATACTGAGGCCCGATAGGGGATGGAAAGGAAGCCGAGACGCGGACCACAATGTCCTCCAGACGATGAGAGGAAGGTAGTGGGGGGTACATGACGAGGTAGAGTCCATTGGCATTGGGAAACGTGGCGGCCAGTTGTTGGCTGGAAACGAGGAAAAATTCGTGGACATTGACATTGCCATACGTCGTGGAACAAGTTTCTGTACATCCGGTGGGTAAAGTGGGGCATATACACTTGTTGTTTTTGGAAAACAGGGGAGTAATAATTTTTTCCACGGATTGGGACAATAATTTAATGTTTGCAAGGGGTGGTTTTGGAAGCACCGATCCATTGAATGTTAGCGTAGGCAGATATTCATCGTACAAGGTATTGCGTTGCTTTGTGGACGATGCGTAAAATCGAATAAAGAGAGAATAGGGCTTGCTGTATTGAAATTTCACATTATATTGACGGCTAGGAAAGTCCAGGTCATTGTAAGAATATTTCTCACCCGCGACCGAAGGAGGAATAAGTCCACATTCGTCGTAAAGAGTCAATGCCCAGTAAAAGAGGTTTTCGGGAAACTGGCCTGATACGACCACTTGGTCGTTGGCGCCAAAAGAACTGATAAAATAGAGCTGAGAACGGTCGGGATAGGCAAAATTGAGGAATATCGTGTTCAAAGGACCCGGAACACCGGTGAGTACAGCCCAACCTTTGTATTTTAGCAACGAGTAAAAAGTTCCAAATATACAAGGCTGTCCTTTTTTGCCAACTATATTTACGTTTATGATTTTAGTCATTCCCATTTTTACTTTCTTTTTTTACCAAAAAAAAAATTCAACATTGATAATTTTCTACCAAAAAATTTTCATGACGGGGTGAGGATAGTTGTGGGATTTTTAGCGCAGTTTTTCACGCACTTGTTGGAACAAGGATTCATTATCCTCTTTCAACACCATCTTGACAATGTCTTCGACCTTCATGTGATGATTATTCTTGGTTGCCGGTCCCGTCATGAGCTCCCCGGCAATGTCCATCTTGTGAATGTGTTTTTCCAAGATCGCCTTTTCAATCCCCGTGCTCGACAGGAATGTCAATACACGGACGTGGGAAGAAAGCTGTCCCTGCCGCGCTACACGGGCCACCGCCTGTTCCCCCGTCGACGCATTCCACATGGTATCCAATAACAAGACGGTATCGGTGTGTTGCAGATTCAAACCCTCGGCACCCGTCTTGTAGGTCAGGAACAGGATACCGCGTGGAGACTGGGCAAAGGCATCCAGCACTTTTTTCTTGTTGGTCCCCGATTCCAGGGTAAACGCCTGCCATTCCTGGGGAAATCGTTCCTCCACCAAAACCTGCAGCAAACGAAGCGATGTTCGAAACGCGGAAAAAATAAGGACACGGGGTGTATTCTCCAACAAGGCCAATTGATCCATGACGGCATTCAATCGAGAGGAGTACAACGACCTCGGTGATTCCAGATAGTCTTGGAGCTGGGCTTCCCGTAATTCCGACATGAGAATTTCGGACAGCTCGGAGCGTTCCCGGATACGACACACATCCACAGCCACCGAGGCCAGGACAATGATGGGTGCAATCATAATCTGGCGGAGGTAGGTGATCATGGCGAGGAGGTAGGAAGCGAAGCGGCGACGGCCTTCGGGGTGAAGGGTGGTTTTGAGGGAGGTGTGGATGCGTTTCAAGACTTTTTTGATGCGTTCGTACACCATGATTTCTTCCTCGGTCATGGGCACCGGTATCAGCTCGTGGTGTATTTGGTACAATGGTGCGACCCCTGAAGACGCGCGGTGCACCAGGGTTTCTTGGACGCCAGGAAACGTGGGGCTGCGCATCTTGACCGCCATGGACACGAGATCCCCGGGACTGTCTGGATGTTTCAACAGTGTGTAGTAGCCGAGCAAATTACGGGGATTTGGTTCGGCAAACAGCGTGCCGGAGAGGAGCCATCGGTGTTGGACACAGAGGGAGGCGATGCATCGGCACTTGTCCACCTCGATATTACAGTAATTATGTGCCTCATCCACCACCAGACATCCCCATCGTCGGGTGTAGACGGTGCCCACGCCTTGGGCCACGGTGTGAGAAGTCAAGAGGGGAAAATCGGGGGCGTGATAGATATTGGTGTACCCAATGAATTCATTGTCCATCTGCATGACAAAACGATTCTGAAGGTCATATTGGCGGTAGGCCTTGGTCAACACTTCGGTCGTGGTCAGCACCAGACGGGTATGTTCACCGAGGGTCCATTCATGGAGATGTTTGTTCCACTCCTTGTGCAAAATCTGGTAGGAGAGATGGGGAAAAAATTTATGAATCTCCTTTTCCCACGTGGTCAGCAGTGTTTTGGAACACACGACCAAAATAGGATCGTTCGGGGAGAGCGTCTGACTCAGATGGAGGGCAATCAGCGTCTTGCCGCTGCCCATGGGGAGGGAGAGGCCACCGGAACCTTTTTCCAAACATTCTTTGCACACCTCTCGTTGATAATCCGATAGCATCGTCGTCATCGTCGTCGTCATGCTCGTGGTT
>Ga0214921_10007523_pt1 | contig 14486 bp, 11 predicted proteins | sample LL1505_MetaG_FD_177992 | JGI IMG/M metagenome (GOLD analysis project Ga0214921, IMG submission 177992) | Freshwater microbial communities from Lake Lanier, Atlanta, Georgia, United States - LL-1505 | ecosystem: Environmental > Aquatic > Freshwater > Lake | place: USA: Georgia | collected... | reverse complement strand
CACGCAGAACTCGAGCTGAGAGCATCCTGGAGCCCGAACGACAGCAATGTCGGTGCTCATTTGATGGCTTGGCAGAACCTCATCTGCATGATGTCGGGATTCCCATTGCACAATGAGGGGCTCGGTCGCCTAGATGTCAGACACTGAAGTTCCTGACGTAGAAGTTGAACTCGAGACCCTGCGCAATCCGCGAGTTGTCGACATCCGGCTCGTCGAAGACTTTCAGCAACTGCAAAGCGCCATTCGTGACGTTTTGTCAGGCTCCGGAGCACTAGCTGTCGACGCGGAGCGGGCTAGCGGTTTTAAATACTCTCAGAGGGCTTACTTGATTCAGCTTTACCGCGTGGGTGGCCCAATTGTTCTCGTCGATCCGATTGCGGTATCAGCCGACGACTCCGGAGCATTCGCGTGGATGCAAGACCAACTGGTGCATCTCGAGTGGATCATCCACGCCGCCACTCAGGACATCCCTTGCTTAGCAGAGCTGGGGCTTCGACCCGCCAAGCTGTTTGACACGGAATTGGCCGGACGCTTAGCGGGTTTCGATCGCGTTGGTCTCGGCGCGATGGTCGCGAAATGTCTCGGTTTTCAACTCGCCAAGGAGCATTCGGCCGTCGACTGGTCGACGCGTCCACTGAACGAGTCCTGGCTGAACTATGCTGCACTCGACGTGGACGTGCTACCAGAACTTCGCGATGCACTGCAGGAGGAGCTTCTTAGCCAGGACAAACTCGCTTGGGCAAGCGAAGAGTTTGAAGTGCTCACGGGTTTTGAACCTAAGGCACAGAAGCAGGACAAGTGGAGAGGGATGAGCGGGCTAAGTGTTGTCAAAGACCAGCGGCAGTTGGCCATTGCGCGATCCGTTTGGCTTGCACGCGAGGGTCTCGCGCAGAAGCTCGACGTGTCACCATCCAGGCTTCTTCCGGATGCCTCCATTGTAGAGGCGGTAGTTGCCAAGACCAGGTCTCGCGCGGAGCTCAACGCGAATCGAAAATTTGCCGGACGGGCTAGCCGTAGTTATCTAGATTTGTGGTGGTCTGCCTACGAGAGCGGGGCTAGCACGCAGGATTTGCCAGACATGCGCGTCGCGGCCACGGGGATTCCAAATCACAGGTCTTGGCCTACAAAGTTTCCCGAAGCAGACGCTCGCCTGAGCTCGCTCAGGAGCGCAATGGCGGGTTTGAGTGAGAGCCATAACATACCACCGGAGAACATATTGTCACCCGATTTTGTGCGAACTCTGGCCTGGGAGAACTGCGAACGAACAGGTTCTGCGGTTGCAAAGCGCTTGCTCGAACTCGGCGCAAGACCTTGGCAGGTGCGGCTTTCTAGTGACGCTTTGGCTCAGTCGCTTGCGGCTTTATCGCCTTAGATGTGTCTAACACGGGTTCGTCTGCCGCGCGAGCATGTGGCAACTTAGTGCCAAGAACCTGAGCAACAATATCGTGGGATACCGCTTGAGGCGTGAGCCCGACACGTTCGAGTATTTCGGCTCTTGAGGCATGTTCGAGGAATTCATCTGGCAAACCAACTTCGTTTAGCGCTGTGTCCACGCCCGCAGAACGAAGGTCTTGTCTTATGCGAGTGCCGACTCCACCAACGCGGATACCGTCCTCGATCGAGACGACCAAGCGGTGGTGTCTCGCAAGCTCGATGATTGAGACAGGAACGGGAACGACCCATCGTGGGTCAACGACAGTTGCTCCGATCCCCTGGGCTGCAAGAAGCTTAGCTGCGTCCAAAGCCAAACTGGCCATCGCTCCAACGGCAACGATCAGCACATCTTTTGACGGCGCTTGAAACAGAACGTCCACGCCATCCTTAAGTCGCTTTATCGCAACTATCTCGTTCTCAGCAGAACCCTTGGGGAATCGCAAAACTGTCGGCGCGTTGTCGATTTCGACGGCCTCGCGGAGTTCCTCGCGCAATCTAACCGCATCTCTAGGCGCAGCGATTCGGATTCCAGGAATCACCTGAAGCACAGCCAAATCCCAGATTCCATGGTGAGAGGCGCCGTCTGGGCCGGTAACTCCAGCACGGTCTAGAACTAGCGTTACCGGCGCTTTGTGCAGAGCAACATCCATGACTAACTGGTCAAAGGCTCGGTTAGCGAAGGTCGCATAGATTGCAACCACCGGATGCAGGCCTCCGAATGCCATTCCGGCCGCGCTGGTTACAGCGTGCTGCTCGGCTATACCTACGTCGAAGACTCTGTCCGGGTACTTGTCGGCCATCTTGTCGAGACCGACGGGAATCAACATCGCGCCGGTGAGTCCAACAACTTTCTCATTCGAGTCGGCAATCTTCACGATCTCGTCGGCAAAAACCGACGTCCACGATGGCTTAGAGCTCACGTCTAGCGACTTGCCGGTTGCTGGATCTATCTGGCCAACTGCGTGGAACTGATCTTCGTCATTCATCATGGCCGGGTCGTAGCCCTTGCCCTTTTGAGTGATGGCGTGAACAATCACCGGATTTCCGTATTTCTTAGCCTGCCTGAGCGCAGTTTCCATTGCTTTCAAGTCGTGACCATCGATTGGGCCGATGTACTTGATGTCTAGGTTCGGGAACATACCCTTTGGAGCAACGGAGTTGAGTAAGCCCTTGCCAGCACCGCGCGCGGTCGAGTAGATCACGCGCCCCACAACACCGAATTTCTCGAAGAAGGCGCGTGAAAGCCTATAAGCCTTGCGGTAAATCCGTTCGGTTCGAATTTCGTTCAGGTAGCGAGCGAGGCCACCAATAGTCGGTGCGTAGCTTCGTCCGTTGTCGTTGACTACGATAACCAGGCGGCGATCATTGTCGTCGGTGATGTTGTTTAGAGCTTCCCAGGCCATTCCCCCGGTTAGTGCGCCATCGCCCACAAGAGCCACTACGTGACGATCATTCTGCTTGGTTAGTTTGAAGGCTTTGGCTATTCCGTCTGCCCACGATAAGGACGAAGACGCGTGGGAACTCTCCACCACGTCATGCTCAGATTCCGAGCGCTGAGGGTAGCCGGCAAGGCCGCCTTTTTGTCTAAGGGTGCTCAGGTCCTGTCGGCCCGTCAAAAGCTTGTGCACGTAAGACTGGTGCCCAGTGTCGAAGATAATCGGATCGGTTGGCGAATTGAACACCCGGTGAATAGCAACGGTGGTTTCGACAACGCCCAGGTTCGGCCCGAGATGACCTCCGGTTACCGAAACGGACTCAATCAAGATTTCTCGAATTTCGACACAAAGTTGTTCGAGCTCTTGAGCGCTCAGCTGGTCGAGGTCCCTAGGACCCTTTATCGATTTCAAGATTGCCATATCGGTTATAACCCTCTAGCTACTAAGTCTTATTCCGCTGCAACAAGGCTGCGAAGAACATATTGCAGGATTCCGCCGTTTCGGTAGTAGTCCGCCTCGCCGGGAGTATCGATTCGAACCACTGCATCAAACTCAATGGTTTCTTTGCCGGCTGCCGAATGCGCACTAGGCCTGGCTGTGACCTTGACAGTTTTAGGTGTGGTCCCGGCATTGAGCGAAACAATGTTTTCGATGTCAAAGATTTCGGTTCCGTCCAGCCCAAGCGACGCAGCACTCTGACCTGCGGGGAACTGAAGAGGAATCACACCCATGCCGATCAAGTTACTTCGGTGAATGCGTTCGAACGACTCGGTTATTACAGCCTTTACGCCCAAGAGGCTGGTGCCTTTGGCAGCCCAGTCACGTGACGAACCAGATCCGTATTCTTTACCAGCCAAAATAACCAGCGGTACTCCAGCCTTCTGGTAGCGCTCGGATGCGTCGTAGATAAAAGCTTGAGCCCCTTCGGCGTCGTTGAAATCACGCGTGTAGCTGCCCTCCACATCTTTCAGCAGTTGATTGCGCAGGCGAATGTTGGCGAAGGTGCCGCGAATCATGACTTCGTGGTTACCGCGACGCGATCCGTAGGAATTGAAATCGGCCCTGGCAACACCGTTGTCGGTCAGGTATTTACCGGCCGGCGAGTCAGCCTTGATAGAACCGGCTGGGCTGATGTGGTCTGTGGTGACAGAGTCCCCGAGCAGTGCGAGAACTCGCGCTCCGGCAATGTCTTGAACAGGTGTTATCTCGAGTTTCATGCCGTCGAAGTATGGAGGTTTGCGCACATACGTACTCTTCAGGTCCCAGTCGAATGTAGCTCCAACCGGCGTCGGTAGGGACTTCCATCGGTCATCACCTTCGAATACTCCGGCGTACTGCGTTTGGAACATCTCGCTGTTAATCGAGCTATCGATAGTGCTCTGAACTTCCTCTGGAGTTGGCCAGATGTCGGCCAAGTAAACCGGTTCTCCGTTGAGATCTTCGCCGAGCGACTCACTTTCGAAGTCGAAGTTCATAGTTCCGGCAAGGGCATATGCGATAACCAAGGGAGGAGACGCAAGGTAGTTCATCTTGACATCCGGGTTAATGCGACCTTCGAAGTTTCGGTTACCCGACAGAACGGCGGTTACAGCTAAGTCATTGGCGGCAATCGCCGATGAGATGTTCTCATCGAGTGGCCCAGAGTTGCCGATGCAGGTGGTGCAACCATAGCCAACTAGGTTGAAACCAAGATCGTTGAGGGCATCGGTCAGGCCAGCCTTTTCGTAATACGAGGTGACCACCTTCGATCCTGGCGCAAGCGAAGTCTTGACCCAGGGTTTTGACTTGAGCCCCTTCGCAGCGGCCTTGGCGGCGAGTAAACCGGCAGCTAGCATCACGGATGGGTTGCTCGTATTGGTGCACGAGGTGATCGAAGCAATCGTGACGTGCCCGTGGTCAACGCTGAAATCTGCTCCAGAGACATGGCTGGGGTTTGAGAACTGTGGACTGTAGCTCGGAAGCACCTCGGCGAACTTTTGTTTTGCCTCACTCAACTCGATGCGATCTTGAGGGCGCTTCGGCCCGGCTATGGATGGAACGACAGTCGACAGGTCTAACTCGAGGTATTCGCTGAACACCGGTTCAACCTCCGGGTTATGCCAGAGCCCCTGCGCCTTGCTGTAAGTCTCGACTAGCGCTATTTCTTCTGCAGAACGCCCAGTGATTCTCAGGTAGTCGAGGGTGATCTCATCGATCGGGAAGATGGCAACCGTTGAACCGAATTCCGGCGACATGTTGCCGATAGTTGCTCGATTGGCCAGGGGAACCGAAGAGACACCGGCTCCATAAAACTCGACGAACTTGCCCACAACACCGTGTTTGCGCAGTTTTTCTGTGATGGTCAGAACTACGTCTGTTGCCGTAGCACCAGTTGGGATCTTGCCAGTTAATTTGAACCCAACCACTCGCGGAATGAGCATCGACACTGGCTGCCCGAGCATCGCAGCCTCGGCTTCAATCCCGCCCACGCCCCAGCCAAGGATTCCTAGACCATTGACCATGGTGGTGTGAGAGTCTGTACCCACGCAGGAATCTGGATACGCCTGCATTTCTCCGTTAACTTCCCTGGTCATCACAGTTCTCGCCAAAAACTCGATGTTTACCTGGTGCACGATGCCGGTTCCGGGTGGCACGACCTTGAAGTCGTCAAAGGCTGTTTGACCCCAGCGCAGAAATTGGTAGCGCTCCGAGTTGCGCTCATATTCAAGCTCTACGTTGCGCTCGAAGGCGTCTTCGCGTCCTGCAACATCGATTACCACAGAGTGGTCGATAACCATCTCGGCTGGAGCGAGTGGATTGATGCGCTTGGGATCCCCGCCGAGCTCGGCAACTGCCTCACGCATGGTTGCCAAATCCACGATGCAGGGCACTCCGGTGAAGTCCTGCATAATCACTCGAGCCGGCGTGAACTGAATCTCTGTGTCCGGCTCGCTCTGTGGGTTCCAAGACGCCAGTGCCCTGATGTGTTCAGAAGTGATGTTCGCCCCGTCTTCGGTTCGAAGCAGGTTCTCGAGGAGAATCTTGAGACTGAATGGCAGTTGTGGGGCATCGAGCTTGTCTAAGCGAAAGTAGCGATAGGTCTTTTCACCCACAGCCAACAAATCTGCTGCGTTGAAACTATTAACCTTTGACACGGATGCTCCCTAATTCAGTATTAGCTCAAAAATACCACTAAGCAGAGAGCTTGGGAGCCTTGCGGAGCATCAACCAAGTCAAGAAGCACCAAAACGCAAATACAGGAAGTCCCATGACAAACTTTGCAACACCAAGAGCAGCTATGTCTTGAGCGAAATAGAGCGGTAACTGAACACTCAATCTCAAAATGTAAAGCCCAGACCACATAGCAGTAAGCAGCATCATCTTGCGCAACGACTTCTTATTTTTTCGCCATCCTGGCTCGAGTTCACCAAGCGATTGCAATAGGTATCCGAAGAGCGGCTGACCGACTACCACCGAGAGACCCAACCCACCAGCCCAAAGTCCGTTTACCCAGAGGTCTTTAATAAAAAAATCTCCAGCCGATCCGTTGAGGGCGAGCCACGCAGCAATGCCTATTCCAAGTAATGCCGCAATGGCGTTCATAATCGGCCTGCGTCTTACAACATCGACGGTCAAGAAGGCCACAGTTAGAACCAGGGCCGCAGTTACTGCTATCGGGACGCTTTTGGTAAGCGTGTAGATCAGTGAAAAGGTTAAGGGCGGGATAGCGCTGGAAACCACGCCCATCGCACCGCCGAGACTCTTGTAGAGTCCCCTGATAGAAAGGTTGAGTTCTCCCTTGGCGTCGGTCTCGATACCAAGCCATCTGTGGAGGCCTGAGTCGCTCAAATTTCCCTCGGAGGTGCAATATTGCCAGCTGGAAGTGTGAGGGTGAGCAGCTCCCTGGGAGGCATCGCATCATCTCCCCGGTCAACAACAATGGATCTGTAGACGGCTTCGATGTCGTCCCTGGCTTTAGAGTTGTCAATCGCCGCACCGGTAATTGACCCTCGCAGGAACCAGCGGGGTCCGTCTAGCCCGACGAATCTAGTTATTTCAGTGATACTTGCTGAAGCTTCAGCGGGTACCGCTGGTGTGACGAGTAGGCCAGCTCCGAGGGACGTTGTTTCTTCGAGCACAGTTGCGCCCTGCGCGCTGAGAGTCGCGGCCAGTTGCAACCTTATCTCCGGCCAAATTCCCTCTGACTTCGGTGTTGAAAACACCGAGATTTGCAATGCGCTCTCGGAAATCTCAAGAGTAACCGCCACCAGTCTTTGAGTGTCGGGTTCGATTTCGCCTTTGATTACTAAGCGCGGAATGTTGAGTGGAATAAGTATCCGGCCGAAATCTACGAAGTTTGCGCGTTCCGAGATGCCTGCGACATCGATTGGGCCAACCAGTGGAACCGGGCCGGTGTTCGATTGTGTGTTCATCGCTATTTCTTACCTGTCGAACCGAAGCCGTCGTCGCCTCGGTGAGATTCTGGAAGATGAAGAACGGGTACGAATCTAGCTCGCGACACTTGTTGAATTAGGAGCTGAGCTATCCGATCACCCACGGCAATCTGGAAATCGATTGGGGAAGTATTTTGCAGCGTAACTTTTATCTCTCCACGGTAACCAGCGTCGATGGTACCCGGAGAGTTGAGGACAGTGATGCCGTGCTTGAGGGCTAAACCAGAACGTGGGTGAACTAGGCCAACGTATCCGTCTGGAAGGGCTATGGCCACTCCCGTTGCAACCAAAAGCCGCCCATGCGCCGGTATTGTGGCGTCTTCTGCGCTGCGAAGGTCGGCCCCCGCGTCGCCAGGATGTGCGTAATGGGGCAACATCCGCTCGTCACAAACGACTAATACATCTACGGATTCACTCATGGATTAGAGCGTAATCTATAGTCATGCAAGCATCTGCCAGTAGCGAGACAATCACCTTTACCGAACTGGTTTACCCATCAATCTGGTCTTTGGCACCGACTCTGTTACTGACACCCGCTGTAGCTCTGGTGGCAATGCCGTTCATGCCTGCGCTGGGAGCTTTCGCTATCGGCGGCTTTTCGAGCATCATTGCAATTTTCTTGGCCCTTGGCATGTCCACCAAAGTCACACTTTCAACGCTGGCTTCATCACACACATTGAGGGTTGGGCGAGCAATGGTCGACCGGAAATACCTAGGGAAAGTCACACTAGTTGAGCCAGACGGCTATCGAAAGGCTCTGGGTCCTGGGCTCAGCGCGCTCGCATACGTACGCTTGCAAACTGGCGTCAAAACGTTGGTTCGAATCGAGATCCAAGACCCTCAAGACGTGACGCCATACTGGTTGTTTAGTTGCCGTAATGGCTCAAAGCTAAAGGCCGCCCTAGAAGCCTAGTTTTCGCATTCGGTGCAAACTGGACCAGTTCTTTTGTTCTTGGCAAGCAGACTGTGGTGCTTCACGATGAAGCATTCAGAACAGGTGAACTCATCTTCCTGAGGTGGAAGAACTACCACTTCGAGGTCCTCGGCGATAACCTCGTGGCTCAGGATTCCCTCGCCGTGCTCAGAGTCGTCTATGTCTGGAGAACTCGCGATTTTTTCGGGGATACGCTCCTTGATAGCCTCGAGCGACTCTGTGTCGTCGTCGGACTTTCGCGGTGCGTCGTAATCGGTAGCCATTCCAACCTTTCGTTTCGCTCGATGTCTAAGCGCGCATAGTTTCACCCATAACAAGTCATAAAGCAAATACCTTTGCGCTCTTGCGTGTCGCGATTGCAAATTCGTCACGAAAATGGGATTTCGGCACACCGCATAAATTACGCAACAAACTCACAATGCACTGACAAACTAGGGGCAGAACTGGAGGTTCAAATGCGCGACCTAAGGCTGACAAGCAGCGAACAGAACGGCATTGTTTTGGAGGCTCTCGATGGTGAGAAGTTTCTCCTTAAAGTAGACGATGCGGTCAAGGCTGCAGTTCGAACCGCTGGGGCCAAAGCTGCGCCAGAGACCTCTCTCACCCCACGGGACATTCAGGAGCGAGTGCGTTCGGGGCAAGGCATTGACGAGATCATCGCTGAGTCCGGGGCCGATGCGCATTTTGTCGAGACGTTCGCACTTCCCGTCATTGATGAATTGCGGCACATGGTTGACAGTGCACGCAGCGTCCGTTTGACGATCCCCGGAGACCGTTTCAGTGATGACAGTCAAATCGAGTTCGGTGAATTGGTCGACAGGCGGTTGGTCGATAACGGGGCTTCCTCGATTTCTTGGTCGAGCAAGCGCAGTGAATCGGCGTTCTGGATTGTTTCGGTTGCCTTCGAGCTTGGCGGAAATTTCGGTCTGGCCTCTTGGTTGTTCGACCCCCGAAAAGTAGAGCTCGCCCCAGAGGATGAAACCGCCTCAGCGCTGTCAGTTCTCGATGGAAATCCTGGACCTCTTCCTAAATCTCGATTCGCAACCGAGCCTCCTGCGGCCTTCAGAAAGCAGACAAAGACCGTAAAAAGGGAATCGCCTAAAGTTGCCCCAGTTATCGACATCTCATCCGCACGAGAAACGCCGAGCTCCACTGAAAGCCCTTCCCAAGCCGAAGCCGAGATTTCCGTCGAGCCACCAACAACGACAGCGTCGATGAATGTCACGACACTTCACTTTAAAGCCGAGAACACCTTCGATGAGGTGCTTGCTGTTGAGGACGAAACCGGCGAGCTAGTCAAGACCGATGAGCCGGTAGAAGAGTTTGTTGATATCGAGGAGACCGTTGATGTGTCCGTCGAGATCGAGGAGACCGTTGAGATTCCCGCTGAGTCGGAGGAGCACATCGATGAGTCGCTTCTAACAGCCGATGCAATAGTTGATGAAGTTGAAGCAGAGGCCATCGAGGTAGCTCCATTCGAAGACGGAGAGGTTAACGATTCTCCTGAGGCCGACGCTGGGGTTGAAGCTTCACCGCAGGAGCCAACGACAGCGACTGGCTCCATCGGCATCGCTAAGAAGGGTCGTGCCTCGATGCCTTCATGGGATGAAATCGTTTTCGGTACCAAAACCGACGATTAGTTTTTAGAAACCCTGAGTTATCAGAGGAATCCTGGTTTCCTGATCGCTCACAGAACCGTGATGGCCCACCATTCGCATCGACGCAGGCTTGGCCGTTCGGCGGTCGTAGAATGCGACAGCCCCGATCGCAACTAACACTATGTTTGGTACCAAATCGTATTTATCTGGTCGAATCTGCCAACCAGACTCGACCAAGTCGCTCCAGGTGCACACCGCCACACCGCTCCCTAGTTCCGCTTCCAACCTGCTGATCACCATTTCAGAAGCTTCAGTCTGCTGAAGGTATAGGTAAGCGCATCTGGTGTCGCCACCTGTAACGAATTCGATACCACTCAGCGACTCGAAAGAATCGATAAATAGGTGATTCGATTCATCGATGTCGACCATTCCATGATCCGCTGTGAGAACCAGACCGCAGCCACTTGGAAAGCTGGTTTTTAGCAAGGCCGAATTTAGCTCTTCGAGTTTCGAGATCCAGGCATCGCTCGCGCACCCAAAACGATGACCGGCCTGGTCCAGTTCGGGAATGTAGACATAGGTGACAGTTCCCTTGCCCTCTGCAATCTTTGAAGCTATCCGAAGACGCTCATCGATGGTCTCAGCTCCTATGAACTGGGCAGAGGGCATGGTCAGCTGGGTGAAGCCAGAGCGCTCGTAAGCGGATGGTGACACCACTGTGATTAAATTCGTCTCCGAAAGTGTTTGATATGTCTTCCAGTCCGCTGGATTCGCTTTGTTCTGCTCCCACCCCGAAAGTAGGTTGGTGATTTTCGTATCGCCAGCTTTGACAACGTTGTACCCGATCAAACCATGAAGACCCGCTCTAAGTCCCGAGGCCAGAGAAACCAAACCAAGCACGGTGGTGCTTGGACACTCGCTGCGAATGGAGCGTGAGTTAGCGGATTGAAGTTTCATGAGATGTGGTGCGTGACCCTTGAACGCTTCGAGGTTTTGCAAACCAAGTCCATCAACCATAACGACCACCGATGACTTAACTTTTCCAAAACTTAGCGGATTCGGTTCGCCCCTAGTCGCAGCTATGGCGCTTGCCAACACAAGGCTCAATCTCCCGACATCCTTGGGCGCCGCAGGTATCCTCGTATTCGTCATCAATGCAAGTTTGCCACAATGGCATTTTCGAAAGCACAATGAACGCTGAAATAGACCCGAACGAACGAATCGTAGACATCGACCTCACCGATGAGATGCAGGATTCGTTCCTCGAGTATTCCTATTCGGTTATCTATGCCAGAGCCCTTCCCGATGCCCGTGACGGTTTGAAGCCGGTTCACCGAAGAATCATCTATCAAATGGGTGAGATGGGGCTACGTCCCGACCGGGGGCACGTGAAGTCTGCTCGAGTATCGGGTGAGGTAATGGGTAAACTCCACCCGCATGGCGATGGCGCAATCTACGATGCCATGGTGCGTATGGCTCAACCGTTTACTCTTCGAGTGCCTCTGATCGACGGCCACGGAAACTTCGGCTCCCTGGACGACGGACCCGCCGCGGCCAGGTACACCGAGACGCGGCTCTCCCAAGCTGCTCTCCTCATGAACGAGGGACTAGACGAAGACGTAGTTGATTTCAAGCCGAATTACGACGCACAACTCACCGAGCCAGAGGTTTTGCCAGCCGCGTTCCCAAATCTTTTGGTTAATGGCTCCTCAGGTATCGCTGTAGGTATGGCAACAAACATGCCGCCTCACAACCTACGCGAAGTAGTGGCAGCGGCGGTTTTTCTTCTCGAAAATCCTGACGCGACCACATCGGATCTGATGCGATTCGTGCCCGGTCCAGACCTTCCGTCGGGAGGAATCATCGTTGGGTTAGAGGGCATTCGCGAGGCCTATGAAACTGGCCGCGGCATATTCAAGACTCGAGCTCGGGTGAACATCGAGTCGGTTGGCCCACGCAAGATGGGCATTGTCGTGACCGAACTACCTTTCCTGGTTGGACCCGAAAAAGTGATCGAAAAGATTAAGGACGGCGTCAACAACAAAAAACTTGTCGGGATCTCAGATGTCACGGATTTAACCGACAGAACCAATGGCTTGCGCTTGGTAATCGAGCTAAAGACAGGGTTCGACCCGCAGGTTGTGCTTGATCTTCTCTATCGCTACACACCGATGGAAGATTCCTTCGGTATAAACAACGTGACTTTGGTCAATGGCCGTCCAAACACTCTAGGATTACGCGACCTTCTCGGCGTCTACCTCGCTCACCGAATCACGGTTACTAGGCGAAGAAGCAGCAACCGTCTCGGTAAACGCGAGGCAAGACTGCATCTCGTCGAGGGCTTGTTGATTGCCATTGTCGGTATTGATGAAGTTATCCAAGTCATTCGTTCGAGCGATGAGGTTGACGAGGCGCGGGCAAAACTCATGAGTGTCTTCGATCTAACAGAAATCCAGGCGGAATACATCCTCGAACTCCGTCTACGCAGACTAACGAAGTTCTCAAAAATCGAGCTGGGGGTCGAGAAAGAAAAGTTGCAGGCTGAAATCCAAGAACTTCGCGACATTCTTTCCAATGAGGGGATGCTCAGGGGGTTAGTGTGCACCGAGTTGGAGGCGATCGCCGAGCAATACGGCGACGCACGCCGCACAACCCTCTTGAACGAGGGCGAAGTTGCTCGACCAACCTCAAATGCAAAGACTCCTATCAGTTCAGCGGAGTTGGCTGATACTGATGCAGTCGTTGGCTTAACGGCTTCAGGCTTGCTAGCTCGGTTCTCGAGCCGAGGGCAAGCCGAACCAACCAAGCGCAAGAAGCACGATGTGCTCACCCTAACCATCGATACCACCACCCGATCTGACATAGGAGCGGTGACCAGTTCCGGGCGCGTTATTCGCGTTCACGTAGGCGACGTTCCAACATCAGGTGATTTCTTCGATGCCGGGGTCGCCGTAAACGCTAAGGATTTCTTCGGTCTTAGTAAAGACGAATCACTCCTCACCGTCTTCGACCTGGGTTCTACGTCTGAACTAGTGGTCGGTACCGAGCAAGGAACAGTAAAGCGGGTCTTGGCTGACTATCCAGCAAAACCGGATTTCGAAATCATTGCACTCAAGCCGGGCGACAGGCTAGTGGGCGCTGCCTTAGTCGATCAGGCGTCGCGCTTGATTTTTATCACCGACGATGCGCAGATTCTCGCGTTCCCGGCAGATTCTGTTCGCGCTCAAGGGCGTGCGGCTGCCGGGGTCAGCGGTATCAACATTGGCACGGCGAACAAGGCGATTTACTTTGGGGCGCAACAGACCAGCGAATCGTGGTTGGTCACCGCTGCTAGTTCTTCGGGAGCACTGCCGGGGACCGATTCAGGGAGCGTCAAAGTCACAGCACTGTCTGAAATCCCTACCAAAGGCAGAGCAACTGGTGGCGTTAGAGGTCACAAGTTCATTCGCAACGAAGACCAACTGTTTTTCGCTGGAATCACAACGGTCGCTCCCCTGGCCTGCTCACGCGATGGCAAGCCGGTTGACCTGCCAGCCCCAGCAAGGCGTGATGCGAGTGGAACAGTCGCTTCGCAGATCATTGCCGGCGTCGGCTTCCAGTTGCTTCAGTAGCCAAAAGTGGCTGATTAGGCGTCTAGTCTCTCAACGTCAAAGTCGTCGGCGCTTTCAATAATAAAGTCGCGGCGGGGGGCAACCTCGTTGCCCATCAAAAGTTCGAACATAGTCTCGGCAGCAACCGCGTCTTCAACTCGCACGCGGCGAAGGGTTCTCCGAGATCGATCCATGGTGGTCTCTGCAAGCTGATCCGCGTCCATTTCGCCGAGACCCTTATAGCGCTGGATTGGCTCTTGGTAGCGGCGACCGGTGTTCTTCAGTTTTGCTAATAATGATTCGAGTTCGGCCTGACTGTAGGTGTAGACAACATCGTTTGGCTTACTGCCAGCATTTATGATGCTCACCCGATGCAGCGGCGGAACGGCTGCGTAAACCCTGCCAGCCTCCACCAGTGGCCTCATGTATCTAAAGAACAGGGTTAGAAGAAGTGTTCTAATGTGAGCCCCGTCGACGTCTGCGTCGCTCATGAGAATGACTTTGCCATAACGGGCCGTTTCGAGATCGAAGGATCTTCCGCTACCTGAGCCAATCACTTGAATGATAGATGCGCATTCGGTGTTGGAGAGCATGTCGCTTACCGATGCCTTCTGCACGTTCAAAATCTTGCCTCGGATCGGAAGCAGCGCTTGATACTCGCTGTCTCGCGCAAGTTTCGCCGTTCCAAGAGCCGAGTCCCCCTCGACAATGAAGAGTTCACTAACCTCTGTCTCCTGGGTGCGGCAATCGACCAGCTTCGTTGGCAACGAAGAGGACTCCAGCGCATTTTTTCTGCGCTGTGTCTCCTTGTGAGTGCGAGCCGAAATTCGGGATTTCATCTCGGCTACCACCTTTTCAAGCAGCAGCGCAGATTGAGCCTTGTCATCACGCTTGGCGGAGTCGAAGCGCTCGTTTAGAGCTTTGGTTACGATGTTGGCCACAATGTTTTTGACCGCTGGGGTTCCTAAGATCTCCTTGGTCTGCCCCTCGAACTGCGGTTCTGCAAGTCGCACCGTTACTACAGCTGTAAGGCCGGCAAGGATATCTTCTTTCTCAACCTT
>Ga0214921_10007522_pt1 | contig 14487 bp, 24 predicted proteins | sample LL1505_MetaG_FD_177992 | JGI IMG/M metagenome (GOLD analysis project Ga0214921, IMG submission 177992) | Freshwater microbial communities from Lake Lanier, Atlanta, Georgia, United States - LL-1505 | ecosystem: Environmental > Aquatic > Freshwater > Lake | place: USA: Georgia | collected... | reverse complement strand
TTCTACTGCCCATATGTACCTCTTCAGATGGTTCGTGCAGTTGGCGAGAACTCGTTCCAGCCAAAGATTGGTTTCAAGACTCGTTACGGTATCATCCATAACCCATTCGTCTTGAACTCAAGCGGCACTGTAACAAGTGAACTTAACGACACAGTTCGTCGCAACATGTACTACCGCATTGTTAAGGTAACAAACCTCTTCTGATTCTTAATCAGAAGTTCAGTCACTCCGAGCAACCCCCTTGAAAGAGGGGGTTGTTCTTTTAATAAATACTAGGATGCTTAACAGCGATTACGGTATTCCAACAAGATATAATATTGGTAGTTTGCAGAATCAACCAGCAAACACCAATATTACTGCACCAACCAACTTTAAGTTAGTTCTACCAAAAGTTCCAAACTGTGAATATTTTTGCACTGCGGTTTCGGTTCCAGGACAATCTTGTGATCCTGTGACATATCAAACTTGGGGAGCAACAGTTAAATTTCCAGGCAATTCTGTGATACACGGAGATTTAACCTTTACCTTCCTGATAGATGAAAAAATGAATAACTTAAATGAAATGAAAGACTGGTTTAATTCCATGCTAGCCTTCAAAGATTTTAGTCAAGTTGCTCCAACTAGCGATTGGTTGAGCAATGAGGGACAATTAATCTTTTTGAATAATAAGAAAACTCCTGTACGAAGAATGGTTTTTCGTGGATTGTTTCCATCATTGTTGTCTGGTATAACATTTAAATCTACTGATACCGAAGTTTCTAACATGACAGCAACCTGCACCATGTCTTATACTTACTATACTTTGGAGCAACTATAACTTGTACGAATATAAAGACTACGGTATACCAAATCGTCCTTTAGGCGGATTGCAAGGACAACCATCAGGAACAAATCTTGCTGTTCCTCAGAACTTTCTATTCAAGTTAGGAAGATTCCCAAATATATCCTATTTTGTGCAAGAAGTACAACTGCCAGATAAGGGAACTCCACCAAAAGAATATGCAGGAATGATAGGCCCAAATTTAAAGCAACCATCTGCTGCTCCTTCGTATTCAACACTATCTCTAGTGTTTCTTGTGGATGAAAACTTAGAAAATTACTACAACATAGTTACATGGATGCGAGAAGGTTCTGCGTATTCAGATTTTTCTAATGTTAAACCATTAAAAGATATTTACGATACTGCGTATCTGATGTTTTTAAGTAATAAAAAAGTACCGTTTAGAAAAATAACTTTTGAAGATATTATACCTACTGAAATTAGTGGTCTTGAATTCACATATTCTGATACAGAGTATAGACCTATAGTAGCCACTTGTAAATTTACAGTAACACAATTCTCTGTGGAAGAATTATAATTGACTTTTTATGATTGTGTGATACAATATCACCATGAAATTTGAACAAATTCGTGAGATGGCAGAACGAGATATTGCGATTGATAAAACCGAGTTGGGTGATGAGTCTTCTCGTATTCCACAACTACACAACAAATATTTGAACATATTTCACGATGAGCGTCTTGTGTTAAGCAAGATGACATCAGACTACAAGATTCTTCGTAAAAATAAGTGGGAATGGATGACTGGAAAGATGAGTCAAGAACAACTTGATTTGCTTAAGTGGGAACCATTTCAAACACGGATTATGCGTCAAGATCTTGAATTATACATGGATGCTGATCCTGAACTAAACGAATCACAATCTCGTTTAACTCTACAGCAAGAAAAAGTAGAGTACCTTGAATCTCTTCTAAAGGGAATTACTCAACGACATTGGATAATTCGTAACAGCATTGAATGGCGCAAGTTCACCCAAGGCGTAGTATAACCTCTTTACAGACACCCCTAAATACAGGGGTAATGTCTGTGATTTCTGTAACATGTTTTAATACTGTTCACGCTCGTATTATGTGCGAGCCGGGTATTGCTCGTGAAATACAAGAGTATTTCACATTTGATGTACCCAACGCAAAATTTACACCTGCATACAAAAACCGATATTGGGATGGGAAGATTCGCCTGTTTTCACCGTTTAACGGTCTGCTGTATATTGGATTACTTGATTATCTTGCTCAATTTGCCAAAGAGCGTAACTATACTCTAGAACTAGACAAAGGGTTTACAGAAAAGCCACCGCAGGTAACTTCCGAACAAATTAGCGAGTTTCTGACAGATTTAAAACTTCACGCTCACGGAAAAACTATTGCTCCGCATCCCCATCAATTAGATGCTATTAATGCTGCTATAAATCGTGAGCGAGCACTTCTATTATCTCCAACTGCTAGCGGCAAAAGTTTGATTATCTACACTCTCCTTAGATGGTATCAAAATATCATACCGCCAGACAGAAAAATTTTGGTTGTTGTTCCTACCATCTCGCTAGTATCACAAATGAAATCTGATTTTGCAGATTATGCCAAGAATAATGATTGGAACGCGGATGAAAACTGCCATACAATCTTTGGTGGTCAGCAAAAGATGGACTCACGACAGATTGTAGTTTCTACATGGCAGTCTATTTACGAACTACCAAAGTCGTATTTTGACCAGTTTGAGGTGGTGATAGGTGATGAAGCACATCTGTTTAAAGCGCAGTCGCTCACTTCCATAATGACAAAACTCACCAAGTGTCCGTATCGTATTGCACTCACAGGAACCCTTGATGGAACTAAGACCAACAAACTAACTATTGAGGGCTTGTTTGGCGCAACTCTTAAAGTAACTTCCACCAAAGATTTGATTGATAGCAATTTGCTTTCTACAATCTCTATTGACTGTATTGTTTTGAACTATCCGCCTGAAGTATGTAAATCTCTCAAGGAAGCATCGTATCAGGATGAATTAGAATTTTTAGTATCCAATAGTGCTAGAAATTCTTTTATAACTAACCTTGCCCTATCCACAAAGGGAAACACTCTTGTACTGTTTCAGTTTGTAGAAAAGCATGGCAAACCACTATATGACTTGATAAAGAAGAAAGCCAAATCAAGACCGGTATTCTTTGTTCACGGAGAAACCGAAGCCGATTATCGTGAAAGTGTACGATTAGTTACCGAAGAACATGATAATGCTATCATCGTAGCCTCATATGGTACTTTTTCTACAGGCATAAATATTCGTAGCCTGAAAAATATCATCTTTGCTAGTCCGTCAAAAAGTAGAATACGAGTTCTTCAATCCATAGGCAGACAGTTGCGTAAAAGCGAAAAGAAAGATACTGCAAAATTGTATGATATTTCTGATGATCTTCGTTGGAAAAGCCGAAAAAATCACACTCTGAAACATTTTGTTGAACGAGTAAAGATATACTCGGAAGAAGGATTTCCATACAAGATGATTAAACTGCCTCTAGTCACCAAACAATAAGTTCCAACATAGGAGTCATATCCATGAACAGAAACACCATTAAGATTGTTCGCTTTAAAAACGGTGATACGCTGATATGTGGTATAGGCTTTACGGAATCTGATAACTTCTATTTGATAGAACAACCAATGCAAATATCCATGATGCCCATAGTAACAAAGAAGGGTGTGGAAAAGATGAGCATCTACATGCAAGAGTGGTTAGAGTACACAAAAGAAACAATATTCAAGATACCCTCTGATGTTATAATGCTGATTGCAACACCTGAAGATGAAATGGTTGACGAATATATGGATGCTTTAGAGAAAACTGAACTTCATCGCATACAAAGAGACTTTGAAAATATATCAAAAAATTATGATAATTCAGAAGAAACTAATGGAAATTCACATCAAACTGATTATAATAAGATTGATGAGTTATACGATGAAGAATACGAAGACGAGTACGATGATGAGGATGATCTTGAAGAAGAGCAACCTGATTAAGTTTCCGTATTTGGTCCTAGATACTGGTAAAGAGTTTCATTGAAACCGGACACCAGAATTTATGCTCGGATTTTGAACCAACCACAAAAATTTGACAATAATTATGCAGAAAGTGTAGATCATGGCAAAAAACAGTCATTATATTGATAACAAGACTTTTCTTAAAGAAATAGTAAAGCACAAGAAGGAAGTTCGTAAAGCCGAAAAGGAAGGATTGCCAAAACCTGGTGTAACCGATTACATCGGCAAATGCTTTATGGACATTGCTGAGAATCTTGCAAAGAAACCCAATTTTGCAAATTACCCATTCAAGGATGAAATGATAGGTGATGCAGTAGAAAACTGTATCATGTACGCAACAAACTTCAATCCAACAAAATCTAAAAATCCGTTCGCATTCTTCACACAGATCATCTTTTATGCGTTTCTTCGTCGCATTCAGAAAGAAAAGAAGCAACTGTATATCAAGATGAAGCAGTTTGAAGAATTTGATCCTTCGGGAAAGTTTAAAAACTGGTTAAAGGATAAGTTTGAACCAGAAAACAACCCATTTTCAGATATTTTAAATCTTACCTCAGATGATATCAAACAATTTGAAGCCAAGATGAAGGGTAAAAAGAAAGAAACTGTCAAAAAGAAAAAGGTTTCTAAAAAAGTTTCTTCTAAAACAGAAACATCTCGTCTTGACAATTTCATCAAGTAAGGTATAGTAGATACATGCGAATTGCGGTCATATGTGATACACACTTTGGTGCAAGAAATGATTCTCCAATATTTCTACACCATTTTTTCCGCTTTCTAGACGAGATATTTTTTCCTTATTTGGAACAAGAAGGAATTACTGAAGTTATCCATCTCGGAGACTTGATGGATCGTCGTAAATTTGTAAATTTTGCTACTCTTCACGAGACTAGAGAGCGATTTATGAACAAGTTGGTGAAAAGCGGAATCAAGGCAAATATTATTTTGGGGAATCACGACACCTATTTTCGCAATACAAGCAATATAAATTCTGTGGAAGAACTGTTTGGTAATTACGAGAAGAATGGTATTCGTATACACCGTGATCCTGTAGAAATTTCTATGGGAGCAACAAAAATTTTACTTCTTCCGTGGATCAACCGAAGTAATGAGGATGCTGCAAGGAATCTTATTGCTAAAACTTCTGCCCCCATTGTTATGGGGCATCTTGAATTGACAGGATATGAGGTTCTTCGTGGAACACAGTTTACTGAAGGCATGGATCCAAAACCACTTGAAAGGTTTCAAGCAGTTTACAGCGGTCACTTTCATTGCAAACATTCAAAGGGAAATATTCATTATTTGGGAACTCCATATCAAATTACCTTTGGTGATCTAAATGAAATCAAGGGATTTCATGTTTTTGATACTGAAGATCGTTCTATGACTTTTGTGGAGAATCCTCTTCGTATTTTTAATGAAATCTCTTATGATGATTCTGCTACAGACTACACGAAGAGTATGCCTGATATGAAGAAGTTCAAAGATACCTTTGTGCGTGTTCGTGTGCAGCGTAAGCGTAATCCCGCCATGTTTGATCTGTTCATGGATGCAATTAATAGCGTTGGAGCACACGGAGTAACTGTTCTTGAAGACAAGGGCAGCGAAACAGAACTATCAACAACAGTAGATGTGAGTAAAGATACACTTTCTCTCATCAATCAGGAGATTGATAATTTAGAGGTGACGAATCCCGTCAAACTCAAGTCTATCATTCGTGACCTTTACATGGAATCACTTTTTATCTAAACAATAGGAGACACTATGGAACCCGAGATTTTGATTGTTAGAATGCGTAGCGGTGAAGATGTTATTTCTCAAGTCACCACCACAGATGAAGGCTATCTGCTCAAGAAGCCTGCAATGCTTGTGCCTGCTGGCAAGGGAAACCTTGGCATGCTGCCGTGGTTGATGTACGGGGAGTTGCCCGAGAATGGAATCTTGATTCCTAAGGAATCAACATACTTTACTTTCAAGCCACTCAAGGATTTGGCTGAAGAGTATCGTATGGGATTCATTAGCAATCTGGTAGCCCCATCCAAGAAGATTGCTACTCCAAGTAGTGGCTTGAAGTTGGTTACTGACTAAATCTGTCGCCACTTCTTCCGTAAGACTTCAATAAAGTCCATTACGGTTTGCTTAGGCTTATCTACACACACTTCGTTGTAGACATCCTCAGCAAGATCGCGTTCTCGGCGTAGTTCAATTTCAAGATTTTTTAAATCGTTCTTGTCGGGAGCAGTTTCAAGCATTTTCTTAAAACTAAGGTTTTCGGGGCGGAGGTATTCTTGTATCTCCGCCTCGTAGCCTTTTTTGTCTATCAGATCAAAGTCTAGGATAGGCTTGGTGAAGGCATCCAAGAACATGCTCATTTCAATCATTAGTTCTGAGATGTTCTCGCCGTATGGGGCTACAGCATCTTCCGTTATGGAAGCAACCTTACCCTGTTCGTTATAATAGACTTCGTGGATTTCGTAAAAAACGAATGTTTTGCCGACCGCTCGTTCATACTTTCTCAAAACTCGGTAATCCCACGACATAGGCATCCCTCCATTGTATTTAGTAAAATGGGGCTTCTAAAACGAATAAATAAACGGTGGAGATACCCCAATGATTACATTTAAAAATCTACTGCTTAAACTAAGAGAAAGTTCAAATTCTGCATCCGGTCAGGCATTGGGAATTAGTGGCACTGAAGGTAAAGCCCCAGGCTCAGCCTCGGTTAGTGCACAAATGATAATGACTCCAAAGATTACAACCACAACTCAAGTAAAAACCTCAAACACCAAAAGTAAAGAGGGAGATGATACCGAAGACATGTGGTATGTGAAAGATAATCTTTTATACACCAAGAAACTATCTAAGCAAACTATAGAACGAGTAAAAAATCACCACAAATGAAAACCTTTACCGAACTAAAACAAACTCTTGAAGAAAAACTTGTTATTGTTGGCGGCGACAAAAAGTTTGGACAGATTATTTTCTTGGCAGGAGGAGCAGGTTCAGGTAAAGGCTTTGCTATAGGCAATTTCATTCAGTCCAACAACTTTAAGGTGTTTGATCCTGATGCGTTAAAGCAAAGCATTTTGAAATGGAATGAAGCATCAAAACGATATCCTGAACTTTTAGGAAGAAGTATGAAGAATCCTAATGATGTATCTTTTATTCATACATTCATTCGTGATCGTTTAAAGTGGGACAAAAAAATTCTACACAATTTTTTAAGTGTAAACCGACCAGATAAAGAAAATCTTCCCAATATTATTTTTGACAAAACTCTTAAAGATACCGAAGAATTTAAAGAACTTATTCCAGAATTACTTAAGGTGGGATATAAAAAGGAAGATATGCATTTAGTTTGGGTGTTGACCAACTATCGGGTTGCAATTCAAGCAAACACAAGCAGAGATAGAACGGTTCCTGTCACAGTCCTTATTCAAACACATAGCGGTGTAGCAGAAACTATGAAACACTTCTTGTTCAAAAATTATCCGTCAGACTTGATTAACGGAGATGCTTTTGTTATTCTTGGAGGAGAAGAAAATACTGTATTCTTCAAGCCCTCGCCCGATGAAACCAAAACACGCAAAGTTGTTGCGGATATGCAACCAACACCTAAACCAAGAGTTGTTAAAGAGTTTCAGTATATTAAGGTTAAAGATGCAAGACTTCCATTTAAACCTTCAACAGCAATTACAAACACAATTTTGATGTGGATTCTGAAGAACTCGCCAGATCAAGAAACAATACAGCAATACTTGAACGCACAGTCTGCTCTATAAGCACAGGAGAACATACTATGGGAATATTAGCAGCAATTTCATGGGTTGCGGCTTCTCTTTATGTGTTATTTAAAACCTCCGCAGTTGAAGAGTATATTAAAATTATTCCTCTTCCTGAATCTATAACACATCTAAAAGAATATAAAAAGGAAAAAGAGTTTGATTACTCTCTTTCTTATAAACTTTTCATCTTGACAAGCCATGACAATTTTTTAAATAGACTTGTAACCTGCCCATATTGTACTGGACTGTGGTTATCGTGCGGATTCTCTTATGTTTTTTCTTGCATCAAATGGATTCCCGCAGTATACTTGGGAGCAATGGCTGTATACTTAACGGCATCAGCATTTTTTAGTTGGTTGGAACGAGTACAGGACTATGATACAAACTGATTATACATTTGATTCTCCAAATCAATTGGTGACTCATTTGATATCAAAGCGAGAAACTCTACAACTTCAGCAAGGTAATCTTTTGAATTGGTTTCGCAGAGCATCACTTTGGTATAATACAAGCATATGTTCTTGCAAAAAGAAGGGGTTGAGCGAACAAATAATTGTTCAAGGATTTAAAGATATTGTTAGTTATAGCGAAATAGAAAAACAAAAAGTCAAAATAGCAATTGGTGGTTCTGCTGCATTTGTTTGTAATGGGGAATTTCTAGGAAACATATTATAAAGGAATCCATCATGGACAAGAAAGCAAGGAAGTTTGTGCAACATATCCGTGAGCATCTTGAAGAATATGGTGGGAAACTAATAATTGGTACAGGCAAAGAAGTTAATACAGGAGAAGGAATTCGCTCTAGCGGCTTGTTTAACGACAATCCTGTTGTTATTCGTGCGGCTAAGAATTGCAAAGATTTTATAGGCGTGCTTGCTCACGAATACGCACACTTCCTTCAATGGTTAGATTTTCCAAAGAACATTCAGTCTGCGGATGATAATGCAGGCGTTGTATTTTTTGAATGGCTTTCAGGTAAAGATTACGAGTCTCGGGATGTTCAACGAGCAATGACTCGCATCATGGCTATGGAACGCGATGCAGAACGAAGAGCCGTAGCAATCATTAAACAGTTTGATTTGAATGTGGATATTGAAGATTATATTAAGAAAGCAAACTGTTACATCTATATGCATTGGATTATGCGCGAACGCCGTTCTTGGAATTATCGCCGAGGCGCAAAAGATCCAATGAAATCACGAAAACTTATTGGCATGATGCCCGATAGTTTTAAAGCAAAATCAGATAAAAAGATACCAAAACGCATTAGAGAGGCACTTCTTTCTTACTATCCCTGACCTAAATACGGTTAGGAAAGGAGGAGACTAACATGAGCGAACTACTAGGAACTGCATGGTGGAGTGTATTGATGTTTGTTGCAGGCGCACTAATTGGAGCACCACTCTGGAAGTGGGTTTCCGTGAAGATGCCTTGGAACAAGTAACTTCACCTTAACTGAGATTTTTATACCATGATTAAATTCAAGCAGATACGCTGGTCTAACTTCCTTTCTACAGGACAGTATCCTACGAAAGTAGACCTGTGTGCCTCAAATACAACCTTAATATCAGGTGAAAACGGAGCAGGTAAGAGTACCCTTTTGGATGCTCTTACCTTTGCTCTTTTTGGCAAGCCATATCGTAACATCAACAAGCCACAACTTGTAAACTCGGTTAATGAAAAGAACTGTCTTGTTGAACTTGATATGGAAGTGGGAACCGATGTCTACTTGATTAAGCGTGGACTTGAACCTGCTTTATTTGAGATTTACAAGAACGGCAAACTTGTAGATCAAGATGCAAAAAGCAAAGACTATCAAAAGCAGTTTGAAGAGCAGGTTCTGAAAATGAACTATAAAGCATTCTGTCAAGTGGTCATTTTGGGTTCCGCCAACTATGTTCCTTTTATGCGTCTGCCCGCAGCCGAGCGTAGAGCAGTTGTGGAATCTATTCTTGATATCAACATCTTCTCGGTGATGAACGGATTGCTGAAGGGTAAACTTTCTAAACTGAAAGAAGAATTGGCAATCACAGATGCTGATGTAAATGTGGAACGAGAAAAGGTTCGCTTGAATCAAAAGTACCTTGAAAATAAAGGCAAGGATACTAATATTGCAGCCGATCAATGTCGTGCAGATATTAGTAAGTGTGATGAAGATGAGGAAACTCTCGTTAAAGCGATTGATGAATTGGATACTCAGATTGCTGCCAAACATGAATTGATTATTGATTCTGATACTGTCAGCAAGAGTATCAACGATCTTACTGCTATCCATCGCCAACTTAAGGGTAAGGTGAAGTCTATCAGTAACGAGATTGATTTCTATAACAAGAATGATTCTTGTCCTACCTGCTCACAGAATATTGATCCACAATTCAAAACTTTAACTGTGGAGAACAAAGCCAAGAAAAGCCAAGAAATTCAAGAGGCTGTAATTGATATTGAAGATTCTATGCAAAAAGCGAACGAGAGAGTAACAGAAATAACCCGTGTGCTCGGTGAAATTCGTTCACTTGAAACTAAAAGATCACAAACCTCGGCTTCTTTGCAATCTACAATTTCTAATCGCAAAAAAATGCAGACTCGTCTTGCAGAATTTGAAAACGCCAAGCGTGAGCAAGGTGATGCTGATGAGAAAGAACTGACTAAACTGCAAGAATCATTACGAGAACTTGAAGATACCCGAAAAGAGATGGTGGACGATCAGTATTATTTGGGTATTGCTTCTGCCTTATTAAAGGATAGTGGTATCAAGAGCAGAATCATCAAGCACTACATTCCGGTGATTAACCAAATTATCAACAGATATCTTAATCAGATGGGGATGTTTGTCTCGTTCAATCTAGACGAGGAGTTCAACGAAACCATCAAGAGCAGGCATCGTGATATTTTCACCTACTCTTCCTTCTCAGAAGGCGAGAAGCGTAAGATTGACTTGGCTTTACTGTTTGCATGGAGAACCATTGCTAGCCTGAAGAATAGTCTAGACACCAATATCTTGATTATGGATGAAGTATTGGATGGTAGTCTTGATGATGCTTCTGTGGAAGCATTTCTTGAAATTCTTCGTGCCATTGGCGGAGGAACCAATGCTTTTGTGATTTCTCACAAACCAAAGGAACTACTAGAAAGCAAGTTTACTAGTCATTTGACCTTCACCAAGAAGAATAACTTCAGCAAAATTGCTTAATTTGATTTTGGGGGAAGACGACTCTCCAAGAACTGCTCAATTTCCCGTATTCGCATCAAACTAGCAGTGATGTTGGCACGGTAATTCTTTAGTTCTTGAATGAGTGCTTGTATTTCTTGTTCGCTCAGATTCATACAGGTATTTAATCGCTAGTTAGCCTGTAGCCTAAATAAAAAATGACATGGGAGAACACATGAACTACATTTTTAAATTTCCTACTCTTGGTTCCGCTAAATTCGTGGTGGAAAGACTCTCTCAGATGGGTCTTAAAGCCGCGTATATGCCCTCTGGCTACATCCGTGTAGAAGGAATGACCGAAGAGGCTAAACAGATCATTTCTGAGAGTTTAGGCACTCATGTAGCCGCTACAGGTGTTGAAGATATGAATCTTCCCAAGTATGCAGGCACAGGTCAAGGCAAGAAAAACCTAGCACCCAAGACCGAAGACCCCAAATCTCCTCCCACAGCCAATCCTAAAACTTTAAAGAAGCATGGAAACACCTCTATCGCTCAAACCAAGGGTGATGTTGAGGAAGCCGTAGAACCCACAGAACCGATAAATGATGCTACTAAAGAAGAGCCTAATAAAGCATCAGATTCTGAAGACAAAATTTCTCCTGAAGGCAAGAAACTTTTGATGCTTCAAAAACTCTCATATTCGGTTTTAAAGGATGCTGTTTCTAAGAATCCAACAAAATACCCAAAACTATCCAAAATATTTGGGTTTAAGGTTGCTAATAAAAAATAATCTTAGAGACGCTTCATAATAGTTGACACTACATCAACTAAACAATCGGCTCTCTTGGAAATAGTGTAAGAACCATCAGCGGGGGTTTCTAGTTGAATTGCCATAGAAGAACCGCTCTCAACTATAAAACCACCAAACATTCCTTCTTTTGCAGAATGTTTTGCTCCCTCGGTTAGAGGAAAATGCTTTTTAATTCCAATCTCTATTGCTTCTTCTAGTTCTATAGGAACATTCCAACTATAGAAGTATGATATAAATCTCTTTGGGTCTTCTTGAAGAGATAACCAGCACTTTGAAGACAGTCTAACCAAATCCTCTGAACAACTCTTCAAAATTTTGCCTTCTCCTGTTGTTGGATTTGGCCACTCTCTGTCTACATTTTTTCCGTAATCGTTTCTATGTTGACGAGATTTAAAGCAAGCAGGAGACACATATGGAATATAAGAAGAATTGGAAAAGTTTTTGCACAAAGTTTTTGCGGCTTCCCATCCTGCTGGCTCATCTCCCTGCCAACCAGATGAGATTAGTGTTCCATCAGAAGTTTTTGATTCAAACAGATAGATAATATTGTTGTCCACAGAACCCAATTCTCTAATAATGTGTGTGTTTCTAGTGTAATTGATAAATTCTTGAATTTCTTCTTCATATCGTCTGTATTGATCCAAATGATCTCCAAAAGTTTTCATTTTAGTTTCCTTGCTTGTATTAGAGACTTGATTAAACTGTATAGTTCTGAAGATGAACCAAAAGACGCAGCCGCATAATCTTCGGCTTTAGTATCACCCTTGTATATTCCATTTGCCATGTCATTTAAAACTTCACTAACACGGGAACGAATTTCGCTTAGTTTCATTCTTTTTGTTCCATCAACCGTAATAAATGGATCTTTTTCAGACTTTGCCATGTTTGATAAAGCAGAACTCACTTACTAAAAATAGATTTTAGTTTATTCAAAACCTTTACTAAACCTTTTCCAAAAGAACTGAGTTTTTCTTTTGATTTTGGTTCAACATAAAGCCATTCTATTTCGTAAGGAGTATCTTTGTTCAACTTTACCTTTACCGCGTGTTTCTTCTTTTTGCTCTTATTGGTTTTCTTTGATGTCTTTTTAGCCATGTGTCGTTCCTTTAGAAGTTGTGAGTAAGTAGTTATGCTGCTTCTCTGTTACGCTTATACGAGTTCATACGACGAAGATTCTTCTTCAACCAATCGTAAAGCCGTCCCGCCTGATCTTTATCCAAATACACATAATTCTGACCTGTGAAGCATAGATGATTGCTGTCTTCATCATGTTGAATTTCAAAAATAGCACCGTGTTCCCGTGCTTCAAACCGGGTTTTTGATTCCTTGATTCTAGACATTTTAGGCTCCTTTTAAACAGTCTTGTAGCCAGCGTTTACCAAGTTATCCCAAATCTTACGAGCAAAATCTGAACTTGTCACATAAGAACCAGTTTCTTCTACAGGATACAAGTTTACATCATGCGAATTGATAGCAGAAGCAGAAGAATTAATTTCTCGTAAACTCAACGAGGATTTACCACTAACAGGAGAACCAAGATGTTCGGTATGGTGTATACTCAAGGACAATACCGTATCACCAAGATTGCTAATGTAAATTGTATTTGTTATTGGGTCTTGTGCAAACTGTAAGATTCTTTTTATGTTCTGTGGGGTTTCAGGAGACACAAGACTCCAAACCTTTGCGCCCTTCGGCGGGAGAATTTTGTTTGTTGAAGAATTCATAGTATGAAAATCCTTTGAAGGTATTTATGGTTTACTAAGTGAGATTTCGCCTTGAGCAACAAGAGTCCAACCTATTCCCTGCATGTTATACCAAAGTTTACGCGATTGCTCTGCCTTGGACGCAATAGGAACCATTTGACGCAAATTAAAACTCATTCCTTCCATTAAAGGAATAACTTGCAGTAAATCGCCACGACTAGGATAGTTTGATTTTTTCAAAGCACGCCAGCAGCGTTCCCATATGCCCCAACCAAACGATCTTGGATTCCAACCTACAAATGCTGTGTTCAATTCACATATAGGTAAACTGTTTACATCAATGTTTATGAACATCACATAAGTTTCAGGCGAATTAGCACCACGAGAATAATCTCGCATTATCCACCATTTGTGCATGCCTGTACACATTTCATTTATGGTTCTCTCGTTTACTCGCTTCTTGAGTGATTGCTGAATTGTCCAATGACAAAAATCATTTATAGACGAATGAACAGGAGGCAGCGGAATGATTTGTTCTTGTGGGATTATCATAGTTTAAGTATACTGTATTTAACATAGAAAACAATTAAAAGTGATGAAACTCTTGAATATATACATTGCTGTTTAATACAGTAAAGGAGAATAAAAAATGGAACAAGCACAAGAAAATTATAACGAAACCGTTCTAATACCAATCTTGCAGAAGCGAGTAAATTCACTAACAACAGACACCCTGCTGCTTGAAGCAAAACTTGAAATTGCAAACAAGGAAAAGGGAAAACTTGAACAAGAAATTACAAATCTAAAGAATGAAAATTTAAATCTCAAGAGTGAAGTTGAAAATTTAAAGCACTCTGAGAATTAAAATTTATAATTCATAAGTTACTCTTGACATGCCACCCAAAAGGTGGTATGTTAGTTTATATGGCAAAGAGAGTTCTAGACCGATTTGATATAGAAGCCGAGCGTGAGTCTGCTGCTATTCGCCGACTTGCTCCGCATATCTGCAAGCCGTTCGGTTGGAATCGTGGCATTCTAAAGCAGCGTCGTATGCACAAAGACGGTGAAGCCCGTGTTGAGTGCCGAACCATCAAGCAAACTTTTACCCGAGGTTACAATGCGCCCGTGTATCAAGTGCGGGATTGAAATTCCCGTGATTCGTC
>Ga0214921_10007521_pt1 | contig 14488 bp, 5 predicted proteins | sample LL1505_MetaG_FD_177992 | JGI IMG/M metagenome (GOLD analysis project Ga0214921, IMG submission 177992) | Freshwater microbial communities from Lake Lanier, Atlanta, Georgia, United States - LL-1505 | ecosystem: Environmental > Aquatic > Freshwater > Lake | place: USA: Georgia | collected 2015-05-28 | reverse complement strand
AACGATGGTGTTCTCCAGAGTTCTGTAGTATAGTAAAGCCAACAGAAACAGAACTGGCATCTCAACAAATTCAAGCAGCGACAATCATTTTTCGCGCTGGTTCTCCACTTGCGACTTCCGTATTTAAAGAGGCAATGGAGTTGGCAAAGGTACGTGAAGTACTTGTCGGCCCCAAATGGGCGGGTCATACTCTAAATGGAAAACCATTTGGCCATCGCCACGATCAAAGTATTTTGAGTATTGTAAGTCTTCGTCACGGTGTTCCCCGGCATCCTCTTGATGATGTTCAACACACGGCAAGTCTTCGTAAGACATTTCTAAGTGGCCGAGCTTTGTATATACACCGTGGTAATTTTCAAGTTCACAAAGCCTTTTCAGAGAAGATTGATGAAGCCTTTGTGATTAATCTTGATCGCCGTGCAGACCGTATGGAACGGTTAAGTAAGAACTGTCCAGAGTTAAATGGACGTGTAGAACGTTGGTCAGCAGTGGATGGTAGAAAGTTAACACTCACTCCTGCGATAAAACGTCTTTTTAAACCAAATGACTTCTTTTGGAAAAAGGCTGTTACTGGATGTGCTCTCAGTCATCTTGGTCTTTGGTGGAAGCTTGCGAATGAACATCCTAGCATACAAAACTACTTCATTATGGAAGATGATGTAAAACTACAGCCCGGCTGGGAAAATGTGTGGAAAGGGGCAGTTGATGATATTCCCGAGGATTATGATATCATTTATCTCGGTGGTATACTTCCTCCCAACAGAGCGGCATTCAATGGAGAAATGAAGGAACGCGTAAATGATTCATTTTGTCGGATCAAAGAGAATACGAAATGGGGTCAAACAACTCCAACACGTTATTTTCATTTTTGTGCATATGCTTATATTTTAACAAAAACGGGTGCTCAAAAGGTACTACAACTAATACAAAGTCACGATGGCTATTGGACTAGTGCCGATCATATTCTTTGTAATCCTGTGAGTGTTCTGAAATCATACATTCTTGAACCAATCGTGGCAGGATGTTATCAAGACGAGGATGAAAGATATGCGACGAGTGCGTTTAACGATTTTAGTCGGATTGATGGATTTGATAGTGATTTATGGAATAATGATGATCGCTTTACAGCGGATTCAGGGTTTTCAGATGTACAAATGGAAAGTGAGATTAATTTTGTAACGGCTTTGAAAGATGCAACTGCGGCACCTACGGCACCTGCGGTAGCTGTGGCACCTGCGGCACCCGCCCCTGTTATTACAGCAGTTCCTTTTCAGCGAAAGCCATTTACAGAACTACCCAAACGATTTGTTTGTTTAGATGAACACAATTTAGATATCTCACAGCTACACGAAGGAAGTTGGCTTCTGTATCTCTTTGGTAATCCAAGTACATTTACAATTGATAAAGTTCGTATTGAAGATCCACCTCCTACAGATGCCCCTATTGTAATAACTCAACGCCCTCATACTTCAAAAGTGGCAGCAATGCTGGAAAAGTGGGATAGCTATGGAGCAAAGTTCAGTATTCTTCATTTGAGTGACGAATATATGATAGACTCGAAAGGAGTAAATCCGCAGTTGAATGATAATATTGATATGTATGATCTCAGTGGTTGCGAGAAAGTGCTTCGTTTTTATCTACGGAGTGGACTACCAGATAAAGTAACTACGATTCCACTTGGATATCATTGGACTCTCCGTGAAGGGTCTCAAAATGTCTTAGTAAAAACTCCTCGTCTTCCTTTTCGTAGCCTTACTTGGTCGTTTTTTGGAACAGAATGGAATGAACGACGTGAACAGCTTCAACCTCTTTTCGATATTTCTGGAAAATATGAATCACAGTTTTTCAAAAACTGGAATAGTCCTTCTCTCTTAAATAAGGAAGACTATATCACAACTCTTTTGGATACTGTATTTGTTCCGTGTCCCGATGGAATGAATCCTGAGACATTTCGTTTCTATGAGGCTTTAGAGTGTGGCTGTATACCACTTATAGTGCGGACACCTAATAACGCTGATTGGGTAGATTGGATTAGTGAACATATACAAATTCTTCCCGTATCAAGCTGGGTAGAAGCTGCTAAACTAGTAGAACATCTAATGCATCAGAAACATCTATTAGAATCATACCGAACAAAGATTTTAATGAGTTGGATGAGTTGGCGTGAGAGACTTCAAAAGGAAATGAAAGAATGGATACAGGTCTAAAGTATTGAGTCAGTATTTATAAAGAATGTCTGAGAACAATCTTCCTGAGTATTTAAAAAATCTAGAAATGTTGTTGGGGCCAAATGTAGCTGTTGCTTCTTCTGCTGCTCCAGCTTCTTCTCTTTCTTTGCCAAACATCGGATTCGGCACTATGTTTACTCCCCCCGAACAAAATTCCGACAAACTACGTATTATTCTTGCTAGTACTCACGTACATCAGTTTACAGGATATTCAAAAGTGTCACACGGAATTCTCACGGAGCTTTCAAAACAATCTTGGCTTGATATTACACATTTCGGATTTCAGAAGTTCCACGAACTTCCAAGCACATTTCGTCCGTATCCTACTGGTGTAGATGTGATTGATGTGACTGCCTTGGAGAAACCACTTCAACAGGGATTCGGCTACACTATTCTTCCAGATGTTATTCGCAAGAAGAAACCACACGTTGTAATGTTGTATAATGATATGGCAGTTATCAGCCAGTTTATAGATGCTATTCGTAAATCGGGTATTCCCAGAACATTTCAAATATGGGTCTACTGTGACCAAGTATATACCACACAAAGTCAAGGATTTCTTGATATTCTTAATAGGGATGTTGACCGTGTCTTTGCCTTTAGTCCCTTTTGGAAAAAGTGTTTGAAAGATCAAAGTATTACACGTCCTGTTGATGTACTTCTTCACGGATTCAATCCGAAACAGTTCTTTTCAATCCCTAAAGATTTAGCACGAAAACACGTATCTCTTCCTCCTGATGTATTTCTATTTTTGAATCTGAATCGTAATCAACCACGAAAGCGGTATGATATTTTGATTATGGCCTTTGTAGAGCTTATAGTAAAGTATCCTACAAAACCGCTGTATCTTCTTTGCATTTGTGACCGTGGAGAAAAAGGAGGATGGTGGCTATTCGAGTTATTTTCCAGAGAACTAACACTTCGTGGTGTTCCTATTGAGCCCTATGCCCCCCGTCTTATTATTACTGCTCAAAATATGTCATTCAAAGACGAAGAAATCAATATGTTCTATAACGCAGCAGATGTTGGTATTTCTACAGCTGATGGTGAAGGTTGGGGTCTGTGTCAGTTTGAGCAAATGGGTGTCGGTGTTCCACAAGTAGTCCCGGATATTGGTGGATACAAAGAGTTCTGTACTACTGAGAATTCTATGCTTGTTACACCATCGGTGCGATATTACTTACCAACTGCTTTTAGCCCTGTAGGAGGTGAAGCGATGGCGTGTGATCCGCACAATGTTTGTTTAGCTATGGAAGAATATGTGCTTAATTCTGATAAAAAGGCATCACACGGCAAAGCAGCAAAAGAAAAGGTTCAAAGTTATACTTGGGAGAAGGCGTGTGAGACTCTTATTAGAAGATTAAAAGCTCTGAAGGAAAATGATGAATAAGGAAGTTAATTTCGGGATAACACGGTAGGAAGGGGGGATGAATATCTTGAAATATAGATATACTCTCATATTTTTAATCGGATTCATTTTACTTATAATAGGAATCTGGTTATCTTTCAATAAACAACCGGTGCTTGAAGGGTTAGCAAATACATCTTTGGTAGTACTTGCTGGTGCAGATGAAACAGGAAACGTATATCTAGCTAACACAGGTCTTGCTACAAAACCAGAATGGACATCTATAAGTGGAACGTTAAAACAGTTTACAGGATCCTTAGGACAAATTGTTGGTGTAAAAAATGATAACACGGTTCTCTATGGAAGATTTGGTAATCCGTATAATTGGGTTACAATACCTGGAAATATGACACAAGTTGATTTTGATTATCCAATGGTAACTGGTATTAGTAGTACTAACGGAACCGTAAAATACATTGATGATATTACAGGAAATCCTGAGACGAGTCTATTTATAAATACTACGTCTACAAAAGAATTTAAATGGATTAATGTAAGTATTGGAAGAGGCTATGGGATTGGTAAAGATGATAATATATGGTATGCAAGTGATATACGCAAACCTGAGTGGAAAAATGTAACAAATACTCTTCAAGGAAAAACATTTGTACAGGTATCTTATGATGGCGATGATGTAGCTGTGTTAGATTCCACTTCTACTGTTCATTATGCAAATAGTGGATTAGAAACGACACCAAACTGGATAACGTTAAATAGTCCAAGCCTAACTGTTAATATAAAAAAAATGACTCTAAAAAATCGTATGATATTTGCCATAGGAACAGATAACAATATTTATTTTTCACCAAGTCAAATACCGAATGCCACGTGGACTGTTTTAACAAATACTACTACAATGACATATATAGATTGTTTTTACCCGCATTCGGCAAATATGATAACACAGCGACCTGCTACATTTACACCTTGTAACCCTGGGTTTTCTCTTTATAATAATCAATGCTTTCAAGTTTGTCCATCTGGTTTTACAGAAAATGGTGATATGTGTCAGGGTATTCCTACAAACAGAACTACACGTCCTGCTTCTGTAGTACCTTCACCGACTTTTACGTGTCCAAGCGGCTTTGATACAGAACTGTCAACAAACCCTGCGTGTGTATCATTAAGTACAAACACAAATATTCCAACTCTTCCTTTAAATGAGGTATATGTGGTAAGAACATCTGGAAATATTTATACACAAGTAGGAGCTCAATCAAAATGTGTAAGTTATGGAGGAACTTTAGCAACAACAAATCAAGTACTTAACTCACAAAATGCCGGTTCAACTGCTTCTTTAAATTTTTGGAGATCCGATAATGATAATGCTACCACAGCAGATACTATAAACTGTTTTGGCGTAAAACCTCCAAATGGGCAAATGAGTGATGTCTTAGCATTTTCAACAACTAGTTGGAATCAAGCTACACCTTGTCCATTTGGAAGTATAGTAACTTTTACAGCAAGATGTACTTCAACGTGTCCAAGTGGGTCAACCAAGGATGGAGGAGCTTGTATATTTCCTACCCTTTCAATCTATGATAAACCAAATGTTGAACGAGTTTATGATAACTATGTATGCCCTACAGGAAGTTATATACGGGGTACAGATTTTGAAAGTACACTTTCAGCTAGTGTTGCTTCGCGTAATGGCGTAACCTGTATTACACGATGTCCTGATACGTCTTTTAGTGATGGGACACCTTATTACACAGATGAAGGAGGTTCTTTCTTCAGGTGTATAGGCGCTACAAAAGAGAAAGCTAGTTTAGGGGGTGTATGCCCAGATGGTACAGGAGAATCTTTTGCTAATAAAAATATTTGTCAGGTACCAAATATACTTGTAACGCCTACATATCCAAACCCTAATGCAACATATCGTAATGTAACTCCAGTAAACTTTATCCCACCTTGCCCTAATAATTATAGATTATTAGGAACACGGTGTTATCAAACTTGTAATAGTATTCAAACAGGGTATAGTGATATCGGTAATGGACAGTGCGCACGCCCTAATGTTATAAGAACAAGTGCTACGCCAAGAAGAGTAGAAATGCCTCCACGCACATTATGTTCATCAAATGAAGATTTAATAGGCACAAACTGTGTGACTAAATGTGCAGCAAATTTAATATCAACTGATAGTACTTGTACTGTAAAGCCAGTGCCACGCACTGGCGCATATAATGTGACATCATCGTGTAATAGCAATGAAACACTTTTAAATGGTATGTGTACAACAAACTGTCCAGATGGAACATATCCAGATGGAGAGTTATGTGTTTCAGTAAAAAAGAAAATAACTCCTCCTACAACCATTGGTTGTACAAGTTCGCGGTTTGGAACCGTAACAAAATGGTTCTGTGAATCAGAAACGGCCGCTGCTAGTTTAGTCAAAGATCCTTCTACAACTACAAGCTATGTTGAAATAAAAGATGAAGTATGTGTTACAGACGATCCTACAACAAAAATGTATTTTTGTCAAAGTGTAGCTGATATAAAAAAGAATACAGGATTTGGTGATAAACTACGATCAGATTATGATAGCACGTGCGACAATGTAAAAAAGAATTATTTCGATCTAAGTAATAATATTACTAGTCTTCTTTTAATTAAATCTGGTATGACGACAGGAAAAGATCAACTCGCAGCAGCAAGAACGGCTTTAAACAATATATATACATCTCTAATTTGTGATAGACCTTCTTCTCCACAAGTATCAGCAATGTGTACGCAGATTCAAAATGGTGCAACTGCCATAGGCTCCGACTCTACAGATATAGCTACAGTATTAACTGCTATAACGCCTTCCATTGAAGCAGCATTAAATTCACGAGATTCATTGCTCGCTTCTATTTCAAATTTTCAATGTTCTCTCAAGTAGCATTAAATTCACGAGATTCATTGCTCGCTTCTATTTCAAATTTTCAATGTTCTCTGTAATTAATGGAAACCCTGAAGAACCATCTTACAAAATACGCCATATATTACGGCATTGGCCTTTTTACAGCTATACTTGTAGGTGTAATAACATATATATTCTTAAAAAAACGAGTTGAAAAATTTCAAAACTCCGACGCTGCCCTTGTTGCAGGTGGCGCTGCAATAGCACCTGCAAAGTTAGCAAAAGAAACATGTATTCAATTAAAATCACAGATTGACCAATACAAAGATGTAAAACAAAAATATAAAGATACACATATTGCAAATCTTGATGAAACTATAGAAGCTCTGGAGAAGTACTTTAATGAGTATAGCTGTAATGAACACACTTATTAAATATCACAAGATCTAACGTCCGGCTGGAATATATTTTGACTAGCTACTATACAGAATGTTTACCATATCTGATATCTTTGAAAAAATATGTCAGAACTGGTGGGGTATATTATTATATATTCTTAGCGTATATGTATTATACAGCTTATACAAGGCACAAAATGATATCTTAGAAGGATTTACCAGTGGAAATATTACAATCCCCGAAGAATATAAATCACACGCCTGCTATGGAATCCGACAAACGTTGATTACAAATAAGAAACTTATAGAAGAGTTTAGAGAAAAACACGCTGTAGAGAGTTTAGCTGATACAACTGAAATTGTAGAACTTCTTACTACAAAATGGAATCAATTCAATTGTGAACAAGTATTAGCTGAAAAGCCAATACCAGATATACGTATAATACATAAAGCTGATATAGAAGAATCAATAAAGAAGAAAGTTACAGCTGAAATAGAAGCTGCTATCGCTGCAAAACAAGCAGAGAAAAAAACATAACTGCGCAAACAATTAGTATTTTTATAGTGTGTTGAAAATAGAATAAGAGCATAGATGGGCTCTACTTTAGAAACTCTATTTCCAACACTATTCCCGATTTTTATTATGATAGCTACAATTGTTATTGCGTTATATTATTTATATTTGAAAAAAGTCGAAGCGAATGCCCCAGTAAAAGCAAAAGAGCCACGCTCAACACAACCTGCTGTTACCTTTGTAGGAGTTGAAACAGGTAGACCAAGTGATGTAGTAGAAGGATTTCAATCATCTGGGGGGGGATCTCCAAGATGGTCTGGTCCATCTACTAGATTTGGATTATCAATAAATGATAGGTATTATAAAGAATATGCGAATAATAATCTGACACCTTCACCTGATATACTAGCTCTTATGAATTCAATACAAGTAACAGATAAGAAAGTTACTAGTTATGGTTCACTGTTAAGTAATTTTGATGCAGATATAAATAGAATTCCTTGGGATGCAGATAATGCTCAATACATTCAAAAAGATGTTGTATGGGGTTACGTATCACAATCAGCATCAAATAGTATATTTTTAAAAGCGTATCATAAAAAATTATTATCTGATATAGATAATCTTATAGAAGGCGAAACTACCTTACAATATCGGTCACCTGTTCTCCAGGTGAATGCGACAGATGAGGCTACATCTATGGCATTACAACTATTTGATGGAATGGCTGCCGCAGTAGGACAGCAAGCTCTTGAAGCCTTAGGGGCAAGAGTTCTTCGAATCATAGAGGATAGTGCTGTATCAGCAATTCGAAACAAAATGGAAAGAATAAATGGAAAATTCTCAGTGAAAGATATTGGTAGTTTGAATTGGATAGAAAAAAAGGCGTTAAATGATATATCTTTATCTGAAGATAGAAATGCAGCTAGACAAGCAAAGATTGAGAGACCAGGTGGCACACTAACTAATGCAGAAAAGATAGAGCAACAAATATATAATTCTGCGCAAACAGACCCAGATAAAAAAGGTAAATTTAGTGGGGAAAATGTAAAAAAAGTTGTTAAAAATGTCTCTGGCGCAGATAAAATAGCTGTTGGTGCAAAAAGGATGACTAAATTAACAGATTCTAAAAAGGGGGGAAAAATGGCAGCAAAGTTTGTACAAAAACTTGGTAAGAAAATGGGTACTAAATTGACTGCTATGTCTATTAAAATGGTTATGTTTAGAGTTATAGGAGCGTTTCTTATGGCATTAAATGTAGCGTGTACTACTGCTGCTGTAGTCACAGCTGGGATACTTGCATTTTTGGCTGTTATATCAAATATGTTAGTAATTCTTTGGAATGCTTTAGATGTAGCAGCAACTGTTGTAGTAGTTATGCTACAAATTCTTCTACCCACATTACTTGATCGAGCTATGAAAAATGGATCATTATGTAAAGAAGGAAAACCATTAGATGTTCTTATTGAGGATGAAGCTTTATATTTTATTTTTACAACATTCTGTCCCATCGGTTCAGTATTAGATGCATTTGGTCCATATACTTGTTATAAAGATGATGGAAGTATTGTATTAAAAACACCTTTATACATTCCCCCATATTTTGCAGATTCATCATTATCTACATCAAAACATACATTTCCTCCAAGTCAAACTCCTAGAGGTGATAGTACAACCTTTAGAAACAGTCAAGATTCTTTAGGACCAGGTTGGAAAGTTACTGCAGGAATTGCCCGTTCCCCGTGTGATCCTGGAACGTGGACATCATCTGATGTTGATATGCTTTGTAATATTAGTACATATGTTCCTGAAACATATGTTAAAAAGAGTAAAATTCCACCAACAGAAATTAAACATAGTAGAATACCAGCAACACACCCTAAATTAACACAAATAATGACGTACGCTAGACAAACAACAGGTGTGGGTGTTGGAGTACCATTTATCTTAGATGATTGTCCTTCTGGTTATGATACACATCCATTAACTTGTTTTAAACCAGCATCAAGGACATGTACGGGTGATTGGACAAGACCTCTTTGGGTTCCTGGTCATCAAGAATGTAGCTTTTCACACGCACACATTATTGGTAGATTAAATAATAAACGGTGTCCTAGTGGTCGTGAAGAAAATGGCCTTTTATGTTATAACAAATGTCCAGATGGTTATGAACGTGTACCTGGACTCCCATTTGTATGTTCAACACCTTGTGCCACTGGGGATGAAAATGTAGGAACATTATTATGTAAAAAGACGTCATGTCCACCAGGCTATGGAGAAAGGACAGCAGGAATTTGCTGGCAAGATTGTACAGCTACTCAAACGACTGTTGGGGCACTTTGTAGGGATAATTGTACTTCTGATGAATATGAAGTGCTTGGTGTGTGCTGGACAGCTTGTAAATCAACTCAACATGATATTGGTGCTCTCTGTAGAGACAAATGTACAGGGGATACACCTTCTGAAGTTCTTGGCGTATGCTGGGGATCCTGTGGTAATGATATAGATGTAGGTGCCTTATGTCGGAAACGCTGTCGTGATGGGTTTCACGAAGTGGCAGGTGTATGTTGGGGAAATACAGGAACATATGCGCGCCAATCAAAGATTCCCAAATCTGAAAAAGTATATGATCCAGGTTATAATCCTCCAGATCTTCCCTATGATTCCTCGGGATCAATATTAGATGAAACAAGACTTGGATTTCCCTATTGTAACTATGCATCACCTACAATGTTAAATCGGATGGCACAGTTTTATTATGATCAATCAACGCTAAATGCTATTGTTCTTGAGGATGATAGAATACAATATGAATATATTGTTATGTTTTATGGTGTAATAGCATCTTCAGAGCTATCTTGCGATGTAGCGTGTGCAATGAAAACTGTTAAATTTCATCCTATTACTGGCGACAAGTATGAAGAATCATTCGGGACTATATATCCAGATGATCCTGGAAATACTGTTTCATATAGGCGCTTCTATTTTTATAAAGCTACGACTGACGCTGCAGGTGAGTTCACTGTAACAGGATGTACGCATAAAGATTTCACGGCACCTGATGCGCAAATAAAATCAACGGATCCTGACGTTGATCCAATCATTTCTGTTCCAAAAATATTTAACGTAATAGATAAACGCACAAAACCTGGAACGTGGGATATGGAAAATTTTAAAAAAGCAGCTGCTACTACTGCTATTTCAACTGCTGCTGGCGCGGCAGGAGGATCTGTGGGAGCTAGAGCTGGACCAGTAGGTGCTATTGTAGGTGGTGTAGTAGGTGGAGTGGCAGGTGGTATGGCTGCACAAGCTGTAGATAATGCAATGACAAAAATAGATCCTTTAGAACCAGGCGCAAGTATAGAAAATACAGTAATAGGAGATAAAGATAATGGTTACTTTGTTACAACAAACAATGATAATTTTTCTATTAATATGGGTCCTGTATACGAAGTAAGAGCACGTGATGGAACTGGATATATACCTAATTTTAGTTTTTGTACGAAAGTTATCACAACATCATTATTATGCGCAAATGAGTTATTATTACGAGATACAGTTGATTTATATCATACACAGAATCCTACAAAACGTATTAAAACTGTATTTGAAATAGAACCTCGCGGTAGAGATGGCTGCTATTATAAAATGTCTACTACATCGTATAATACGGCAACAAATATAGAAGGTAACGTGATTAATACAGAAGAAGTCATCAGGAAATTTACAATAAATGATAATAGTACGTGTGTGTTTACCCCTACAACTATACTCACGGGTGTATCAGGTTATCCGATCCGTAGCTATATTAATGAAAGACAAGAAACTGTATATCCAACTCGTATTATTGAATCAAAAGCTAGAATTCAAGCCCGTTATGTTCGTATAAGACCATCTCAAACTGCCTCTAATAAAATTTTACAACTATCACAAATCGCTGTATACGATGAAATGGGTACAAATTTAGCAGTAGGAAAAGGAATATATTCGAATAATCCGTACAGTGGAACAGGTGCAGATATATCTGCGCCTGTTAACAAACTTGTAGATGGAAATCTCAGTTGCCTAGTTGGTATTACATCTAACTATCGAAATGCTGGGGGGGTTGATGATTACATAGAAATAGATCTTGGAAAAAACTATTATATTGCTACTGTAGTATTATATGCAAGAATCGATAATACAAATGTCGCACAAAATTCGGGGATTCGTGTCCAGCTTTTATTTAGTGTAGGCGATACACCAGTAAAGGAACTTACAACACTTGGTACTGATATGATTAATGTGGTAGATTTTACGACAAAAACGTTAAATGTTAAAACACCCAAAATACCATTTAATGTACCTCGTCCTTCACCACCTGAAACAACACTTGGTACAAACTGCCCTACACGCTGCCAAGATAAACCAGAAATAGATAGTTTTATACAACAGTTCAACGTGGCCAATAACAACGTGGTCAATAACAAGGCACAGATTATAAATGTATTAAGAGCTTTTACACCATCTAGTACACGATGTGATTACGAAGTTGAAATGGTACGAGTAGTAGGTGATAAGAAAGTAGTAGGTAAGGAACTAATTTCAATGACTGCTGCATTGGCAACTACAACACCTAATTCTGGAACAGTATATGGACGCTTTATTCGTGTAAGACCCCCTCTTACTAGTGGTGATGGATATCTCAATATTTCACAAATTGTTGTTAAAGACGCATTAGGTAATAACTTGGCATTGAATCGCCCAGTAGTTGGAACTTCACGCTATAAACATGAAGATGGGACTCTATCTCCAGCGCCGAGTATTGTTACTGATGGTACTTTATCCACACGGGAATGGCCAACTGGAATATGGCATTCAGCAACAAAAGACCGAGATAATGAATTTTTAGAAATAGATTTGGGTATTAGTAAACCAATTGCGTCAATAACATATTATGGTAGAACAACTTCTGAACGTAATCTAGGTGTTCGTATTCAAATCTTGTCATTTAATGATATGAATGCAAGACCAACTAGTGAATCCGTATTAACTACTAATAACAATAATCAAACAATACAATTTAATAAATGTACTTTTACATATAGTCCAATAGAAGTATCTGGAAGTTTTATTCAAGAAAATACTCCCTATTTAGATTCGGTAGATAGTTCAGGTGGTATTTTTACCTTTAAAAATATTGGAACTACCGTGATGAATATCTTTAATTCTATTATTAATCCTATTAAAACACAGGATCCTTTGGGAGTTCTTAATACAAATGTAAAATCCGCTGAAACTGCTGCCACTAATACTCTAAATGCAGTAGCTGGAAATCAAATCTTACAATCAGGATGTCCTGATAGAAAATGTAGTGATCCAGCTGTCCTAAATGCCATTATAGAAAGATACAATAATGATAATAAATTATCCTTGGATTACGGAGGAGAGTCGAATAAAATAGTTCAGATTGCAAAAGCAGGTGTAGCTGGCCCCAATATGTGTGATGTTCTTTTTACGAATTTATATGAGTTATATGAGGATGCCTTGTACCCCCCTGTAGAAACTGAAACTACAACAGTTACAAAGCGATTTAAATTGACAAATACTGGAAATTGCGTAATGACAGTAGCTCCGGGTAATACATCTATAATAGATATAAGTTCCAACGCAATTGGTATAATATCTCCTGGATCATCTCTTACAACTCCATATTCATCTCAATGTAAATTAAATTGTCGTAATGAAACTATTCTTACAAATATAAAGCAAAAACTAAATACACAATATCAAACTCCCACTGTATTTCCAAATTTTAATACAGTTGTACAAAGTTATCAGAAAGAATATTCTGTATGTGAATATATGTTTAAAAAAGATATATCAACAAAAAACGTAAAGACAAATACAATGTCAACAGAAACGGGGGTCGATACATATGTAAGCGCCAATTTTACAATAGACCCTTCAAGCTGTGCTGCGACTTTGAAAACAGTAACAGAATACGAACCCGATTTGATTACCACTACAAAAGATTCAGTAACAGGATTTTTAAAGAGTTTTATAAACGGGGCAGAAGTATTTCTACCTTGGCTTTATAATTATGATAATACAGAGCCTAGTAGTCGCGTTGATGAAACTGTAAAGATTTTATCATAAGAATATAGGATAGATGCGAGATATAATATGGATACTTGGTATTCTAGTTATAGCCGTATGTGCCTATTGGATATATTCTAAAGAAGGATTTCAAGTAGTTCAACAGAGTGCAGTAGCATCAACAATGTCAACACAAGAAGGAACTGTGAAAAAATTCTGGGATATTTCTGAAAAAATCGATTTAAACGATGTATCCGGAACAAATCTTAGGGCAGATGTGAATCGTGTAAGTAAACCCGATTCCACTGATAAAAAAGATAAAATGCCTATAGAGTTCTCAAAATACATATCTATATATGCTCTAGCCAAATACAATGATATAAGCGGAGCACGTATGGCATTATTTAATGATTACGATACACTTCAAACAGAAATGAGTAGGAACTTATATAATCAGACAAGTGTAGCTCAATGGGGGGCAGATCCAAAAACAAATTCATGCAATCAGCTAGATTCTATCCGCAAAACATTTCTACAGAAAATATTTAATCTTCGCTCACAAATACAGGATCTTAGTGGCACTTCCGTATTAGCATCAAATATGCGTGATGAAAATCTGGCATTTCAAGAAAAATATAAAAGTGTTTGTAAAGGAACTCCTCTTAGCCCCGCCTGTGTACAGTTAGCAAATCAAGAAGGACCCGTCTTTTCACTCTTAGCAAAATATGAAACTGTAAATAATAATATTTTTTCTGCGGAGTTTGATATCTCTGAAAATTTACAAACATTAAATGACACGTATACCATTTTACACTGTGATAGAACTCTTAAATCTAGTTTTTTCAGAGAAAAAGGGACAATCCAAGTGTTTTATTTTGATATAAATACTATGACTAAGTATGCTGTTACAGATTGTTCCATAGTATGTGGTATGAATTTGTGCAGCAGTGTTGTGGAAATAACTAGCGATGAAATGAAATTAATAAATAAATATACGATGACTCAAATTGAAAAATC
>Ga0214921_10007520_pt1 | contig 14488 bp, 15 predicted proteins | sample LL1505_MetaG_FD_177992 | JGI IMG/M metagenome (GOLD analysis project Ga0214921, IMG submission 177992) | Freshwater microbial communities from Lake Lanier, Atlanta, Georgia, United States - LL-1505 | ecosystem: Environmental > Aquatic > Freshwater > Lake | place: USA: Georgia | collected... | reverse complement strand
TAATCGTAGCCGCAGCCGGAGTTCTCTTTCTAGCCGTCATTATCTTTGCCTCGCTCTCGGGCCGCAAAGACGATTACCGAATTCTCTTCTCCAGCATTAATGAGCGTGATGGGGCGGCAATCGTAGCTGCTTTGCAGCAGATGAACGTGCCCTATAAATTTACCGAGGGTGGGGGGGCGATCTTAGTACCGGAAACTACTGTTTATGAAACTCGGCTTAAATTGGCTGGTCAAGGTTTGCCAAAAGCAGGAAATGTGGGGTTTGAGTTACTTGAAAACCAAAAGATGGGGACCAGTCAATTTGTTGAACAGGTGAACTATCAAAGAGGACTCGAGGGTGAGTTGGCGAGGAGCATTAGCTCCTTGGCGCAGGTTAAATCAGCACGTGTGATGTTGGCAATTCCAAAACAAACTGCTTTCATGCGTGAGCAAGAAAAGCCCACCGCCTCGGTAGTGGTAACCATGCACCCCGGTCGCTTTTTGGATACCCAACAGGTAGCCGCAATTACAAACTTAGTGGGTTCTTCTATACCTAATCTAGGCCCAGCGAACGTCACAATTGTTGATTCGGAGGGAAGCTTACTGGCCCCGAATGCGCAGCGCTCGGTTGGATTGGATAGCTCCCAACTCAAATACGTAGCTGAACTCGAAGGCGCATTATCAAAACGAGTACAAGCCATTTTGGAGCCAGTGGCTGGTAAAGAAAATGTGCGCGCACAAGTAACGATTGATATGGATTTTGGTGAACTTGAACGCATGGAAGAAACCTTTGGACGGAATACGCCGCCCAATCAAGCGTCGATTCGCAGTCAGCAAAGTAATCAAGGTTCTGCCGGCACCACAGGCCCTTCTGGAGTGCCCGGGGCATTAACCAATCAACCTCCAGGGGGCGCACAGGCACCACTAAATACTCAGGCCGCCGGTAACAATAATCCACAAAATTTAAATCCACCCCCAGGCAATAGCGGCAGTGGGGCAACGAACACGCGTAATGACAATGTGATCAATTACGAATTAGATCGTGCGATTTCTCGCATTAAAGCCGAGAAGGGCAAAGTAAAACGAGTTTCTGCTGGTGTCGTTGTTAACTATAAGCCTGGTGGGGTTGATAAGGATGGCAAGCCGCTCAAACCGGTTGCCTATAACGCCAAAGAACTGGAGCAAATTAATAATTTAGTAAAAGATGCTATTGGCTTTAATGAAAAAAGAGGCGATAGTGTAAGCGTTGCTAATATCTTATTTAAGGTCGATGTCAGTGATGAATTACCGTTTTATAAAGAACCAGCATTTGTTGAGCTCGCTAAAGAGTTTATTAAGTTCGTCATTATTTTGGGGTCACTTGGCATTTTATTCTTTGGCGTAGTTCGCCCTCTCTTATTTCCACCGAAAGTCGATCAAGCCTTGGAGGAGCAACGTATCGAAGAAGAGTTTGATGAAAAGATCAAGGCTGAAATGGAGACCATGTCGCCTGCTGCTCGTGAGAAGCGTCGCATGGAAGTCGAGCTAGAACGCGAGCGTCGCCGAATTCAGGAAGAGGAAGAGCGAGCTGCTGCCGAGGCCTTAAAGAAAGAGGAAGAGCAGACGCGCAAGCGACTTGAAGAGGAGAAAAAGGCTGAATACGATGAGTTACTGGCCTATGCGATTGATTATGTCGGGAATAATCCGAAGGTGGTCTCTGGGATATTTAAAGAGTGGCTTGCCGGGGATGCTGCGAAAACAAACGCCGCCAATGTGGCGGCGTCAGGCGGGAATACATAGTGACGAAGGGAGCGATGAGCCATGGCTGAAGAAGGAGCCGCACCCAAGAGCCTCTCGATTGCAGATGCCCTAAAAGAAGGCGTTAAGGGAGCCCAGCAGTCGGGAGGTATATCGTTCGACGATCTTGATGGCGCATCCAAGGCTGCTGTGATCTTGCTGGCAGTGGGTGCTGAATCGGCAGCAAATGTATTGCGCCAAATGACGCCATTTGAAGTGCAGCGTCTATCAGGCAAGATGTCTGTGGTTCGATCGCTAAGCCGCGATCTTGTTTTACAGGTTTTGCGTGAGTTTAAAGAGGTTACTGGTAATAATGCACAAGTATCCTTTGATACCGACTCGTTTATGCAGAACATGTTAACCAAGGCGATGGGTGCTGAGGGAGCATCAGATCTTTTAGGACGTCTTGAGTCGACTTTGGATATGTCTGGAATTGAAACTCTCAAGAGAATGGAGCCAGATGTTCTCTATGAGATGATCAAAAATGAGCATCCACAGATTGTTGCTACGGTGATGGTCTTTTTAGACGCTCAACAGGCAGCATGGGTTTTAAAATTATTTCCAGATGAAGAGAGAAACGAACTTGTCTTGCGAGTCGCACTTTTAGAGAAAGTGCAACCTGCAGCATTAAAAGAACTGAACGAAGTGATGTCACGCTCTGCCGGACCTGACGCAGATTTCCGTCGCAGTACAGTTGGCGGTATTGTTCCAACCGCCGAGATTCTAAATATGCTCTCCGGTGGACTCGACAAAGCAGCTTTGGATAATATTCGTGCATACGACTCTGAGTTAGCTGATGCGATTCAAGAGAAGATGTTTGTCTTTGAAGATTTCTTGGACATCGAAGATCGGTCACTGCAAACTATGCTACTAGAAGTTCCGGCCGATACCTTGGTATTGGCGCTCAAGGGCGCAAGCCCCAAATTGCGTGAGAAACTCTTTAAGAATATGGCAAAACGGGCCGCTGATTCGATCAAGGAAGATCTTGAAACGCGACCGCCAGTCAAGATTCAAGAAGTGGAAGAGATGCAAAAAGAAGTTATTCGAATTGCACGCGCCTTGGCTGAAGAAGGCCGCATGATTATGCAAAAAGGTAAGTCTGCTGATGCCTTCCTCTAATCAAGACTCTTTACCAGTTCGCTGGGAGGTCCCATCGTTTGATCCACCCAAGCCTCCTAAGCCCCCTAAGACTCCCCCAATTCATTACCCCACGGTTGAGGAAGTCGAAGCGATTCGAGCGAATGCCTATCACGAGGCCTATGAACTTGGATCAAATCAAGGATTTATTGAGGGTCGTGAGAGTGGTTATAAAGAAGGTCAAGAAAAAGGTTACGATGAGGGATATAAAAAAGCTTATCTTGATGCCCACACCGAGACTAACCGGTTGCATGAAGCTTTAAAAGAATTATTACTCACGCTCGATGGTTTGCCAGAAGCAATTTCGGAATCCTTAATACAGCTTGCATTTGAGATTGGCGCTCGACTTTCTGCTAATGAGTCGATGGAACGTGCTCCTTTCGTCGCTGCTGTACAAGAAGCTTTGATGCGCTTACCTCGACCCGGAGAGAATTTGTATTTACGTATTCGATCCGAAGAAGTTGATACCTGGAAAAAGATTGTGGAAGATCCAGGTTTGCCGTTTACGAGTTCCATCTTGGTTGATGCAGATGTGCACTTAGGCCACGCTTATGTTGAGGTGGCTGGAGCGCGAATTGATGTCGGTAAAGAGGCACGCATGGCCTTAGTTTGTTCTACACTTGGATTAAATAAGGGCGATTTACTTAAAGCACTTGTGCATACTCCAGCTGTTCCCACAAAAGCTGCTGAGATTCTGTCAAGCCTTGATCTAAATTTAGGGATTAGTTCCAATAGTGAGGGGATGCCCCCTGAGGTTGCGATCAACCCCCTCACACCTGAGAATGATGTCAATGAGCCTCCAACTCGCTGAATTTACTGCCAAATTGCGTCTCCAGGAGGAGATCCTAAAGGATGCCCCACGCTCCATTCGCGAGGGCAAACTAAAACGGGTTTCGGGGATTGTTTTGGAGGTCGAGGGCTTGCCTATGAGTATTGGCTCGGGCGCAACAATTGTTTCTCAGGTGGGTGATGAGAGTTTTGATGCCGAGTGCATCGGTTTTAATGGCGGTATTACTTACTTGATGCCGATTGATGCAGTTGAGGGTATTGCCCCCGGGGCGCTGGTCTATCCAGCCAAAACACCAGTTGATTATGGTAAAGGCTATATCACAAAATCAGTGATTGAACCCCTGCCAATTGGTGAAGAATTGTTAGGCAGAGTGGTCGATGGTTTAGGCCGACCAATTGATGGCAAAGGAAGCGGTAGCAGAAAATTTTTGCCCACAAGTCGAAAGATTATTAATCCTCTTGAGCGCACACCGATTTATGAGCCAATGGACACTGGTATACGAGCCATTAATGGCTTGTTGACGGTTGGGCGTGGACAGCGCGTGGGAATTTTTGCAGGATCTGGCATTGGTAAAAGTGTCTTATTGGGTATGTTGGCCCGTAATTGTGTTGCCGATGTGATTGTGATTGGTTTGGTCGGTGAGCGCGGTCGCGAGGTTCGTGAGTTTTGTGACGAAACGCTTGGTCCTGAGTCTTTTGCGCGCTCAGTCGTAGTTGCTGCACCCGCTGATGCCTCTCCATTAGCTCGTTCCAAAGGCGCATCGTATGCCACTGATGTAGCTACCTGGTTTAGGGATCAAGGAAAACATGTTGTTTTGATTATCGATTCATTAACGCGCTATGCGATGGCTTTGCGAGAGGTTGGTCTGAGCTTAGGTGAGGCGCCAGTTTCACGCGGTTATCCACCGAGCGTTTTTGCTCGCATGCCTGAATTGGTTGAGCAAGTTGGTAATGGCGCTAATCCTAATGGCTCGATTACTGCTTTCTATACAGTTTTGCTAGAGGGGGATGATACGAATGACCCAGTGGCTGATACTGCCCGTGGAATTTTAGATGGCCATTTCTTTTTATCCAGAGAGCTTGCTGATAGTGGCCATTATCCTGCAATCGATGTCGAGAAATCGATATCACGAGTGATGCCTAAGGTAGCGAGCCGCGAACACGTAATGGGCGCAAGACGGGTAAAGCAGCTCTACAGTCGTTATATGCGTGGGCGTGATTTGGTGTCGATGGGTGCGTATGTGTCAGGCAGTGACCCTGAGCTAGATATCGCCTTACAGTGTTGGCCAAAAATCAAGGAGTTCTTGCAACAAGACTCAGAGTTAAGTGTTGGCATGGCCGATACATTACAAGATTTATTAATGATCGCTCGTGCATGAAGCCTATCGAACTTTTATTACGGCTAGCTAAGATTCGAGAGGATCAAGCAATGGCCAATGCCCGCAGAGCCACTGGTCAACTTAACCAAGCGGAGAGTTTTCAGAAGAAAGTTTTAGACTATGCGAAGGACTATGAAAATCAGATATTGGAAGGGGGTAAAACTGGAACTACAGTAGCCTTTATCCAGGATGCCAACGCCTTTCGAGAAAAATTACTCCTCAGTTCAGGAGAAATGAGCAATAAAATCAAAGGACTATCCACTGGCTCAGAGCAGGCATTCAAAGTAGCCATGCAAGCCAAAATGCGCTCTCAGGGCCTAGGTAAATTAGTTGCTAAGGCTGACCTAGAGACCCGTAAGAAGAGAACCCAGTCCGAGCTGAATCAGCTGGAAGATAACTATGTTGCGCGCCTAAATCGACAATCTGGCACGGAAAATGCTTAGATTATGATGTCTGTTATGGAGAAAGAATGTTATTAACGAAAGCGATATCTTCAAAGCTTAGCCTTAGCCAGTTGCAAACTGGCCAAGAGCCCTTCGCTTTGAAAAATAAGCTACCGCCCAAGGTGGGTGGGATTGAAGACTTTCTCAGTGAACTCAACCAAGCTACTTCTTTACGACTTATGCTTCAAGAGGATACGGCTGCAGATGGGCGTCTAAAAATCAAGAAAACCCCAGGAGCCAAGGATCTTAAAATCGATCCCGGACTGCAAAAACAGGAAGATATTTCCATAAATCCTGCAAATATTGCCGATTCTACTAGACCATCCGATCCAGTCATGGCCAAAATTATGGCCGCCCTAGAGAAATTAAATCAACAAAACCAAGCAAGTACTGTCTCATTATTGAGCAACTGGGGAGATTCTTCGGGCTCCAAATCAACTCTTCAACAGCAGGCATTTCAAGTTCAGAGCTTGCAAAATACCAATCCTGACCTAGAGGCGCTGCGTGCAAACCTTAAGAATTTGGGTATAGAGAGCATGCTGGGTGATTTAGAGAAAGCCAAAGCTTCTGGTAATTTGGAGCAAATGGCGAGCATCCAAGCTAATCTTGCCCAAAAATTATTAGCCCAAATAGCTGGTTTGCAAAGTAATTTAGACCAAAGGGCTGCTAATGACATTACTCTTGCCCAAAAACTATTAGCCCAAATAGCAAGCCTAGACGCCAAGGCAAACATAAATGCCATTGAGACCTCTAACCCAGCCCTACAAAAGCAACTAGAATCCGTGCGGGTAATTGCCGTCTCTAGTGAGCCTAGTTTGGCCCAAGAATTAAAAAGTAAGCAGGCGGCTAACTTGAATTCAGAGTTTACATCCACAAACAATGGCTTGTTAGGTCAAAAAACTATGGAGTTGCTTCCCTCCAGCAAGACCACCGTGGCAGTAAAGGATTTGGTTGATTTGGGCGCCAGCAAGAATCTACTTGCCAGTCAAGCAACGGGCAACTTTAACCTAAGCAAAATAGAGAAAAAGATCGAAGATTTGCAGAGCGAAGGCTTTAGTGGCCATCAGGTTAGCACCCCCCAGCTCGCTCAGAGTACAAACTCTGTATCAACCCCAACTCAGATTGCATTAAGTCTTCAGGAGACTTCGATTACATCTGGCCCACTTCATAATGAAATCATTAGTGCAGCCAAATTGGGTGGCGGGAGGATTCAATTGGAACTAACCCCACCAGAGCAAGGAACACTTCGGATTGATTTACGGATTGATCATTCGGGCAAAGCCCATCTGATTGTCGAGGGTGCAAATGATGCAGCTAAAGCTCGTCTTGATCATGGCGGTCAGCAGCTTAAACATGAATTTGCCCAAATGGGTCTCAATTTATCCCTGGACCTAAGACAGGGAGATGGTCGATTTACACAAAGTCAGCAATTTGGGTCTGATCAACCTCAATTTACTAAGCCTAATTCTTCCACCGATAGATCCACCATGGGGATTGGTTTATCATCTGAAAAGTTCGCAACCACAAGTTTCTTAAGTGATAGTGCGAGCGGTATTTCAGGTATTCACCTGTATGCTTAATATCTATGAGGATCGGAAATGGCTGAAGAAGATCGAGTTGAACCCACGTTAGAAGCGGGCGCAGCCTCTTCGGCGGGCAGCTCACCATCTGCAAATGAGACGGCTTCACCTCCTCCTCCAAAAAGCAATAAAAAACTTTTCATTGTTATCGCTGTTTTAGTTGTTTTGATAGGCGGCGCAGTGGGCGGGTACATGTTCATGCAAAAGTCTGCGGCTGAAAAAAAAGCGGCTGAAGAAGAGGCAAATAAGCCAGAGAATATCCTAAAAAAACAGCTGACAGACCGTAAGCAAAATGCTCCTCCTATTTATATTGCCTTAGATGAGATGATTGTGAACTTGCCTGGACGTGGCGGCGAGCATTATTTGCAAACAAAGATCGTGTTACGAACAGCCGACTCTTCCACCGAGGGAAAAGTAAAGCAATTTATGCCGGTGATCCGAGACAAGATCATTACCGTACTGTCCTCGCGCCAGATGCAAGAATTGGCAACAGTTGAAGGCAAAACGATGATGGCTCGCGAGGTGGCTTTGGTGATTAACTCCATCATTGCCCCGCAACTCACTGCAATCTATATTTTGCAACAACAGCCCGCTACCGCGGATATGCAAAATTTAGAACGGATTGGCGCCATTCCCAAAGAGACCTCTACCGGTAAGAAGATTACCAATGAAGCTGCTCGAGCAGCGGCAGAGTTTTGGAACGTAACGGAGATGGACTTGCCAGTCCAAGCAGTTCTCTTCAGCGCTTTTGTGATGCAGTAAAAATCGTTCGTCTGCTGGTGAACTCCACAGGAAAATAATGGCAGATCTGGATATTAATAATTTTGAGATGAATATCAACGCTGTTGATCAGCGTGAGATGTTCGATAAATCAAAAATTATTGCACGTCGGCGTATGCCGACCTTAGAGTTGATTCATGAGCGGTTTAGCCGTGCGGTCCGCTTGACCCTCTTTAATATGATCCGCGCCCCTATTGAGGTGCAAATGCACCTGCCAGTGGTCAAGAGTTATGAGAACTTTGTAAACGAGTTTCCTGAGCGGACTAATATCAATATTGTCGGCATTCGGCCTCTTCGTGGTGTGGGCTGTTGGATTGTTGATCCCGGTGTTGTTTATATTGCGATTGATAACATGTTTGGTGGCGAGGGGCGCCTTCCGCCAAAATTAGGTTTACGAGAGTACACCGCAACCGAACTGCGGATTATTCGGCGCCTAGTCGATGCACTGCTCAGCGAATATGAAAAAGCATGGAAAGCAGTATATGAGATTAAGTTTGATTTCATGCGCCAAGAGACTAACTTTGGCTTTGCCAAGATTACCTCTCCAGGCGAGATGGTCTTGCATTCAAAATTTACAATTGAGATAAACGGTCGTCCTGGCGATGTTGATTTATGTATTCCTTTTTGGGTGCTTGAGCCGGTTAAATCGATTCTTTATAACAATATGCAAGGTTTTGCGAGTGAGCCCGATGAGCACTGGGCTAATTTATTGTCTGACCAGGTGCACGAGGCGCCTGTTACTGCTGTAGCCGTATTAGCTCGAAAGCAAATGTTGTTAGGAGAGGTTGCCTCATTATCTGTGGGTGAGATTATTCCAATTGAGATCATGGATCCGATTACAGTGTATGTCGATGGTCTACCGGTTATTCGAGGTCAGTACGGAGTAAAAAATGGACGATACTCAGTCAAGATTCAAACGATTCAGCACCCCGAAGAGTTCTTAAAGAGCCCCTTAGAAAGTGCTCGTTTAGGCCCAAGCATGATGCGCGGTGCAGAGCAGGGTGAGTTGTATGAGCAGTTTTCAGATAGTGCTGCCAATATTACTGATGGTGCCGATGCCCAATCGCTCAGCCCAGTGAATCTGGCTAATTCGCCAGTAAGCGATACAATCAATTCACTTGCCGATACTTTAGTGGCAAAAGACTAACTAGGCTTGATAGACGGAAATCAAAAAGGGGATATAAATGGCTGAAAATGACAATGATCTGGCTAAATCCCTTTCGAGCAAAGACTTGGCTGGTTCTTTGCGAAAGGCTAACTTTGCTAATTTAGAAGATGGCTCTAAACCAGGATCTGATTTCAATGAAATCGACCTTGTGATGGATGTCCCAGTTCAGGTGACTGTAGAGCTTGGACGCGCCAAGATGCAAATTCGTAATTTATTGAACCTGACTTACGGCTCTGTGATTGAGCTTGATATCTTGGCTGGTGAACCCCTTGAGATGGTTGTGAATGGCTGTTTAGTCGCGCAAGGTGAGGTGGTGATCGTAAACGATCGTTACGGTATTCGCTTAACGGATATCGTTACTCCGGCAGAGCGTCTGCGTAAAATTAATCGTTGAGTAGAGCATGAATCCTTCGCTTGGGGGCATGCTGTGGTTCTCGTTCTTCTGGTTGGGCTTAGCAGCCGCATTAATTTGGGTGGTTGCCTATTTAGTAAAGCGTGATGCTGCTACGAAGGCATCCAACCCGAATGTCAAAATCTTGGCGCAGCAATCAATCGGTCCGCGTGAACGGATTTTGGTAGTTAATGTCTTGGGTCGCATTCTAGTCTTAGGCCATTCAGCCAATCAAATCAACTTATTAACAGAATTAGCCCCAGAAGATCTTGCTAATCTCACACCCCAAACGAACCCGTTAGAGTTTTCGATCAATCTCAAACGCTTTGTAAAGAGGAAAGCTAGTTGAGCTCCAAGTCATATTCTCTATTGGCAGGCCTTTTTGCATTTCTCATCTTGCCAGAGATCGCTTGGGCACAAACTCTACCGTTGGTCACCGCAAAAGGAACTGGCGCTAATACCGTTTATGCGGTCCCAGTTGAGACACTCCTGGCTTTAACAGCGCTGAGTTTTTTGCCTGCTGCACTGATCTTGTTAACGAGCTTTACACGGATTCTAATTGTCTTCTCGCTCTTAAGGCAGGCCCTGGGGCTAACCACCATGCCACCCAATATAGTTTTAATTGGATTGTCATTCTTTCTGACACTCTTCATTATGAATCCAGTTTTTGAGAACATCTATCAAAAAGCCTATCAACCATATACTGCCGGCAAGATGAACTTTTCCCAAGCGGTTGATGTGGGTTCAGTTCCTCTTAAAGAATTCATGCTCAAGCAAACCCGTCGCGATGATTTGAACCTGTTTGCCAAAATGTATGGCAAACCCATCAATGATCGTGAGGAAGTACCGATGACGGTATTAATTCCAGCGTTTGCTATCTCTGAGATTAAAACAGGTTTTCTGATTGGATTTGTAATCTATTTACCGTTTTTGGCGATTGATTTTGCTGTTGCGAGTATTTTGACTTCACTTGGTATGGTTATGGTTTCGCCGATGATGTTTTCCTTACCCTTAAAGCTCATTATCTTTGCCTTAGCCGATGGCTGGACGCTACTTTCTTTATCTCTAGTTCAGAGTTACTTTAACTAGCCCATGGACAGCGGACTCATTATTGATTTGGTGTATCAGGCTTTGCGGATGGCCGCTTTATTAGCGGGCCCTACCTTACTGGCGCTTTTAGTGATTGGCTTAGTGTTAGGGATATTACAAGCGGCTACTTCGATTAATGAGTCAACGGTTGCCTTTGTGCCCAAATTAGTAGTGTTTGGTTTAGTGGTTCTTTTAGCTGGGCCAGTGACTCTCGCATTATTTGTTGACTATATAAAAGAATTGCTAGGGCGCATCCCCGGTCTAATTAGTTAACTATAAAAATTATTTTCGATGCTCACCATTACCGGTTTCCAGATTGAGCAATACATGTTGGTGCTAATGCTAGCAGCCGTTAGAATCTTTGGAGTATTCTTAACGGCGCCTATGTTTGCATTTCGGGCTTTACCTATGCAGTTTCGGGTTCTTCTGACCTTAGTGCTCGCTTTTTATGTATTCCCAATGGTGGGGACTGAGAATTTCCCTACGCCTGGCGGCAATATTAATTTCTTCTTTGTCATGATTGAGCTTGCGATCGGAGCGTTTATTGGTTTTATGATTCGCCTTGGATTGATGGCGGTTGATGTGGCTGCTGAATTTTTATCTTTTCAAGCTGGATTTAGTTTTGCTTCTACTTTCTTTAATGATCCACTCTTGAATTCTGGATTGGTAGGGCAATTTTTAGGCTTGGTGATGATTGCTTTATGTTTTGCTCTTAATATTCATTTATTGGTGATTGATTTAGTTCTATCTAGTTTTAAGACCTTGCCTTTTGGCGTTTGGCCTTCGCAGTGGAGTATTCAGGCTTTTGTTGGCGTATTAACTAGTTCATTTCGTTTGGGACTGATCCTCTCCATGCCTATTCTATTGGTATACATCATGTTTAATATGACCCAAGCCTTTTTGGGTAGAACAAGTCCTCAAATGAACCTGTTCTCGATAGGATTTGCAATTAGCATTCCCTTAGCGTTCTTAGTATTGGTAATTATTCTTCCAGACTTACCCGATATACTAAAGCGCTCATTAGAAGAGCCAATGAGCTTAATCAAGCAGGGGCTTGGAGTTAGAAATGCACCGCAGTAGAACTCGGCTATTTATTAGTCATAAGATGGTGCTGATGTGTGCATTAGCTAGCATTTTTTCTGTGAACGGCCAGCCCAATCCAATGCCAGAGGAGCCCAAGGTGATTATTCGGGTTGAACTAATTCCTCCTGAAAAAGAAGATCCCGTCCCGTTGAGGTCTGCTGACCTTAGCGAGTGTGTACAAAAATATCCCATGCCCCCATTAACAGACCCCTATCTCGAAGATGGCACTTTAATTTGTCAGCGTCTCATGATTCGTGGGAAGCAAATGCAATGTGAAAGCGACAAGTTGATTAATAATCGCTCTGCTCCATTTGTTACCTCAGGAACAAAGGCTGAACTAGCCAACTGGGCGCGCTGTAATGAAAAAATTAGTTCGCTTTTAGTGGGTGGCTATTATCTCCCAGGGGGTGAGATCGAACGGCGCTTACAGATTTGCAACTCGAATTTTTATGCAGACCCCGGTCAGCCACCCAAAGTTCCCAAGTACATACGGTTCATGGATTTTGTATTTGAAGATACCGGACCAACTTCAAGCGATGCACCGCTTGAAGTTGCCACCCAGCGGCTATCCGCCCCCATTAACAGTCTGGATAACACCGCTGGTCTCATGAAATGTGATTGGATGTTTACCCAGAGTCAGAGCGTTAAACCCGAGCCCATGCCGAGCTTGGCGCCCACCAAGGTGACAAAGCCACTACCCCCCAAAAAAGCGCCTGTTAAAAAGACGGCCAATTAAAGCATTGAAGAATTTATTTAACGTTTTCTCTATAAAAGCCGTAAAAGAGCCTATGTACACAATATCTTTTCCCGCCTTCGCAAAGCGCCTTGTTTTAAAAGGCATCGGTCAGTTTTCTTTAGGATTGGCCTTCATGGCTGGCGGGAGCATCGCTATTGCTGCCGAGGAGAAAGCCAAAGAGCCTAGTCCAACAACTGCACAAACGGCTAAGCCGACGATAGCCCCAGCTGCGCCCTCGATTGCGACCCCAGTATCCAAGAACCCCGCCGCCCCAGTGGCAGCAGCAAAGCCAAGTAGTAACTCCGATCAAGATATGGCCGAGGCTCTCGTTAAGAAAATTAGCAAGAGCTCGGGAGACATCGTTTTAAGAAGTAGCGATTTACCACCGCCTTACCCAGATCCCAAGGCGCAGGCGAAGCCCGAGGTAAAAGTAGAGAAAAAGGCTGAGGCAAAGCCAAAAGAGCCTCCAAAACCTGAGCCTATCATCATCATCGTAAAAGAAGAACCAGCCCCTCCACCGCCACCTGAGATCCCTTGGACCTATGTTGATGGACCGGGTGGCCCCAAAAATTGGGCTACTCTTCGCAAAGAAAACCAGTTGTGTGAGGTGGGAAAAATGCAATCTCCCATCAATATTATTACTGACAATACAGTCAAGGGTAATCTGAGTCCAATCGTATTTGAGTACCAGCCATTTCTTTTATCTCTGCTGGATAACGGACGTTCTGTTGAAGTATCGGGTAGAGCTAATAACAATATTGTGCTGAATGAAAAAAAGTATCGCTTGGTTGCAATTCACTTTCACAAGCCTAGCGAGGAAGCTTTTAATGGGGAGCGTGCGGAGATGTCGGCGCACTTAGTGCATGAGCATTATGACGGTAGTAAGGTTATTGTCGCAGTGCTCATGGGTTCGTCTTCTAGACTGTTTGATGGAGTTCCCGAAAAAAAGTGGTGGAATAATGCCACCCAGGATAATCCTTTATTTCAGATTGTCTTAAGCCATGTCCCCTTGGTGCGAAATCAAGTTGCCTCCCCTCGGAATGTTGCCATCAATCCCCTGCAGCTTCTGCCAGAGGACCGCACTTACTATACTTACATGGGTTCATTAACTGAACCACCCTGTACCGAGGGGGTCACCTGGATTATTATGAAGACCCCACTTTTGGTCACTCCACAACAGATCCACAGCTTTGGGCAAATTCATAACAATAATGTTAGACCCCTGCAACCTCAGGGCGATCGGATCGTCAAAGAGATTCGTTAGATTAGAAACGTTCCCAATCCGGCAAAAATTACCGGATTGGCTAGCCTATCAAATAATAGAGGCAGTATATCTGCCTAGTGGGCCCAGAATTACCCCTACTAAATTAATAAATACCCATTTAAATCATATACTTATTAATGTTGGCACAGCTCTTGCTTAATACTGACTGAGAAATTGACTTTTGGCATTTGCCAAATGTGAGTTTTAAGGAAAGTACGATGAACGCTGTTCCAAAATACGATTCTTTGATTTTTAACGAAGCTGCGCTGAAGTTGCGTACGCATCGTCAAGAGATCTTAGCCAATAACCTAGCAAACTCCGATACTCCGGGGTTCAAGGCTAGGGACATTGACTTTGCTAAAAACTTAGAGGAGCAGCTAAGTGGTAAGGCCCGCTCTCCGAACTCCATTCTCCTCGCAACAACCCACCTGGCCCATATATCTATTAAACCCAGTCCAGACGATCCAAATTTGCTGTATCGAATTCCAAGCCAACCATCGATGGATGGCAATAGCGTGGATAGCGATGTTGAGTTAAGTCAATTTACTAAAAATTCAGTTTTTACAGAGGCCGCACTCACCTTTTTAGGCGGCACGATCCGTAGTCGGATGTCAGCAATTACAGGGCAGCCCTCATGAGCCTTTTATCTTCATTTGATATTGGCGCTACAGGCCTTAGTGCCCAAGCACTACGCTTGAATCTGACCGCATCGAATATTGCTAACGTAGAAAGCGTATCGGGACCAGATGGCCGCACGTATCGGGCTAGGCATGTTGAATTTAGTGCTATTAACAAGCCCAACGCCCCCGGGGCTGGAGTGGCGGTTACCAAAATCTACGAGAGCGACTCACCATTGCGTCGCCAATATAGTCCAGGCCACCCCAAAGCCGACGCA
>Ga0214921_10007519_pt1 | contig 14489 bp, 20 predicted proteins | sample LL1505_MetaG_FD_177992 | JGI IMG/M metagenome (GOLD analysis project Ga0214921, IMG submission 177992) | Freshwater microbial communities from Lake Lanier, Atlanta, Georgia, United States - LL-1505 | ecosystem: Environmental > Aquatic > Freshwater > Lake | place: USA: Georgia | collected... | reverse complement strand
CGTCAGTTAGAAGGTGATTACTTAACTAAGTGGGATGAAGATTCTTATCATGTGGTTCATTATGTGGATGGTCGGGTTGAAAAAACTTTGGTTAATAGTAAGCGACCTTCTGTCATGTTGAAGCATATTGAGCAAGTGTTTAATGATTGGGGTTTAGAATTAAATGAAAAAGCGATGAAAGAGTTGTCTAGAAAAGAAAAAACAAGTCTTTCTACTAGATTAATTTTTGGCAATTCTTGGATTACGGTTTATATGAATGATATTCACAAAGATATGATATCTGATGATGCTTTTGGTCGTTGGTATACTTATAAAGATGGTGTGTTAGAAGTTGGACATCAACTAGTAAAGTTAGAAGAGTGGATTGCTCAACGTATTATAAGAGAGGCGAAAAAATATCCGAGTGATATACAACTTCAGCGTTCAGTTAAACTAAAATCAATATGCATTTAAACGAAACAAATCAATTTATAAAGGACAACTTACAGAATATTATTGATGGTAAGTTTGATGATAAGTTTTCACCGGAACAAATAAAGATGATGTTAGAAATGTCATTTTTATATAATCACATTCGTTTTGAAATTGACGCTATTGTATTTGAGTATAATGGTGTTACTTTTAAAGTTTCTGGTATTAATGATATGATACACTCTATGCCTTATCCGATGGCTGAAGATGAAATACTTTCTATTATAAGAAACGATAGTGTATTTAAGTCGGCTTATGTTTCTTTCTTGAGAGATAAAAAGATAGAAGATATTTTAAAATAGTTGATTATTTGAAAGTTATAAACTATATTTGTAAAAATTAATAAAAAAAGATATGATTAACGAAAAAATTCAAGAAATTTCAGAAAAATTGAAAAAAGCACTTAAAGTAATGTTTAATTATTCACTCATTATTTTAGGTATGTCAGTGTTTTTCACACTTGGATATTACTACAAAGATTTGAAATCTTATGCGAATCGTAGTAAACCAAAGCATATAAAGCGTAGTGAGGTTACGATTGCTATTGATGAAAAGTCAAATTTTATGATTATTGCTAACAACGATGGTACTTATACCTTGATGGATGATAGCATTGGTCGTGCTATTTTTGATATTTATGCTAAAAACATCTGGAGTCAGCACCAACCTGCTGTCACAACAAAATAAATATGTCTATTAGAAATAATTTAATATTAATTACTTTACTTATTATCACAGGTGTTTTAACTTGTGGTTATCTATTACAACGTGAGCATGCCAGGTTTGAAATGGCGATTGTTTCTTTAGGAGACTCGTCAAATTCACCGGCATGTTTACAGATGTATAACATTATTGAGCGCAAGTCAAAAGAGTATAACATTCCTAAGTATATTCTATACAATGTTGCTTATTTAGAAACAAGGTATCAAGGTCCGTTTGATTGGTCTTATAATCCTGGATTAGTATCATCTGCTGGTGCTCAAGGTCCTATGCAGATTATTACCAGGTATGCTCATCATTATGCGGGTCGTGTTGTTTCTTCTAGAGAGTTAAGAACTAACATTGAATTGAATGTTAATGTTAGTTGTAGGATGTTAAAGAATTTGTATAAGACTTATGGTAGGTGGGATTTGGCTTTAGGATATTATAATACTGGATATCCTCAAGTTAATGAGTATGCTTCGTATGGTTCTTCTAACAAGAACTACAAGAATAAATGGTATAAACCAGATTTTTAGTTTGGTTAATTCGGTGGAATTGTTTATATTTGTATAATTAATCACTACAAATAAAGAAAATATATGTTTACAATTAATCAAAGATTTGAATTTTTAAACCAACTTGCCAATATGGTTATTGCTGGTGATACACCATCATTAATTGTTACTGGCGAAGGTGGTTTAGGTAAAACTCACGCTATCACACAGGCAATACAAGCATCAGATTTATGTTCTGATGATTATGTAGTTATTAAAGGTTATTCTACAGCTCGTGGTTTGTATAATGCTTTGTATGATAATAACAGTCGTTTGATTATCTATGATGATTGTGATTCTATCTTAGAAGATAAGGTGGCTTTGAATATTTTGAAGTCTGCTTTAGACTCTTATGAAAGACGTACAATTACTTGGGCGGCTCGTATGAATCGTAATGACGAGTATCCTCAACAATTTGATTTTACAGGTCGTATCATCTTTATTTCTAACAAGTCAAAAGAAAGTATGAATGATGCTTTGCTTAGTCGTAGTTTGACTGTTGACTTGACTATGACTCCTGATGATAAGATTACTCGTATGAGTTCTATTTTGGCGAACATTATGCCAGAGTATGATATCTTGGCTAAAACTGATGCTCTCAACTTTTTGAGCAGTGTTAAAGATGAAGTTAATCTTAACATTCGTATGTTGATTATGGTAACTAAAATGCGTGCTGCTTACGCTGATAACTGGGTAGATATGGCTAATTATATGATTAAAGGCTAATGAGTACATTTGGTAAAAAAGCGTTAATATGGTGGGATTATCACACTCGTGATAGGACCGCCTTATTGCGTTTTAATTCTACACCAAAACAATTGCAACTACAAATCTTAGAGAAGTGGTATCCAATTGGCTCTATGGTTGGTTTAGGTGATGGTAAGTATAATTATAAGATTGTTGAGTATGTTCAACACTTGGCTTATTGGCATGTTAAAGTTGAATTGATAGCTGATGGTAGTCTTATGAATAAAATGAGTTCTACTCGTAATCCATTGGGTTTGTATTTGAATCCTGATACTGAAAAAATGTTAAAACGTCAATATAAATTAGATAGACTTTTATGATAAAAGTTGCAATGAATATAGGTGGTGGTAGTGGGGTTTATAATAACATTCCGATGTTTTATGAGTTTCAATCTACAAGAGAGTTTACAGATTTTATTCGTGATCAAATGTTTAATATCATTCTTTGGTCACATGCGAATCATGGTATAAAGTCTAACTTATGGTTGGGTGTTCATATTGAAGAAGATGTTAGTGATGAAGATTCATATGAGTGGGATTTTATTATAAATTGTAAAAACATTCGTGAGTTTAAGCAATATGAGAAAATGACAAGAGAAGAGATTGATGCTTTGAAATCCGAAAGAGATAGAGACATAAAGTTAAATGATATATTAAATGAATAAAGATCAAATCCACAAGTTATTACTTGATGTTTTTTCAGAGTTTGAAGTTAAACTAGTTGACAAGTCTACCTGGATTAAAATATTAATTGGTAGAGATTTAGAAGTTTATACTTACAGTGGTTATCCTGATAAGGATGATAATGTTTGGTATTTCAATACTTATTATGACGGTCATTCTAAGGAAACTTTGATACCTAAAACTAACACGGTTGAGTTTGTACAAGCATACAAGGATGTTTTCTTAGATATTATTAGATCAAAAGAGATTATAGAATCTGTTAATCAAAGATTAATGTTGATTGGTACGGTTGAGACAATTCGTGATAAAAAAATTAGTAATATTATAGATTATGATTAATAGATTAAATGATGGTGATGTCTTGAAACTTGTACCAAGAATAGACAGTAACGGCAATGTTAAGTGGATTACTGAGGTTAGTTGTATTAGTGCTACTATTGATACTGGTGCTTCAATTCCTTATCCAACTACAATATATGACTTGGAAAATAAGTGGGCTCGTAAGTTAACCTTAGAGGGTAATATGACTGGTGTTAAGTCTACTTATGCAAAAAGATATTATGCGAATACGTTAACTAAAAATGGTGATATTAAGGTTATTTCCTTTGGTGCACGAATAATGAAGATTATAACTGAAAATCCGCAGTTGTTAGAACTTAGGTCAAACTGGCACTTGAATATAAAAGTTGAACTTGTTCAATCAAATATTCCTTCTTTTGATAAATCACATCCAGTTGAAGCCGGTTGGTTTTGTCCTGTTGATGATTTGAATTCAAAAGAAGAGTGGTTGACTTTTCTTAAAAAGAATCAACCGGATTTAGAGTCTTATTTAAAAGAAAGAGATATTTACAGTAGAAAAAATGAACTAATAAAGATTTTTGGAGGTGATTTAATTTCTGAAATAATTTCCAAAGAAAGAAATGAAAAATTAAATAAGTTAGGTATATAAATTATTTTACTATTTTACTTAATATATAGCATATGATACTTCGTAGATTGTATATTAAGTTTAAGATATGGAGAATACAATCTCAGATTAAAGATATTGCCTCTGAAACAAATCTATTCTGGGTTAGTTTAGTTTCATTGAATGTGAAACATGATGCTAAGATGGATGTTGATAAGATGTTTAATATATTTGTAGCCAAGCAAGTAGAAAAGAAAAAAAATCTACTAAAAGAGTTGAAAAGGTTACAAAATATTCTGAATGACCTTTGAATTTCTAATTATTTTTCGTATATTTGAATAACAAATAAGATAAATCATGTTGTTCAACTTAATCGCTACACTAGTCATTACTTACAGTTTGTATAACTCATACAAAGATTTTCGTAAGGATTCATCAGTTTTAAGAAATGCTTACTTAACTCGTCCACTTGATTTTCTTTGGGCTTTGTTAATGGTTATCGGTGTTTTTACATCAGTTGGTGTTTTAGCGAGTATCGGTTTACCTAAGTTTATGACTTGGTCTTGGTTTAGTATTTTTAGTAGTGATACTGCTAACTCAAGTGGTAATATCATCACCGTTCCTTTCAAAAGTGGTTCACTTGTTGTTATGAGTGTTTTTTGGTTATTATTGAGTTTGGCTTTGCCTTACTTGGCTAAGAGTGAAGAAGAAACCTTCCGTAGTATGGTTTTCACTACAAAAGATAGAATAATCACTAATATTAAGTTTGGTTTAGTTCACATGGTTGTTGGTGTGCCTTTGTTTGTTTCTTTGATTTTAGCGGTTTGTGGTTATATCTTTTCTATTTTTTATGTAAATGCTTTTAGTAAAGCGGCTAAGGTTAATGCTGAAACAGCTGATGATGTGGCTATTAGAACTTCTACTTCTGTTCACGCTAAGTATAATTTTATTATCATTACAATTCTTGCCTTGATTTCTATACTAACTATTTTGAAATAATGAAAAGCCTACGAAAGTAGGTTTTTTTATTATAAACTTGGCTACTAAATTTTTATATAAAAAAGAAAAGAATAAAAATGAGTAGAAAAGATGTTAAGATAATTCAAGTTAGTTCTGAACCTAATGTTCAAAGAGAGGTTCGTTCTTTTAATTCGTTATCTAAATTAGGCTACCGATATATTAGGATTGTCAATCCAAGATATATGGAATACCCACCAACACACAATGTTATTGATGGTAGAAAAGATTGGATTTTAGGAATTACAAAAGATCCAAATCTTTGGGGATTGACATCTGGTCATTACGGAGCTTGGCAGGGCCACTTGTCGGCTATTTTATCTTCTTTTGTTGACTCTGATTATACTTTAATTTGTGAGTGTGATTGTTTAGTAACAGTTGATGCTCAATTTTTTCGTGAAAGAGTTGATGAAGCCATTAACCTTTTAGAAAATTCTAATTATAAAATAGTTAGATTTGAGGCACCTAATCATCAAGTTGAATTTACTGAAAAGCTAACTGATAATTTATGGTCAGCAAATATGAACACGTTAGGTCATTGTTATTTAATTAGTTCTAAACATAGAAATTTTTGGTTAGATAGATTGGATAATGTTGGTTGGCATACACCAGATTGGTGGTTAAACTTTGCCTTTGAAAGAGCCGGTGAAAGAATGCCAGTATTCAAAGATATGATATTAACAGGACAAGCAGAAGGTTTATCAATAATTGATAACGTTGTTAGACCCGATAGAACACATGGAGTAGATGGATAATAGAGTATTTATAACATTTGCGGCAGGCGATCTTTATCAAAGGTTGTCGGAAGTTTTACAAGAAAGTATTAACACCTTCTCAAAATATAAATTAATTATTTATAAACCTGAGGATTTTGATATTAAGTGGGAGCCAGAGTCTTGGCAAAGTGCTTATGTCTATATCTATAAAGTTCTTTCATGTATAAAAGCATTAGAACTTTATGACGAAGTAGTTTGGCTTGATAATGATATTGTTGTTACCTGTAATATTGATAATATTTGGAATAATCAGGTTGATAACTATCCTCTTTTACCAAATGAAAGATTTAACAATTTTGAAATTTGGCCCAGTGCAAAACCAAACTACCAAGATGTTAACTTTTTATCAGAGGCTAAACAAAGAATAGGTGTTGTAAATAATGATTTTAACAATTCTTATCTACAAGCTTGTTGTATGTCGTTTAATAAAAACTGTATAGACTTTTTTAAAGAGGTTTTACATTATTATCAAAATTTTGACAGTACTGCTTACCCATATGGTGATGAAAGTATTATCAATTGTATGATATGGAGAGATAAGTTAGTTAATAACTTAGGTGATGTTTTTTTATGTACTCATTACTTTAGTCCTTATACAATACAAGCGGCTTTGAATTCAAAATCATCAGAAGAGTATATTAATGTTTTTGATAATAACTACCGTATTTTGGAAAATGAAGATACATTTATTTTATCACACGGTTGGACTTTAGCGAGACACAATAGAATTGTAATGATAGATAATAACTATGATAATTTGTTATTTTTACATGGTAGTAAATCTCCTGATTTACACAGAGAATACTTAAACTGTGTTAAATAAAAAAAGCCTTTCAATTGAAAGGCTTTTTTTATAATTTACTCATTAATGTTTTAATTCTTTGTAGTGATGATATTAATGAATCTGGATTTATATAATAATCATCTATAAGATAATCATATGCTCTGTTAGTTCTTTCAGAAGATATATTATCAACAACATATCCAAAGAATCTTGAAGCACCATATCTATCAGATTTTAATACATTTCTCATAGAGCTAACTTTCTGTGCAACAACTTCAAAGTCTTCAATACTATCAACTTGATAGTTGTTTAAGTTATCATAGATAGCTTCACTTATTTCAGATAAAAGATCAAATATTATGAAATACTTCTCATCTTTATTTTCAGATTTGAGTCTTGTTTTTATTTCTTTTAATACATCATTACACTTATTAGACTTCTTCATACCTATTTTGAAAAGTTCTTGAGATCTATCTGAAATTTGCTCAATTATAGATTCCTTATTGTAATCTTCATCAGTCGTCATTAATCTTAGGTAATCATTAATTGTATTAGTGAATCTGTTATAAATATCTGTTGTATAAATAACAAATATAGCACCTCTTTTACCACCTAAAGATCTAGTAATTAATTTATTACAGTTACTAATATCTTTAGTTATATCAAGGTTTTGAGAAATTGTATTTATATATCTCTCAATGTTTCTTTTTCTTATTTCTTCATCTGATTGAGAAGGATCTAATTTTGAACCTTTTTTAGCCATTTCTCTTGATGATTCTATATCAGACTTAGTTTCAAATTCTGATTTCTTTAATTTACCATAGTCAAATACAATACCAAAGTGAGCATCTTTAATTAATTCCTCTACATTAGTAGAAGATGCTTGAACACCACTATAATTAAAGTTACAAGCTACGTTCCAAGTTAATGGATCAGCTTCTTCTTCTACTTCTTTTTTAGATTTACTTTTTGGCACTGCTATATACATATCTCTATATTCATTACTACCTAAAGACCAAGAGTGTCTACCAAACCTCTGCCAAACTCTTGAACTAATGTTATTAGGTGATGATCCAGATGCATTATCATTATTTTGAATAGCATAGTATCTAGAACCATCTTTAATAATATAAGCTATCATTTGCGAACCATTTATAGTTAACTTAACGGTCTCACCACCATTCAATGAGCTTAAATTATCAACTCTATCACCTATTGTATAATCCGACATTCTATGAGATATAGTACCTGAAGCTAATTTCTGAACACCTCTTATCAAACCATCTACCATTGTAGTAGCAATATATTTACCTTCAGCGGTAAACCAGAATTTAAGAAGTTTTAATTCAGATTTCTTTGGTTTAACACCAGTTCCGTTACAAACAGGACAAACAACTTCTCTTGACCTAGCACCCCATTTTCTTTTAATTTTACCTTTTTCACACTTAGCACCTTCAACAGCGTACTGAGGAAATTCTCTTGCTGATGTTGCTTCACAAGGCTCATCACCTGTCATAGCCGCGGCTTTAAGAGCTTTCTTAAATGGTAAGTAATCAAAGTAATCATCACTTAATTTTGATAAAGGATAATCAATTGCTGTACACATTTTCTTAATTTGGTTTAAGAACTTTTCTCTATCATTTGGGTCTTTGACGTATCCTAATGTTTTGCTGAGAACTTTTGAATCAAAAGCCTCAAATAATTGAATGTATTTTAAATTGTTTTTCATATTACTGGACCTACGATTTCTACTTTTATACCACGTTTTCTAACTTGGTTAATTTGTTCTTTACTTTCTTTGTCTTTAACTAAGTCACCTGAAATAATAAGTTTCTTAATTCCAAGATTTTCAGTCAAGTCTTTTAACTCAGCAAAGGTATCTAATGTATAAATTACTTGTAATTCTTCTAAGTTTTTGAATTGTGAGAAAGAAAGTTCACCTGTTAAATCACAACTTATAATTTGTAACTTTTTAATATTAGGATTTATAGTGTTCATTTCTGTTAAAACAGATGTATCAAGTTTACATTTATCAAATGCAATAGAATCTGTTTTTAATTTATCAAAGTTAGAAACATTGTTTATTTGTAAATATTTGAATTTAATCCAATCTGGTGTTAAGCTCATCTTCATTAAATCTTCAGGAATGTCTGTAGTTTCAATAATAAGTTCTTTTATCTTAGCATCTGGGGCAATTTTAACCTTAGACCAGTCATGCATTCTATTTAAGTAAAGAGTTTTAGTGTTTCTACCGATGTAAGGTTTTCTTTCTAATCTTAGTCTATCCATGTAAGGATCTCTTATTTTATCGTCTACATCAACATCAGGTGTAAAGATATAAGTAACACTATTTCTATCATCAACTGTTTGCTTATTATCAGTGTATTTTTCTAACATTTCATTGAATACATCTTTCATTCTATCAGGATAAGCCCTATCAAAAAATATTTTACTTGGTTCTTGTTCATCAAATGTTTCAATGTTTCTTATCATCATTCTTGAAAGTGGAAGTTGATCAGATATTTTTTCATTATCCCAGAAAATTGGAGTTTCAAATGTTAAAAAGGCTGGTATAGAGTTAGGATCAAATACATTACCCAAAACTTGGTCTCTATAACCACCACCATATAAATGTTGACAAGAAGCATAGAATTTAGAAATAGACATGTTTAAGATGTCTTTTGGATTATGACTAATTGAGATATAAAGGTCTTTATTAAAGATTTCAAAATCAACTTTATATTCACGATTTTCATCAATCTTAGCCATACTTCTTAGATTACTGATATTTCCACTATTAAAGTTTGATGTTACTCTATCTTCTGGAAAACATCTATTAAAATCATCAACAAAAGTGTTGATATTAGTTAGGTTAGTAGTGAACATTAACTCACCTTTTTCTTTAGTAGTTTTAATCATATTACCAGCTTCATCTCTAACTGGTCTACCATTCTCATCTTTTTGAATTATTTCAGTAGCCATTGTTTCAGATACAGAGATTTTTCTAAAAACAGGCTCATATATAATTACTATTTGGTCTATTGTTGGATTTTTAACATTAAAGTCTTTCATTATGACTTTATAACTTTCTTGACTAATCAAGTCTAAATTAATTGATTGAGCAATTGCTGCTGCAAATTTATCATTCAAACCTGTGAAGATATTATAAACTTCAGTCATGTCACAATCAAAGAATTTACCTAAGACTTTCATCTTATCTTCATTCTCAAGTTTCCATTTACCTTGTTTGATTTTGTCTGTAGGTGTTACTTCTTCATAGTCAAGAAATCTTTCACCCCAAGTTTTTGATACTTCCTTTGCTTGTCTCGGAAATATCACATCACGAAGCTTTGCTTCGTTTAAGAACTTTTCTCTGTTTTTAATCCATTTCATAATAATTTATATATTAAATTTATTTTGGTAAAATCCAATTTCTGTATATATTAAAAACTAAACATTCAAAGTTTTTTTTATATAAAAAAGAAAAATATTTTTATGAATAGAAATTACAAAAAAGTCGGATGGATATTTTTATCTACCATTCTGCTTACCATTGGTGTATCACTTTTTATGTTTAATTCTTGTAATAATATAGGTGGATCTCGTTATGTTAGAAAGAATGCTAACTCTCCTGAGGCTCAATCTGATATTGAAGCAATGAATAAAGCCTTGTCTATTATGAGACAAAAGAACTGTACAGACCCATTAAGTTGGTATTATCAAGGAGCAGTTCATTGGATTCCAGATTCAATTCCTAATAACTCACTTTGTGAATCTTATCACGGTGTTAGTGATTTAAGAACTGCTTGGGATAACTGTACACACTCACCAACAGGTAAAGAAAAAATACATTTCTTAGTATGGCATAGACTTTATATCTGGCACTTTGAAAAGATTGTAAGAAAATTATCTGGTAAGAAAGATTTTGCTCTTCCTTATTGGGGCTACACAAATAATAACGATTATGATAAAGTAATGCCTAAGTTATTTAGAGATTCAAAATCATTTGGTCACTCCGGGAACGCATTATATGAATCTTGTAGATATGATAGCTTAAACCAAGGACAACCTTTAACTGGTGAGATTGAGAGAGCTGTTGATTTAACAAAACTAATGACATATAAAGACTACCATACTTTCTGTATGAACATCAATGCCGCACCTCACGGAGCAATGCATGATTACATCGGTGCTGGTAATGATACAACAGGAACACTTCAATTCAAAAATCCTATTACTGGTACTATTACTAATACAGGTTTGATGGGTTGGGTTCCAACAGCTGGTTTTGATCCTATCTTTTGGTTACATCACTCTAATATTGATAGAGTATGGCAACAATGGACAAACTCGGAAAATGGACAAATGATTACTCTTGAAGAGTTGAAGTCTGTTGAGTGGCCCTATGTTTTCTTTGATGAAAACGGTAGCAAAGTAGAGTATACTATGGAAGAAGTTATCAAAATCATTTACGATATGGATTATGACTTTGATGATACAAAGGTAAAGCCTATTGAAAATCCTACTTTAGTTCAAACAACAATTGTTAAGGAACTTGCTAATCAAAGCACTAAAAAATCAGTTAATGGTTCAGTAACTAAGTTTTCTATTGGAAAAAACAACTTATTAAACTCATCTGTAAAAACATTTAATAGAGTTTACATGGAAGTAACTGTTTCATTTACAGATGTTCCAAGAGGTGTATATGAAATATACTTGAATAATCCTAATGATGTCTATTCAACAAGTGGTCAAAACTTTGTAGGATTTATGAATTTCTTCGGATTTGATTCTAAAACACAAAGTAAATCTTGTAGAGAAGGATGTTGCACTCCTCTTAATTCAGATGGTAGACCTTATACTATATTCTACTATGAGTTAGATCCAAAAGAGGTTAACGGAAATTACAACATTAGTGTTTATAAACATAACCGATTATCAAATGATTTGGTAATTGAGAATGTTAGAATTACCGGACGATAATTATAATTGTTTTTTTAAGAAAAACCCTTTGAAATTTCAAAGGGTTTTTTTATTTTTGCAAGATATTATATGGAACTAAATCAAAAAACACTTGAACGAATAGTTTATAACGCTGTCGCTAATGATACGGACTTTCGCAAAATTTTAGTCGGTAACTTTTTCCCATACAAAAGTTATAGAACAGAAGTAAGCATACACCGTGTTAAAGATTCCGAAACATCTGATGGTTATATTGATATTAACTTTAAGGCAGTATACCATAATATGGATAGTGACTATAATAAACCCAAGACCGTTGATAAGTATGGTGCTTTAACTATAAACAAATTATTATATACTCAATATAACAGAGAACTAACACTTCAAGAAATGGCAATTACACAAGAAGATAAAATCAGAAAATCATTAAATGAATACTTAGAGTTTGACTCTGATGAATTATTTAGGAGTAAATTTAATATAGTTAGAATATTTGGCGGTGCTATTCGTGACATCATTGCCGGTCAAGAAATCAATGATGTTGATATTCTTTGCGGCTCTAAAGCAATTAAATATATTGAAATGATTCTTGAGAAGAATGGTTATCAGTATATGGAAATGCTTAATGGTAAAGACCTTCAAGAAATGTATTCTGATATTCATGTTATTAACGAGCCAAATACTTGGATTAAAGGCAAAAAGATTGTTCAATTAATCAGACCTTCTTTAGGTTTTCAAGGAAAAGATGAAAGTGTTTACCGTCAAGGATTTAAAGATTTGATTTCAAATGTTGATTTAAGCTGTTGTGGTGTTTCTTATGATGGTGATAACCTTTATGAAGATTATCCGAATGCGATTGTTCATTGTCAGAGTAAAGTATTTTCATCTAATTCTCGGGCTAAAATGTATTCCAATAAAAGAATTCATCACAGAAAAGCTAAGTTAGAAAGCAGAGGATGGACAGAGATTGAAAATAAATTAGACTTGAACAGAGATTTAAAAATAAATAATATTTTAGATTTAGAATCTATTTTAGAAAAAAATAAAATTGAAAGTGTTTATGGTTGTTAAGATTGTAAATTGGTTCAAAAACTTATTTAAGTCAAAGCCTACTAAGGTTAAGAGACGTTTTATATCTGATGATGAATTCAACTCAATTAAAAAAGGAAGAGAAGACAAACTAAACAAAATCTTAGACAAGATAGCAAAACAAGGATATGAAAGTCTTTCTATTCATGAAAAGAATTTTTTAGATAATTATAGTAGAAATAAATAATGGCATTAACTTGTCCAAATTGTGATAAAATAAATAAGTGCGATTGCAAAAGTTGTAATCCAGATAATAAAGCAACAGATTTAGTTATAATTCTTGAGGATGAGCAACTATACCAGTGCTGTTTTTGTTATCATAAGTTTAATGAACAAGATTCATTAGATTATGAATGGGATAAAATGATTAGTGATTTTGCTAAAAAAGCGACACCAGAGAAGTGTTTAGACTGGATATCGTTAGTACATAATCAAAGAAAAGCTTTAGAAGAAGAGGTTGGAATAGGTGAGTTTGGCTTTGAGCAAGCATTTAGAGTTCACTTCAATATGAGCTGGGATAGTTGTGATAGAGAAACATTTAAGAAGTTAAAAAGAGATATAACCATTAAAAATATAATAGAAAACTAAAATAAATAATATGAAATATACAATTGAAGTACACGGAAAAGGCGCAGAAGCTTTTATTCACAAGTTGACGGAAGACCAGTACGAACAACTACAAGATGGTGGCGTTGAGGATGACGCTATGGATACTGATGAAATCAGTGAAGTTTTAGGATGTGATTTCTTAGAAACTGAAGAAATTGTAACTGGTATTTATCCAGGCTCTGATAATATTCAGATTATTGTTAAAGATGAATCTGGTGAAGTTGTTTGGGAGTCTGATGAGGAATTTGAATTTGAAGAGTATGTTGATGATTATAAATTCAACGATGGTAATTATTTTTCAGCTGAGGACTACCAAAAAGGAAACTTCTTTAACTATGTTTTAGAAACAGAAGAAGAATTTGATCCAACTTTATTAATAGCAGAAACTGTGGAGCTACTTGATGGTCGTTCTGATTTAATAATTGATATTAATTATAGAGACCATGAAATGGAAAAAGACTACGGTGATACTACATCAAAAGGATTTACTTATATGTTAAACTAAATAAAAAACCCACTCAAATGAGTGGGTTTTTTGTATCAAGTGTGTTTAATTAGTTAACACTCTTACTTAAATCAGAGCCAGCTTTGAAGCGTGCAACTGTTTTAGCAGAGATATTAATAACTTCACCAGTCTTAGGGTTACGACCTTTACGAGCATCTCTTTGAGAAGTTGTGAAAGTACCAAAACCTACAAGTGTAACTTTCTCACCTTTTGAAAGCGATTCGGTAACAGCTGCAACGAAAGCATCAATAGCTTCGTTAGACTTTGACTTTGATAGACCTGTTTGTTTAGCTATCGAGTTTACTAAATCTGTCTTGTTCATGTCCAGTTTATTTTTTTATTACGGAGAACCTTTGTTTACCGTATGTTTGTTATACATATAAGCAGGACCGAAGTTTTAAAAAGTTTAGTAAAACTCAAAAAAATTTAAATAAATTTTTCCACATAAGTACACACTTCGCCTATTTCAAATCCTTTTTCAACAAGAAGTGGTAAACTTGAATCTTTACACCAAGCATAAACAAGGTGACCTTTGTAGTTCTCATTAACATAGTTCCATCTAGTGTCCCATAGACTTCTATAAATTCCTTTTCTTCTGTGATTAGGACATACCCAGGCATCTAAGAATTTAATCTTATTATCATTCTCTATTTTCATATAAATATGACCAACAACTTCTTCTC
>Ga0214921_10007517_pt1 | contig 14491 bp, 11 predicted proteins | sample LL1505_MetaG_FD_177992 | JGI IMG/M metagenome (GOLD analysis project Ga0214921, IMG submission 177992) | Freshwater microbial communities from Lake Lanier, Atlanta, Georgia, United States - LL-1505 | ecosystem: Environmental > Aquatic > Freshwater > Lake | place: USA: Georgia | collected... | reverse complement strand
AATTGAAAATATAATTTCCCGAATTGGTGGCAACGGCACCAGCTGCACCGTTTGCCACGGCAAAAAGTCCACCGCCCGTGGGTCCACCACTGTTCGTAGTGGCATTGACACTATTGGTTGTCCAATTGGTATTCGATGTGCTCCACGTACCGTTGCCTCCCTCTCCAGTTGTCGTTCCATTGGGATCGAAGTAGGCGTTGGTTTGGGCGCGTAGAGATTTGGCGCTTAAAAGAATTACCACTGCGGTCGCAAGAAAAATCAGGAAGTTTCCTTTTCGATAATTGGCAAGTGCCATGGATACATCTGCGTTGGATGTGTATTTATTTTTGTTCATGGTTTTTTTCCAATCTAGTTTTTGACGAACTTCCGTATCTCAAAAAAGGGCAACTCCATCCGAATGGAATATATGTTTTTTAGCCCCTTAGAGAGAGTACGGTGTGACCCCATAGGATTTGCTAATATGAATATGCTATTATCTATATTAAACAACCCCTTGATTCATGCTCACATTTGCATGATTTTCATAATTCTTAATTGCTATTTGACAGAAAAGTGTCATTTACAATGCTCAAATGTGCATGGTCTATAGCCTGTATGTCATATTGATAAGCCGATAAAGACATATTCAATCCAACGATTATGGATGGAAATTCAAAACGGGTAACTCTTAGCGATGTAGCCAAGGAGGCCGGAGTCCACCATTCCACTGTCTCCCGTTGTATTAAAAACCACCCGGGAATCCCGGAAAAGACCCGGCAAAAGGTCTTGGCCGTGGTTAAGAGACTCAAATACGTACCCGATCCACACCTTTCCGCCCTGGCCTTCTACAAAAACTCCCAACGCCCCGCAGGTTTCCTGGCCAACTTTGCCTGGATCACCAACTTTCCCAAGGAAGAGGGATGGAGGGATAACCCCCACTTTCCCTTCTATTACGAAGGGGCCAAAACCCGTGCGGCCGAGCTGGGGTACGGACTCGATACCCTCTGGCTTCCCGGGATCCTCGCATCGGGCAAATCCCCCTCCCAAGTCCTCCGCAACCGATCAATCCGAGGACTTCTCTTCCCTCCCCAACCGGGGCCAAACACCTCCCTCAAACTGGAGTGGGATGACTTCAGCGTGGTCTCCTTCGGCTTCACCCTGACCCAACCTTCCATCCACAATGTCGCGCTCGATCACTTCCGCTCCATCCAGAACCTAATGAAAAAAGTCCACGAGCTGGGGTACCGGAAACCCCGACTCATCCTCTCTCATGATTCCGACCTACGGGTCTCCTCGGCGTGGTCGGCCGGCTTTACCACCAGCCTACGTCAATTCGGCCTCATTCCATCCGACCCCGTTTTTTTGAACTCTCCCAATTTCTCGGAATTTCTGGCCTGCATCAAAAAAACCAAGCCCGATGTGATTCTCACCACCCGCGGTTGGGCGACACTAGCCCGGGAACACCTTCCCACGAACGGCCTCCATGTCCCGGGGGATATTGGAATCGCCGCGATCAACCTCACTCCCGCCGACCACGGCATGAACGGTATCGTGGAAAATGGTCGTCTGATCGGCCGACATGCCGTCGACATGCTCACTGCCATGCTGCAACGGGGGGAGACCGGAATTCCGGAAAACGTCAAACACCTGATCACGGAGGGGGAAATCCGAAACGGGGCGACCCTCCGGAATCTTTCCAAGAAAACGCCCTCCAAAAATTAGCCTCTTCCGGGACTTTTCCTGCTCTGCCGCTTGGGCAGACTGCCTCTAACCCGTGAAGCTTGTCCCATCCCTCTTTTTGGCGGCTCTTGGATTCCACAGCCTACTGAGAGCCGAATCCCCCTTCTCCCCATCCACCAAAGTGGAGTTTCGTGGGGATGTCTCCTTCCTTGCCCCCGGGCGGTCAGAAACCCTCGATCTCTATCTTCCCAAGAACCGAAAGGACGGGGAGAAAAGCTCCGCCGTGCTTCTCATCCACGGAGGCGGTTGGAAGGAAGGAGACAAGCGCCAACCCCGTGAAATCGAATTCGGCACCACCTTGGCCGAAAACGGCTACGTCGCCGCCAGCGTAAATTATGCCCTCCGCTCCGCCGGCAAATTTCCGATCAACCTGCAAGACTGTAAGAACGGCGTCCGATATCTACGGGCCCACGCGGACGAACTAGGGATCGATCCAAACCGGATTGCCGTCATGGGCGGTTCCGCTGGGGGCCATCTCTCGCTCATGGTTGCCTATACTGGGGACGACCCCAGCCTGGCTCCTCCTCAACCCTACCCGGGAATTTCCGACAAGGTCTCCTGCGTCATTGATTTCTACGGCATCACCGACATCGAATCCCGCAAGAAGACCGATCCGGATGGGAAACCTACCGAGTCCAGCGGCATCAATTCCGAGGTACAATCGATCTTCGGATCCACCCCGAGGGATTGGAAAAAAGCATCGCCCTTGGGACATCTTCGAAAGGATCTGCCTCCCACCCTCATTCTTCATGGAAAGAAAGACACCACCGTCGATCGTGACCAATCTCAACTCCTTGCCGATGCCCTGGAGAAAATCGGTGCTGAATACGAACTGGTTTGGCTCAATCAAGCGGGGCACTCTTTCTCCCTCCGCTATGGCAACCCCAAACAGAAAAAAGATCCATTGGAAAAGGATCTGACGCTCATCCTCCTCAGTTTCCTAAAAAAACACCTCTAAGATCATGCCCGCGCGACGCCTCGGACTCGTTCTCCTACTCTTTTCGGCTCTTCTTCATGCGGACGAATCATCCCGTGTGACCATTCAGGACAGGGTCGTGGGCAAAACACCGCAGATCATCGGAATCAACACCGGGGAGATGCCTGCCGATTCAGCCTTTCCGGAATGGGTCCGGGCACTGGGCGTCAACGGAGCCCGCTTGCGTCTGAATGTGAACCCGGACGAAGGCGACCCAAAAAAGATCTCCTCTTTCACCCAGTTCGAATCGAACACCCGCAAATTGCGCGGCTTAGCGAAGCAGGAAACCCCCAAGCTGTGGCAACATCCGTCCAAGGTGGCCGCCCCTCCCCTGCGTGTCCTTCGGGAGGACGGCATCGAACTCCTCGCCACCATCACCTGTCCCTTTGCTTACAAACTTTTGCAGCCCGACGGAAAAACCAACTGGGCCAATGCCTGGAAATTCTGGGAAGCCTACTACGCCGAATCCTACCAACTAGCGACCCTGCATCAGATCCGGCGTTATCAGCTGTTCAACGAACCGAACCACAAGGAGAGCGCGAAGCTAACCCAGGAGGAATACTCCGTGCGGATGGCCGTGGGAACGGATGCCATCTTGGCGGCCTTGGCTGATGTCGGAAAAGATTCCGGCATCAAGCTTGAACCCCTGATCTCCGCCCCTTGCACCGCTGGAATCAGTGTCTTCAACAAAACGGGCAAACCGGAGGCCCGGGACGACACAATCGGCTGGGGAGAACTCTCCATGCGGGATCGCCATCTCCGAATCGACGGTAAAAACGACTCATCCTACGCCCAGTTCCAGCAGTACGCCGTGCAGCACTACAGCGCGAATCCCGTCACCTGGCTTGAGCAGCTGGAAAAACTGACCGAGCTGGTTCGGCAGGCCAACGGGGGCAGGAATTTGCCGGTCATCATGAGTGAATTCAACATCCACACCGCCCGGGACTTTGCTCAACGAAAAACAACCCTCGACTCTCCTGAGGAGTTTTCTGACCTCGGATCCATGGGGACAGCCATCGCCGAATCCGGTCTGGAAGAGCTCTATTTCTTCCGCCTGACCCTCAGTAAGAATCTCGACGGGGATGGAGTGAAGAAAAATGGCATCCACCACGTGAACGAAGATGGCCACACTCCCGAAATCACCGGAACCACCCGGGCCGCTGAAGTAGTCCGGCTCGCAGCCTCCGCCCTCCGGAATGCACAGGACGTGCTGCAGACCCAGCCCACCGGTGATGTTCGTGCCACGGCCACACGAAAAAACGGAGATCTCCGTGTTCTTTTGGCCCGCACCAACACCACGACCAAACCAAACATCTATATCCAACTGCCCAACACTCCGTCGGGATCCCTACTGACCTGGGAAAGCGTGACAGAGGACAACTTTGGCACCACGCAGATTCTGGATGGCGCACTGCCGATTGACGTTTCCCTTCCCTCGACTTCGGTGGGACTCCTCACTGTCCGCCCATTCGGTGCGGTCAAACCAACCCCTCTTGCTGCCTCCGCTTCCTTGTCGACTGACACGACCCGTCTCATCACGGGTGGAATTAAGCTGGATCAAACCTTGTTTCAGTTTTCCACACCTCCTAAATCCTCCTCTTCCACCGTTTTTCTCCATCTTCAAGGGAAGGCAACTTCCGCCAAACCGATCCCCATTCACCTTTACTCGATCATGGGAAACCTTCCTCCTGAATCAGACCTCAAATCCGGCTCCTTTCCTTTCCGCAGAAAAGAGATGCCGAAGCCAGGCACCTCGGGTCTAACCATCGAGGGTCTCGGACACGACGTGGAGTGGGTGGGAGGATTTACTTTCGCCCCCGCCCAAAGCGAGGTCTGGGTTGAAATCACTTCCGCATACGTCCGGGAGCCCAAGAACGCCAAGGGCTTTCTACTAACCCGGGATCTTCGGCAAAAGGAAGACGCCCCGGAAGCTGAATCCGTGGAGTGGCAGTCGGCCGAACTGGTTCTTTATCCGCGTTGATTTAGAGTAATCGATTCCAACCGCGGGTTGCCCCACTGCAAGAGTGCGAGGGAAACCAGATAGGCTGCGGCACAGAAGCTAAATAGAACTCCGTACCCCGCTGTCACATTTCCCGCTGCTTTGAAGTGATCCAATAAAATTCCAGTCACAATGGGGAACACCATTCCTCCGATCGCTCCCGCCATGCCGCCGATGCCAATGACCGAGGCCACGGCCTGCTTCGGAAAGCTGTCTGAAACCGTGGTAAAAAGGTTGGCAGAAAAAGCCTGATGGGCCGCGCCCGCCAGCCCGATCAGCAGCACTGCCCCCCAGTCCGAAGCTCCTTTCACCGCAAGGATCGGGACCACGCAGAGCGCAAAGAAAAGCATGCCCGTCTTTCGCGCCCGATTGACCGACCAACCCATCTTGGTCAGATGCCCTGTCAACCACCCTCCGGCAATACTGAGGACGGTGACGATCGCATAAATCGTGACCAGCAAAACCCAGCTCTTTTTGATGTCCAACCCACGGGTCTGTTTAAAAAAGTCCGGCAACCAGATCAAAAAGAACCACCAGACAGGATCCGTGATCAGTTTCGGCAGAATGAAAGCCCAAGTCTGGCGATAGCCCAGTAGGCGACCCCAGGGAATCTTCTCCGACTTGGCCTCCGCTCCATCGGAATGGATCCACGCCAACTCCTCTTTGGAGACTGATGTTTTTTTGTCCGGGGTTTCAAACCAAGGCATCCACAGAAAAAGCCAGAGGAAACCCACCGCCCCCGCAGCAAGGAAGGCCGAGTGCCAGCCGAAGTTGAGTGCGAGCCATGGAACAATCGCGGGAGCGAGAATCGCGCCAACGTTGGCGCCGGAATTGAAGAGGCTGGTGGCCAAGGCCCGCTCTTTTTTCGGGAACCAAAGGGCGGTGGCCTTGATGGCGGCAGGAAAGTTTCCTCCCTCCCCCAAGCCCAAAGCAACACGTGCCGCCATAAACCCTGTCACACTCCCCACCAAGGCATGCCCCATGGCAGCCAAACTCCACGCGGCGATGGAAATCGCGTAGCCAATCTTTGTTCCGTACTTGTCGATCAACCATCCAAAAATCAGTAAACTTACCCCGTAGGCCCCCTGAAAGGCGGAGTTGACCAGACCGAACTCGGCATTGGTCCAGTGGAGTTGATCGTCGAGAATGGGCTTCAGCAGGGAGAGAATCTGGCGATCGATGTAGTTGATCGTGGTGGCAAAGAACAGGAGGGCACAGACCGCCCAACGATGTCCAATGAGTTTGGCAATGAGGTTCATGGCTTTATCTCCTTCTTCCAGTATTTATCGATCGCGGGTTTCAGGAGGGTAGTCATTTGATGATACCCCTTAACGTTGAAATGAAGCCCATCTTCGACATACAGCTCCGCTTTTGAATCCCCTTTCGATGTTTGTAGCGCCGGATTCACATCCACATAAAAGACTCCATCCTTTTTTCGGCTGAGCTCCTCATATCCTAGGTTTACGGCATCTACCGCCTCCAACTGCCCGTCCCAGCGCTTCTGGGGGGAACGAATTACAGAGACCAGCAACACGCGGGTCGTGGGATCCGTTTGGGCTACTTTCCCCAACCACTCCTCTGTCCGTTGTAATACGGAGGAAGGCTCCTTCTTCCCCTTGATATCGTTACTGCCGCAGTACCAGACAATCAACCCGGCTCGACAAGGAGGCACGACTTGATCGAAAAACATCAACTGGTGGGAGGTCTGCGATCCCCCGAACGCACGGTTCGTGACGGGAAGCGGAGCCAGATCGCTCACGGCATTCGTCCATCTTTTGAAGATGCTGCTACCAACCAGAAGAATCCCACCGGGCTGAGGAATAGGAAGGGTGGTAAACTTTTCGACCTCGCCAGCGAATTTACTCGGAACCGAAGTCGAATCCCCTTCTGGCGCTGCCCAAACGTGCTGACAAAAAAACAAAAGGCCAAGACAGATTAGAAATGTCCGAAACTTCATGGGGTCTTTCCTTTGGGTTTTAGATTCTGATCCAGCCAATCGAAAACAAGATCTGTAATATCCATCATCACCGGTCCGTCTTTCTTCATGCTCACGGCCAAATCAAAAGTGTGCGGGGCATTGGGAATGAGAACCAAGGCATGGCGGTTCTCCGTCAACTTCCCTTTCAAGGCATCCACCTCCTCCTGATTGTTGATCGTGTATTCCGGACATGGGTTTCCCGCGGCCTCCAGTTTGGATCGCAGAACCTGACTCTGCTCCACCTTCACGGTTTCGTCACCAGTTCCGTGGATCATCAACAGCGGAGAAGACTTCTGCCTGACATAGCTGGTGGGAGAACCTTTCCGGTATAGCTCGGGAGCCTCTTCCCGTGTCTTGGCGAACATTTTCATGTCGTGATAGGTCATCAGGTCCACTGCCCCGTAGAAATCGATTCCGCAGACGATTTGGGCAGGGGTGTTCGTGCGCGAACCGGCATCATCGAACCCATCCTCAGGCCGCGTCAAAGTCAGCATGGCGGCGACGTTTCCGCCCGCAGACCCACCCATCGCCCCGATGCGGTCGGGATCAATCTTGAGACGATCGGAGTTCAGCTTCAACCAGCGGACCGCCTCCTTGGCATCCTGGATGTTCTGCGGCCACGTCACCTGCCCTTGCGACTTCCGCAGCTTGTAGTTGATGCTCATGGCCAGATAACCGCGTTTGGCTGCATTGGTGCAGAAGTTCAGCTCCCGATATTTTCTTTTGTCTCCGTCATTGAACCCTCCCCCGTGGATAACAATCAGGGCCGGTGCCCTCTGGCTCTCGGGAACATTCATGGGAAGATAGAGATCGGCTTTTTCTTTTCGGACACCTTCCAGATAAGAGACATCTTCTTCATGCGGAATATCCGCCGGTATCTCCAAGGGTGGCTTGGGTGTCTTAACCTTCTTGGCCGTTGTCTTTTCCGGAGCGGACGGAGAAACGTCTCCCATATCTTCGGTAGGCTCCTCATCGGTAGCACTCCAAAGAGGCTGGGCGAGAAGAAGGGTGCAAAACCCGAAATAAAGGATGTGCCTCAAGGCCCTGCGACCTTGAATTTAACTGACTGACGGATATCCGTGGAGGAGGAGCCCAGTTCGACTACAAAATCCCCCGGCTCGACCGTCCGTTGGTTCTGAATGTCGATCAGCTCCATATCCTCCCGTCCCAACTTAAACGTCAGTGTTTTTTTCTCCCCAGGTTTCAGTCGAACCCTTTCAAAACCACGAAGCACTTTTTCATAAGTCGTAACCGAAGAGAGAATATCTTTCAGGTAGAGTTGCACTACCTCATCCCCTTCGCGTTTTCCGGTGTTCTTAATCTCCAACGAGACTGCAACTTCCTCTCCCGGCTTAATCGTGGCCGGCTGGATTTTCGCGTTGCTATAGGTGAACTGGGTGTAGCTCAACCCAAAACCGAAGGGATAGAGCGGTCCATTGACCAAACACTCGCCGGAGCCGTTAGGGTCTTCATCCCGACCCATTCCCGCCTGACTGTTGGGTTTGCATGGAAAGTTGTACTCGATCTGCCCCACAGTCTTGGGAAATGTGACGGGCACTCTGCCCCCTGGATTTACATCTCCAAAGAGGGCTTCAGCCACTGCCATTCCGCCGTACTCGCCCGGATACCAAGCCTCGAGAATGGCCGAGGCCTGCTCCTGCAGAAGATTGACCGACAAAGGTCGCCCATTGAGCAGAATCGCAACCACGGGCTTGCCGGTCTTCACCAGCGCCCGCACCAAGTCGTTTTGTTGCCCCGGCAGATCCAAGGAAGTCCGGGTTTTACTTTCTCCCACCATGATCCGCGATTCTCCCAGAACCACGATGACGGCGTCAGCGGTTTGAGCGAGCTTTACAGCTTCGTCGATCTTCTTCTCCGCATCAGCAGACATCGGTTCAGGCAGAATCTCGGACATCGGCCATCGCTCATCCTGATACTCGCAGCCCAAGGAGTGAAGAACCTCCGTGTTGGGCATCAGTTTTTTGACCCCTTCAAGAACGGAGACCACTTCGCCCCCAAAAGAGCCATACCGTCCTACAGAGGTATCGTATTCCTCTGCTGCCGGACCGCAGACCAGAATCCGTTTCAGGGTCTTGGCTAGTGGCAAGGTATCCTTGATATTTTTCAGAAGGACCAAGGATTCCCGAGCCGCCTGTTTGGCCACTTCCGCGTGTGCCTCACAATGCACCACCGCATCTGAAGCCGCTGGGTTCTCCACCGGAGGTCGGTCAAAAAGCCCGAGCTCGAACTTGACCCTCAAAACATCCCTGACCCGGTCGTTGATGACCGCTTCGGACAACTTCCCCTCTTTGACCAGCTCACGCACTGGGAGGATAAATTTACTGGGCGGATTGAATTCGGTCCGAACATTTCCTCCCGCTTCCAAATATTGGCGACACGCCTCTTTGTAATCAGCCGCCACGTGATGTTTGCTCGTTAAGTATTCGACCGCATCGCTATCAGAGACGACATACCCACGAAAACCGAATCTTTCGCGCAGGATGGTTGTCAGGAACTCTTTACTGCCCGAGATGGGAGCCCCATCGAAGTCGTTATAGGAGCTCATCACACCGTTCATTCCTGCGCGACGGATCACTCTTTCCCACGGCCACAAATAGAGAGTCTCCATTTCACGCGGGGCGACATGGGGATCCGTTCTTGCCTCCCCATCTCTTCCTCCCTTGGGAATCGAATAAACGGCGAAATGTTTTCCGGTCGAAGCCAGTCCACAATCTCTCAGGGCCTTGGATTGAGCAGATCCTAATTCCCATACCAAATAGGGATCCTCGCTGTAGCACTCCACCACCCTCCCCCATCGGGGATCTCTCGCGAGGTCTAACACGGGAGAATAGAGATGCGTATAGCCAAGGGCCCGAGCCTCTTTCCCGGTCACCTCGCCGATTTTTCTGACCAGATTCCTATTCCAAGTCGCCCCGACCCCTTGTTGGGATGGAAATGCCGTCGTTCGGTAGTGATTGCAGCCACGGATCCCTTCGTCGGTGAAATCCACCGGGATCCCCAACCGGGTCTGGGTCTTGAACCATTCCTGAATCTCATTCAAAGCCTTGGCATGATTCGAAGGAGGCCAGACCAGGGGATTGATTTTTTCCACTTGGCTCCGGTAGTTGCGCTTGGAATTGGGGCCAAGCTCCGGGATTCCGTTCAACTGCTCATCGATATTTGCAATTCCATCCTTCCATATCTCTTTTTTCCATTCCGGAGTCGGCATCTTGTCCTTGAGAACCCGTCCATATCCGTAAAGCGTAGCTAGTTGACAGGTCTTCTCCTCCATGGTCATTTGCGACAGAAGGTTCTCCACCCTCTCCTCCGTCCGCACAGAAGGATCTTCGTACGGATCCAGAACCCCGTTGCGATTTAAATCACGCGCCCACAGGCCTAGTGGCAAAAGAAAAAAATATCCAAGAATCTTCCTGATCATCGGTAAATCATGCCAATTTAGCGCGTCATGTCGGTGTTTTTTTTAGAGCGCATAGCGTCAGATTTTTACGACAGGTTTTATTGATCGCAGTTCGCTCCCTCAACCCTCTCGCAAACTAGCTCTTATTTAACAGTTTTTGCACCCACCTTCTCCAACCACTCCGCACCTGTCATTCCACCCCCTTGACTTTGAATCAAAATTTCAATTTTGGCGTCCGTGATTTGTTGAGCAATTTTTTCGGACTCCTTGCCTTCGATGGGACTATCAAATGTGTTGTACCAATAAATCGCCTCAACACCTCTTTTGATTAACTCATCAAAAGCCAGATACGACGCATTGGCATCCTTGTAACTGGTAATGAACCATACATTACTACGCTTACGAAGGTCTTCGAAGAGTTCGGGGTGCTTTTCTTTGAGTCCAGGGTAATCGGGAATTAGATTGCTACCCCTAACGGCAACCCAATCCAAGGCCTCTCCGGTGTTGAACCGTGCCGCTTTTGGTTTCTCCATCTTGGTCGGACCACGATACGGTATCTTACTTTCTTTCTCTTTCTTTTTACCTTCCTCCACTCTTTGATTAAAGGCTTCCAACGCCTTGTCCCAGTCCATCATTCCGCCACCGTTCGTCAAAAACACAGGGCTGTCCGGAAATAGTTTAAATATTTCTTCAAAGATCCCAGGAAGCCGGCCGGAACTTTGAGCTCCTTTGTTAATGCTGACCACTACCCCCAGTTTCTTGGCCTTGACCTCGATGCCGAACAATTTGACTCCCGATCCCATGCCGCCCCCTTTTCCCGTCCCCTTGCCCGTACCCGTTCCAGTCCCCGTGCCCGTTCCCCCAAGAACACCCGTGGGAGAAGTTTTTACATCCCTAGGAATCGCGGGAGCCCAACTCGCACCCCCCGGGACAGTCATCATTTCCAATGGCGGAGCCGCATCTTCGGAGGAAGAGGCGGCTTCCTCTTGATTCAACGGATCCGCTGTGGTGGTTTCCTGCGTGGGTTGTTCTTCCATGGGCGGAGGAGTCGCCTCGATGATTTTATCGGCGGTAATCTGTTGTGCTGTGAAGGGCATTTTTGCAGCCCTTCCCTTGAAAAGAGTCATTCCTCCAAACCCGATCAAAAGAAGAAGATGAACTGCAAAGGAAAAGAGAAAGACGATAACGATCGTTCGTTTGAAAAACGCCTTCCAATCCATCCCTTGTTTGCCCGCAGGAGTGGATAGGGAATTTCCTTTGGGGCGGGTTAGAAGGGTGTTCATGCGTTCGTCCATCTATCTTGAGTTCACGGGTTGGCGGTAGTCCAGTTTCAACTGGATGTCTTTCGCACGCGCCAAGTCTGTTAATCGGCTGCCCGTCAACTCCTCCGCTTCCCTTAAAATCCCGCTCTGTACCGCTTTGCGTTGGGCCTCCTGAGCCAGCTTGGCCAAGGCTCCCGCACGATCCTGATCCGTCACCTTATTCCACCATCCGTCTTCATCCCGATAGGTGGGAGATCCCTCCTGGCTCACCGCCAATATTTCCGGAAAAGGAAGGCACGCAGTCGCTTGCCCCACCCCCGGACCCAACTCCACCCAAAACGGCTTTTCCAGATCAAACCCCGCTTTGATCCGATAGGCCTGTCTCAACCGAATTACCTTGTGGCTTCCTAACCAAACATGCTCCCAGTCGTACTCCACTTCGATTCTCTTTTCGGCCACCACAATCTCGTTTTTGGCTGCCGTTTGACCCCAGACGACCTTCGTTCCTTCTCTGACCTCCGGTCGCACATGAAGAAAATTGATAAACACCTCCGAAATTCCCTGTCTGACCCCATCCGCTGTCCGAGAAGCCAGCCTTGCGGGAAGATTCATGAAGGATCGCACACCCACCCCAGCCGATATCACCACGACGAGGAAGATCGCCGCCGGCCCCCAACCTCCACGTTTCAATTAGAGACTTAGCCCCTCGTCCGTCACGGCACCATGAGATGCATCCGCCACCAAGTGGGCAAATTTGGCCAATACACCTCGGGTATAGCGCGGCTTCGGTTTTTTCCATCCCTTGTGACGCTTCTTCATTTCGGCGGAGGAGATTTCCAGTCGAATCTCCTTCGCATGCGCATCGATCACGATCCGATCACCGTTCTTGACCAGGGCCAGAGCCCCACCGTCGTAGGCCTCGGGCGTGATGTGTCCAACAACAAACCCATGGGTTCCGCCTGAAAAACGACCATCCGTGATCAACGCCACATCTTTCCCCAGCCCTCGCCCCATGATCGCACTCGTAGGAGCGAGCATCTCCCTCATTCCAGGACCGCCTCGTGGCCCCTCATAACGGATCACCACCACATCCCCTTTTACAATTTTTCCGGCCAGAATCGCTTCCATCGCTTCCTCTTCTGCGCCAAAAACTTTTGCGTTTCCCTCAAAGCGCTCCCCTTCCTTTCCGCTGATCTTCGCCACCGCCCCCCCGGACGCCAAATTCCCTCGCAGAATCACAAGATGTCCAGTGGGTTTAATCGGATCGTTGAAAGGGCGAACCACCTCCTGCCCCGCCGGGTAATCCACCACGTCCTTCAGATTTTCGGCCAAACTCTTGCCGGTTACCGTCAGGCAGTCCCCATGTAGCAATCCTTGGTCCAGAAGCCTCTTCATCAGAGGGAGTAACCCGCCAATCCGTACCAGTTCCGCCATGACAAACCTTCCGCTCGGTTTCAGATCTGCCAAGACAGGCACCCGTTTTCCGATTTTATTGAAATCCTCGATCTCCAACTTGACTCCGCCCGCCCGAGCAATCGCCAGGAAGTGAAGGACCGCGTTCGTGGATCCACCCAAAGCTGTAATCACCGTGATTGCGTTCTCCATCGCTTTTCGCTTCAGAATATCCCTTGGGCGGATTCCTTTTTGCGCCAGGGCATAAGCTGCTTTCCCTGCCGCCTTGGCATCCCTCCTCTTTTCTGGCGAAACTGCCGACATCGCCGAGCTGTTTGGCAGGCTCAATCCCATCGCCTCGATCGCACATGCCATCGTATTCGCCGTGTACATTCCCCCACAAGAACCCGGCCCTGGAATCGCGCACCGCTCGATCTCGCCCAACTGGGCGTTCGAAATGGTTCCCTTGGCTAACTGCCCGACCGCTTCAAACACACTCACGATATCCAATTTTTTCTGCCCTAGACATCCCGGGAGAATCGTTCCGCCATAGACAAAGACGGAGGGTCGGTTCAAACGCAACATTGCCATCACGCACCCCGGCATGTTCTTGTCGCATCCACCCAGCGTGACCAACGCATCAAATCCCTCGCAACCCGCCACCGTTTCGATGGAGTCGGCAATCACCTCACGGGAAACCAACGAGTACTTCATTCCTTCCGTCCCCATCGAAATGCCATCGGAAATGGTGATAGTATTAAAAATCACCGCCTTTCCACCTGCTTCGTCCGCCCCCACAGCCGCTTCCCTCGCCAGTTCGTCGATGTGCATGTTGCACGGGGTCACCTGACTCCAAGTGGAAGCAATTCCGATTTGGGGCTTCTTGAAATCCTCTTCGTTGAAACCCACCGCGTGCAACATGGCGCGACTGGGTGCTCGCTCCGGACCATCCACCAAGGGCCCCGAAAACCTCCTCATTTCTCCGCCATTCGGCTTGTCCTTCATGCTGTTTATCCTGCCATCCGCCCCAGCTTGCTCAAGCCCAGCTATACCCATCCAAGTTTCATTTTCCCGGCTTCGGAAATCATCGACTGGCTCCAAGCAGGCTCCCACACCAACTCCACTTCCGCTTCCTTCACACCCGGCACCGACAGAACTTTGTTCCGTGCATCTGCCTGAATTGTCGGCCCCATTCCACATCCGGGGGCGGTTAGCGTCATCTTTACATCCACTCGGCTTCCACCAGCCGACAATGGCTTCAACTCCATGCTGTAGACCAGTCCCAGATCGACGACATTCACCGGAATTTCCGGGTCATAGACCTCCTTCAACTTGTCCCACACTTTCTTTTCATCGGCAGGTTCGTTGGAATCAGCACCAGAAAGGGCGGTTGTTACAGGCGCGAGACCCAAAGCGTCCTGATCCTTCTCTTCAATCCGCGCCAAACCAAAGCTGCCGGCCACAGTGTGACTTCCACCCAGTGACTGCGTCAACGTGACTTCGGTGTCCTTGGGCAACTTTAAGGGCGTTCCGGCGGGAATCGCCGTCGCCGGCACCTCCCTCAATAATTTGGTCTGCTCGCCGGGCTTCATCGTTCGAAATCAGATCGCTTAATTCGCCAACCCCTGCAATGCCCTCACATCCAAAACTTCCTCTTCTTGGAGGTTGGTTTTCTTGAGACGAGAGGGAGCCGGCTTTTCCGCTCCTTTTCGACCGGATCGCATGGAAACAAACTTTTCTGCCACGG